>Ga0213868_10005709_pt1 | contig 11116 bp, 6 predicted proteins | sample PICome_9_FD_160087 | JGI IMG/M metagenome (GOLD analysis project Ga0213868, IMG submission 160087) | Coastal seawater microbial communities near Pivers Island, North Carolina, United States - PICO127 | ecosystem: Environmental > Aquatic > Marine > Coastal | place: USA: North Carolina | collected...
TTTTCTAAAGGATGGATAGTTTAAAAGTTTATTTTTACTTCGTCCCCGCGAAGTAGTGTGATCGTATTTTTGAAAACGAACGAGTGGCTGTGTGTTGCACACAGCCGTGAAACTTCTGTTTGAAAATTGAAAAAAAGCGAAAAAAAGCAGACGCGTCGAAATATCAAGCTTTTCAGAGTTGGATATTTGAATAGAGATTTTCCGCGGACGCCATAACGAAGTTCGCGGTCTCGCGACATTCACCTATCCTTACTGTATACTTTAATGTGTGCGTGAGATAGTTTTGTATTCAGAAACGATGGAAAATTTTGCGGTAAACGCTATTTATGAGAGGAACGAGAGCGGAGAAAGAAGCGCGGAAGACGAGAAATGGTGGTTCAACAGTAATAGGACGAACGAGGACTTCTTCCCGCTAAAACGAAAGGAGCAGGAAGTGGTCACGCGAACGCACATCTCCCGCGTCGAGTCGCAGATTCGAATGGAGAAAATCTCTCGAAGTTCATCCATGTGCGATTACGATGAAGAGTGTGAACGCATGGACTGCAACGACGAAGAAGATGATGATGATGATGAAGACGACGACGACTCGCTCCTCGCTGTCGAAGATTTAAAAAGCTCGCTCGCGACCCTTCAGGAACAAAAAAACACAAAAGCAACAACGACAAAAAGAAAAAACGACAACAACAACGACAACGACGCTAAAGCAGGAGAAAGTTTCAGAGGCTGCACGATCTCGCAATTGCTCTCTTTCCACGACACGGACGAGAGGAAGATTCCGTTGCACGATATAGAACTTCACGAAGACATGTTGCGAGATCAACTGAGGAAGGAGCAAACGAAGGAGCACTTTGTGTTGAACGCCGCGACGGCGAAACACGTCCTTCGAGGTCAACGAGAACCTATCATCTCTTATATCTTGCAGTGCTGCGCTATGGCAAACTACAACGCAGTTACAGCAGATGTGTGCATGGTGTACGTCGATCGAGTGTTGTCAAACATGGACATCCCTAAGTCTACGCTTTCGCTCATAGCGATGTGCTGTTTGCACATAGCTGTCAAATACGAAGAAATTGAGGATGTCGTTTTGAGTACGACAGCTTTGCGAAATATGTTCGCGCCACAATATTGTCAAGATACCGTCTTGAGGATGGAAAGTGCGTTATTGAGCGAATTAGGTTGGAAGTTGGGTTGCGTGACGACTTCGCACTTCATCGAGAGTATTTTAAAAATTTGCGACGGAGCTACGCACGAGTTTGAAAGAATAGAAAAAGAAACGGACGAAGAAGAAGAATGGACCATTGATTACGTCGATAAACTGAGCTCTATGTCTCTTGAAATGTACAAAGGTGTCCTGGCTGACCCTGCTATTCGTGGTGCTGTTTTACCGAGCGTGCTCGCTACTGCTTGTATCGGTGCGGCTCGTGCAAAACTTGGATTGTTCCCGGCGGTTACTCGAGAAATGGAAGTGGCATCAAACGTGAGCGAGAGTAATTTATCAGAGATACACGGATGGTTAATCGAACATTGCTTAAACATTTATGTTGCAAGGAATGACCCAGATTGTGTTTCGAGTGGCGATGATTATGACAAAAATAACACGATTGGGTCAGTTGCAGTGCCGATGAGACAAGGAAGTAACGACAACGAAAAGGTGAAAGAACTGACGGATGAGTTTGGGAGATTTGTGGACGTGTACTCACCAACAGGAGTTCTGGAAGCCAGCTCGTTGTCGTCGTTCAGGGATGATGACTTTGTTGCGGCGTAAAAAGTGGAGGTCGAGGAGGTAAAGTAGTAGAATTCACTTAGAAAGAGAGAGAGAGAGAGAGAGAGAAGGGAGTGGCGACTGGAAAGGCGCAGCTAACGTTCTCGACGAGGGAAGAAAAAAGAAAGAGACACAACAGAAATGTAGTATAACGAATAATCTGTATTAGTTTAGTTGAAAAACAAACAAAAACCAATTGTAATAACACCTATATATATGATCAAAACAATGCAGTGTGCTCCACCATCATTAACCTTAATCGCCGAAGATTCTACCCCAGACTGCGCACAATAACGGAATCAAACCCACACCTGCGATTTGTAACTTGTCGTTCGACGTCGCACGCACGGTAACCGCACCAGCGCCTCGCGAGTTGAGATTAAATCTGCCAGTCAATTGCGTATCTTTCCCTAATGTGATTGAACTCATAGCGTTGCAACCCAAGGCGATGTCACCTCTCCAATTCATGAATGAGGCTCCAATGGTGGACGAGTTCGCGTCGCCTTCGTCTTGAGAGTGACGAATGATGGCTTCGCAGTTACCACCGTAAGCGACATCTTTTCCTTGTGGACCCTTGGAACTTACAGCTCCGGTACTGACGACGACCTTCATTCCATCTCGGGCCTTCCATCGGTTTTCAATCTTCGTGCCAAATGCTAACAGGCCTCCAACGAATGACATGGACAATCCACCGATGATTTTGTCCACCCTGTGCCACTTCCAACGAGTTTCCGCCCGAGATGTGTACACTCTTTGCTGACCTACGTTCTGCACGTCGACACCAGCGGTGGTGATTGCTTTCTTACCGTGTGGAACCGACAATTCGCCTTCGAAAGCAAACGACGAGTCGTTTTTGTCTTTATTGATTTGCGCCGACGCTTTGCCACCGATGAAATCTTTAATGATCACTTGTCGATCGACTGAAAACCCAGTCACGCCCGTCTCGTGCTCGTACGAGTGCGCGTCAACCATAGGTCGAACTAGCGTTTGTGGGTTCGTATCAAGATAACGATATCGGTGCGAACCAGTATCCGAATCAAACGAAGGAGGGAACTGCGGGTCCGGGGCCGGGACGCACAACTGCTTCGGCATGTAGAAATCTTTCCCCGCATTCGGCTCATCGTACGGAGACGGCTCTCCAGAAATGATGGATTCTTCCAAGTCTTCGAAATCATCGTCGCCCATTTCCAACCGTATTGGTTTACGAGTCGTAATTAAGGAACTCAAGAGAAACGGTAATGGTGCAACTTTACCTTGTTGCTGTTGTTGTTGCTGACGTTTCTTCAGCATTTGCGTTCCGTCGTCGAGTTTTAATAGCGTATTTGCTTGCGCGAGAATTTTGCTCGCAAAGCAGAGCAGCAAAAGCTGTGGCTTCCAAGCTTGACCGTTCGGTAACACTTTATCTCCAGTTCGGTTCGTTCTGCAACCTGAATGGTTTTCTGCCAACGCAACCGGGTTCATCAAACGCGCGTCCCCGGAAGCGTGACGAACAGTCTGTTGAACGACGTGCGATCTTTGCGCCACATACAGCTCGTACGACATCGGCTGGCCGTTTGGTCCATCTGGCGGAGCCCCAGCGGCGTGCGTCAAGACCACGATGGCGTTGAACCAAACCCCAGGACCGAACGTGTTGGTGACTTGTTTCAAAATCATGATATCCGCGGTTTCCGATCGCAACGGAATGTCTAATCGATCGAAATATAACGTAATGTCCGGTTTATGCTTGTTGCAATACTTCTTCGCTTGACCCATAATCCTTGAGTTATACTGAATATCCGCCGAAGAGGTTCGCAAACCAGGTGTATCAATCAATCTCAACTTCATCCCGCACACCGTCGTTTCAATCACTCTCACTTTCGTAGTCTCTTCATCCAAAGCCTCCAAAGTCTTCTCGTCTTGCGCGTCCGGACCTAACAACGATTTGATCACGGAAGATTTACCGACACATTGCTTACCAATCATTAAAATCGTGCAGTCAAAATCCAATTCCTCGTTCGGGTTTATCTTTTCAAAGTGCTCGGCGAGCGCCACAGCGCGCTCGAACGTATTCGTTTGAGACTTTTGCGCTCCCGATGGCGATGTACCTTTACCAGATTTTAACGTTTCCGCGAGCTCTAAACGATAAATCACTTGCGAGACAATCGTATTTCTCGGCGATTGGTCTAATCTCGATGTCAAGCGTAACAGTTTAATTCGAAGCTGTTGAAGCTCGTACGCTCTCGTGGCTTGTTCATCCTTCGGGTCTGGCTTTTCGTCTGGAACAATCGGTTCCTTTTGAGGCGCCACGCGCGCTACCGTGCGCGCTAACAAGCCACCGCCAAGGCCTTGCGCTTGTGGTGGCGTGATTGGTTCCCCCTCACCAGCCGCACCCGCTGTGGGCGCAGCGGCGGTGGTAGTATTCCGCTGCGGCAAACCGCTCGTATTTCCAAAGCCCTGTTGTTGTTGTTGTTGCGAGGGAGGTTGTTGCCCTCCCCCTTGGCCTGGAAATTGCGGCGGTGGTCTCGGCGGCGGCGGTGCAGCAGCTGCACCAGCACCACCACCGGGGACAAATGCCGCGGCGGCTGAATTCAAAGACGCCGCTTTCGTGGCTGCCGCTTGCGTCGCCGCCTCTTCTGCGGCGGCGTCGAAATCGCCGTCCAACTCCTCGCCGTCGTCTTCAAAATCGTCGTCCTCGTCCTCATCTTCGGAGAGCAAGTCGTCTCCTAAGATATCTTCTTGATCATCGATGCTGGTATCTTCTTCCCCGTACATTTCGTAATCGTCGGAAGTGTCGACGGCGTCCGCGTCGTACTCGTACTCTTCTTCGTCCGTTGATGCGTCCATTATTATATCGTTCGTATTTAGATAATTTTCTTTCTTATCGCGGCGAAGAAAAAAGCAGATCCGTTACTTTAAAGTACTTTATAATTTGTGCAGTGTTGTGATTCGTTCGGGTTTTTATAAAATTGATGATGATGGAATTTTGCGATTTTTGCTTCTTCTTCTTTCATATTTTTCATTCTCTCTCTACTTTCTCGCTATTCTTCTTTACTTCTTCTTTACTTCTTCTTTACTTCTTCAATCGATCGATCCATGGTTAAGATATGACACACCCGCACCCCGCGTTATTCTTCTTATTATCGGCTTCCTCTCTCAACTTCTCGACGATCGGGTCGAGGTAAGAGATGACGTTGAAGAACGTCGGCCTTTTCTTATCGATCGGGTTCCACATGTTTCTCACCAACGTCATAAATTCTTTCGGCATTAACCCGTTATGCAACGGTGGACGAGTGTCTTGGGTAGCGACTGCTCGCGCCGCGTGGATGGGATTGACGTTCGAGAACGGTTGTTGACCGGAGAAGAGTTGGTAGAAAATCATGGAGGCGGCGTAGACATCCACGGCGGTGCCGTAGAATTCGTGTCGGAAAACCTCCGGCGCCATGTATCGATAACTGCCCGTTTCGCCGGTCAAAACGAACGGTTCTTGAGAAACCGTCGAGTTTGGAATCTTGTTTCGCACGGATAAAGTTTTCGACAAACCGAAATCGCCTATTTTCAAACGTCCGGTTCTCGTCAACATCAAATTTCCCGGTTTCAAGTCTCGATGAATCACCGGTAACGGCACGCGACCGTGTAAGTACGCCATCCCTCTCGCACAATCTAACGCCATGTTTGCCGCTTCGCACAAAGAAAGTAACTTCCCGGAACGAAATAAGTGGTCTAAACTCCCTCCTTGCATGAACTCGGAAACGATGGACACTTGACTCGTTTCGCTCGAAATCATGACGCCTAAAAATTGGACGATGTTTGGATGGTGCAACTGACGCATGACCTTCAACTCCAACGAGAACTCAACTCTCGCGATCTCGTCCTCTGCCATATGCTTGTGAATTTGTTTAATCGCAACCGGCGTTCCTCTCCATTTACACTTCATGACGATCCCAAACGCCCCGGACCCGATATTTTCCTTATCCACGATTTCCTCCTCCGGTATCTCCCACGCCATGGCGTCTTGCGGCAAGAAAATGTTCGACGAATTCGCCAACTGTGGCGCAGCGACCGAAGACAAGTGACTGTCCGATAGCTTCACTAAAGTACCCGTCAATCTATCTTTAATCTTCCCCCCGTTTTGTTCTATGTACTTTACAATTTCTCCGTGGTTCCCAAACACCGCGCACTCCAACGGCGTCGCTCCCCATCGATCGACGGCGTTAATCGCCACCCCATTCTTTACTAAATAATCCACGATCGCGAACGATCCGTCCGCGCACGCGATGTGTAAAGGTGCTCTCAAATCATAATCTTGGTACGGTTCCGACGTGATGCTTTTCCCCGCTTTTTCTAAGCACCGTTTAATTCTTTTCAAATTCCCAATCGACGCCGAGAATAAAAGTTCCGAAGTCAAATGTCTCCCGACGTATTCTTTGTAGTTTTTCGACCCTGGATTGGATTGGCCTTGGGAGGAATCCGCGCCTTGAGAAGAATCGCGGTCGGAATCCCCGCCTTTGTTGGTGAATTCGAAAGACCCAGAAGAGTCTGGAGACCCTCCTCTCGGGCGGTCGGCGGAATTCTCTCGGCTGCCGGAATGCCTCGGCGAAGAGGGGTAGGATTCGTTCACGCTGTTGTTTACGATTTCCATGTTTGGCTCCGCGAGCGGGTCGACCGTGTTGCGATGCTCGAGAGGATCCAAACCCATCTTTTCTCTGCTTTATTTTGCGTTTTGTTGGTGTTGATGATGTGTCGTGTGTACCTCTATTCTGTTAAAGCCGGAGAGGCGAGCTTTATTCCAATTTTGGTTTTGCGGAATTTTTTTAAGAACAGCTACGTGTGATGTAGACTCGTATGTGTGTGTGTTATTCAATACCGGTACACGATTATTTCTAATACATGCACGTCTTCATACCGCTAAATATAATCTCTCTCCCTCTTTCTCTCTCTCTCTTTCTCTCTCTCTCTCTCTCTCTCTCCGCTCTCCCCTTTTATATTTATTATTATTATCTCTCTCAATATCTAGTAATGTGTCTTAATAGTATCATTGCGTTCTTCGCGTGTTGCGACGAGGCGTAGGAGACATCGATCGACGCTTACCACCGCCGCTGCCACTTTTTTTCGTAGCAGTCTTCTTAGCCGAAGACGCCGCAGAACCTCGCGAAGCTCGAGGCGTCGGCGAAGGCGACCGGCCATTTACGCGACGATTGTTGGTTTTCTTCTTCTCGATGGAAATCTTCTCCGCGCAATACATGTAATGCGTAGGCATAAACGGCGTGTACGGTACTCTGCCTTCGTTTTCAGAATACCACACGGTTTCTAAATCTCTTTGTTGTTCCAAAAAGTCGACGTGCGCGCGATTGAAATACACGCCGTCGTGCGCAAACCACCACTTGTACAATCTTTGATCCCACCTATCCTCGACGCCTTCGCGCAAGGTGAAATCAATCAAACACAAGTTCCCGCCCGGCGCGACGAGATCTTTCATCGTCTTCAAAGCCTCTCTCCACGGAGGAATCATCGTCAAGCAATACGAGCACGTCACCAAATCCACTTCAGCTGGAAGTTTCTTTTGCGTCTCCGCGGCGTTGATATCGCCTTCGATGAAAACAACTTGTTTAGTCAAACCGAGCGCCTTCACTCGAGATTTTGCCATGGCTAACAAAGCATCCGATAAATCGCACAAATACACTTTCGTTTTCGATTCGCGAATATGTTCGGTGACAAATTCGATATCCCTCGCCGTGCCGCATCCGACCGAAATCCACGTCTTTGGCATCTTTGTCCACGGAACGACGTATTGCATGAAAACGTCTCTGTGTGGCAACAAAGCTTCACGAAAGCCGTCGTATCGAGTGCCTTGAGACTTATAAAACTTCTTCACGTCTTTGTTTGAGCTCAAACCGTGACTAGCCATGGCATACATGACCAACATATCGTCAAAGATCGTGTTGGAAATGCTCCTGTTCGTGCCGTTCAAAGTAATCATTTTCGGCTCGTAATTCTCCGGAGTTGGACCGATGAACGTGGTCAAGTACCACCCGACGCGATCGTAATCCGGGACTAAGTTGGCGCGAAGGTGTCCGAGCACCGGTGAGTGCACGCGATCACCAAAACATCTCCAATAAATCCTTCCTCTCTCTTTATCCATTCCGGTGACTACTTTCGAAATGTTCTCCGCAATCATCTGATGCGGCATCCAATCCATAGAATCAAGCAAGGATGCAATGGTAATAGATCCCGGGCCTTCCTTTTCTGCGGCATCCGCCCAGGTGCCGTGAAATAACTCCACTCGGTCCGTGCGCTCCTTCAAAGACTTGAAATTCTTCTTTTCTAAGTACCTGGGGCAGCACGTTGGCGAAAACTCGCCGACAATGTACCCGTAATAAAAGTAGTTTCCTCTTTTCCACATTCGCGTGGTTAAAACTTCCTCTAAGCGCTCCACAAATACCTCCGGATTACGCATGACTAAGTTGAGTTGTTCGATTGGAACACCACCTAACGGGGCAATCCACGACCAGAGCGTGGTGAAGGAGCAGATCTTCATCGTGCACCAGAAGAAGAATCCGCCGCGGTCGCCGCCGACATCTTCTCCGCTCACGATACGTTTGTGCACGCCGGCTAACCATAACGGTGCGCACAAAATCTTCGCCATCAAACCAGATGTTCCGGCATACATGAAGTTATCGCGGAACAAGTGCGTGTTTGCATCCCAAAACTCCGCGGTTTCCGCTTGGAGCAACTTACGAAGCTTCGATTTGTACACCGCGATGAAAACTTTGTAATCGGATCGACCCCAAATGGCGAAAAACTGCTCCCAGGTTAACGCTTTGATGCACGCCAACTTCAGTTCTAACGTGTGTAACTGCGCCGCGTTCATGTCCACCGCGATAATCTTTTTTGGCCCTTCGCACAAATAATCTAAAACGTTGCACCCGGCGGAAGAAATCGTCAACACGACGTCGTCTTCGTTCATGTGCATGACCTTATGATCGATAGCTGGGTCTTCCCAGCTGATGTTGTAAATGATTTTCTTCTTCCCAATCGACGTCATGATGAAATTTTGACAGTACACGTCGTGAATCATAACGCCGAATAACGTCATAAAGTAGAGAAATATGGCGCCGTGTAAAGCGATGACGGGTATCGAATCCTGGTGATGATCCTCGTACTTTTGCGTGACTAAATCCCACATCGCGTACGAGTGCACCAACACTTGCGCGATGAGCATGCTCAACATGATGAGCATTTTATGTCTGTATTTCATCCGTTTCCTGGACGCGGAGCGCATGAGATACCCTCGCACCCACTTTTGGAAAACTTTCACGTGCCACGTGAGCAAGACCATTCCCGAGAACAAAACAAAGTGCGAAAATTGTCCAACTTTGTAAATTAATACCGTGTGAAAGACTACTCGCGTTAGGAAATACAACACGCCAAACAATAAAGACGGACGTTGTTTGTTCCTGACTTCAAAGAAAGATAACAAAACCACCGGTATTTCCTCAATCAGCGCCACGGCGAAAAACGCCGTCATCTCGTGGTGGAGCAAGAAATAACAAATGGTGATGTATAACAGGTGATGGATCCACCCGTCTTCGAAGGATATCTCTTCCACATAATGCACGCTTCCGACGACCAAATCCATGACGCAATACCCGATGAAGAATAAAGCGATGTACCTCGAAATCACCGTCTCGTTCGATATCGTCGATGTGAATCCATCGTGTAGTAAGTGATATCCAAAATACAAACCGACGAAAGAAGACACGAAACTCGCGTAGAACGTCAGATACCAACTGTGCGTTTGAGACCCTCTGATGCTTTTCATTATGAAGAAGACGACGATGCAGACGAGCATGTTCAACCCTAAAATCATCATATCTTCCTGACTGAAGGCAATCATTTCGCTGAAGTGCTTCATCAGCAACGGCGCGTGATGTAAAACCATCGCAGCAGCAAAGCGTGTTCTGTGTTATTAATTTTTTCTACCGAATTTTGAAGCACACGCCCACAACCAAAACGAAAAGGTATATTCTTCTTTTTCTAACGTAGAAGTAATTATTTGTTTTCCCGCGTTTCGACGATGTTCGATCGAGAGGAAGGAAGGACAAAGAATAGAAATCTCTTCTGTTGATAACAGTCTTCGTTTACTGCGTCGTTCTTACTATCTATCCCCCTATTTAAACAACAACAACAACTACAAAAAACGCGCGCGCGCGTTGATTGGTTACAAAAATGAAGGCGAAGCGCCGTTTTTTTTTAACCACGAAAAAAACGAAAAAAAGCGAAAAAGAAAGGTTTCAAAATTGAGATCCTCTGTCTGTCTGTCTGTGAAAAAAGCTTTTGGAGTGGATTCATTTATTATTAAACTATATATTATTAAACTAAAGGCAGGTGATTCGCTACGAGTAAAGAAACACACAACACACACCTCGTCAGAAGCGAGCGAAAATGACGACGATTCAGACGACGAGAGGAGGTTTTTGTGTCCTAATCAGACGACGATTACTTCTTCCCGCCCTTCTTCTTGGCGTTTCTCTCCTTGATTTCTCTCAACGCTTGCGCTCTCGCCGCGGCGCGAACGTCCGGCTTTTCCTGGCGCTTCTTCGTCAAAACTTCCAAAGACGCGCTGACGTACGATCGCTTACTCGCGTTCTTGTTGATCTTTCTCTTCTTTTGCTTCACAACCGTCGATTGGTCTTTTTTGTGCTCTTTTCTATACGCCGTCGTCCACGCGATTCTTGCCGGCTTTTTTCTTTGCCCGAACAAAGACTTGATCTTCGCGTTGAGGAACAAAAACGTTCTGGAGTCTCTGAGGTACGTTCTCATGCCTTGTTTTGTTGATGATGCGAGAAGGAAAAGAAGGAGGAAACGAAGTCAGTAAACAGCGAGAGTGAGTCGTTTTCTAAACGACGACGACGACGAGATTAGATTGTTTGTTCTCTCTCCGTTTTTTGCTTTCACAACAGAGCCCTTATTGAGGGCGGAGGAAAAGAACGAGCAAAAAAGAATCGCGCGCGCGCGGAAACTAGCAAACGCCATCGACCACCACCCTTGAACGCATTTGTTTGCGCTTAAAAGACACGCGCAAATACTCTCTCGAGCTGAATCCAACGGATTCGATGTCGATATCGCGTCGCAAAGGCGCCACCAGTACACCGTGATGTGCTTTTCTAGGCCCCATTTCCCTCGCCAAAGTGTCAAACTCCCTTGAAAATTTAGCGGGAAAAGCCCCTGGAAACATCCATCAAAAGCGCGCGCGTTTATCGGTATGCGAATTGAACGAAGCGTCCAAACTAGGAAATAATCAATATACGTTTACGAATACGTACCGTGACCCGGGTAGACGCGGAGGCCCGACCACGAGCAGTTTTCAGTCTTAAG
>Ga0213868_10005715_pt1 | contig 11111 bp, 14 predicted proteins | sample PICome_9_FD_160087 | JGI IMG/M metagenome (GOLD analysis project Ga0213868, IMG submission 160087) | Coastal seawater microbial communities near Pivers Island, North Carolina, United States - PICO127 | ecosystem: Environmental > Aquatic > Marine > Coastal | place: USA: North Carolina...
TACCGGCACCACCGAGACGACCGGCGCAGCGGATACGAATTCCATTCGCCCCAAAGTCCATGGCCGTCTGAACCGCTCGCTTCATGGCGCGACGAAAGGCAATTCGGCGCTCGAGTTGGATGCAGACCTGCTCGCAAACGCACTGTGAATCGAGCTCGGGCTTGCGGATTTCGACAATATCTATCTTAACCTGTGAACCCCCTGCGATCTTGGAGATTTCGTTAGTCATGATCTCAATTTCAGAACCCTTACGTCCGATGACAAGACCTGGACGAGAGGTATGAAGGGTAACACGCACACTGTTCCAAGCGCGTTCAATGATCACCTTAGCAAGGGCGGCAGCCTGAAGCCGGCCAGCAATGTATTTCCGGATCGTAAGATCTTCGTGAAGCTTGTTTGTGTAGTCTTCGCCTTCGGCATACCACTTGGAGCGCCAGTCTTTGTTGACCGCGAGGCGGAAACCGATTGGATTAACTTTTTGTCCCATGATTCTTTAGAGGTAAATTGTTCAGTTTGGCTTATTCAGCAGACTCTTCGGTGGCTTCAGTTTCTTCAACTTCATTAGCGGGAGCTTCATCAGCAGGAGTTTCTTCAGCGGGAGTTTCCTCCTTCTTGGCAGCTGGCTTGGCACCAGCTCCGAAGAGAGATTTGATGGTATCACGTTTCTTGGGCTTACCGGAGCGCTGCTTTTCTTCAGGAGCCTCGAATTCGTCAGTCAAAGTAATGAAAATATGGCTTTGACGCTTACGAATTGCTCCCGCGGAACCGCGAGCACGGGGCTTGAAACGCTTTAGAGTAGGTCCATCCCCAACAACGGCCTCCTTTACAATAAGTTCATCGGCAGAGAGCTCGTGGTTGTTCTCGGCATTAGCAATCGCGCTTTCCAATGTCTTAAAGATGAGGTGAGCAGATTTCTTAGGAGTATATTTCAACGCGTCAAGAGCATCAGAGACAGGAAGCCCCTGAATTTCGCGAACAACGTGTCGTGCTTTTTTCGGAGAAATCCGAGCGTATTTTGTGGTCGAACGAACTAACATCAGTTTGTCGGGTGAGATTTTATTGAGTGATAATTTTTGCGAGGTCGCCGGGTTGAACCGTGACTTCAGGATTGTTGAGGGATAGCAGGAGGAGACCGCTTACGTCGGCCCTGACGAGCCCAACCGAAGAGTCACAAATGTGAGCCCCAGAGCGTTCGATACGAAAGCGCATTCCGACTCCAATTTCTGCATCGGAACCAGCATTGATCACAACGAGGCCAGAATCAGAATCTACCGTAACAACACGAGCTTCCCGAATATTTCCCTTCTCGATTTTGCGCTTGGGCTGCTGACGCTGTCCAAGATCAACCTCGATTTCGCGAAGCTTGACCTCGACCTCCTTGCGGAATTCAGGATCTGAAGCAACGGCAGTGCGCAAATAGTTTCTGATGATCGGAAGAAGGCCGCCAACCGAATCCTCGAGCTGAACGAGATTTTCTCGCGCAACCTGATAATCAGAAACGGCGTTAAGAAGTTTGGTGTCGCGATCCTCGAAGAGATCTCTGCCCCGGAGAGCGAGATATTCGCGAATCTCTTTCAAAGCCTTCGTCTTGCTGTCCTCTCTTTCGAGCGATGCGCTCAAGCTCTTGTTCAAATTTGCTAGCTGAAGTTTCAACTGACGATTCTCGCGCTCAAGCTTTTCAGAGATGGTCTCCTGAGCACCAGCGATTGCAGCACCGAAGGCAAAGAGCCCGGTGAGGAATAACTTGGTGGAAGGGAAACGCATAACAAAAATTCTAGGAGTTTACTTCTTACCGATTCCGCCGTGAGCCTTAAAAATACGCGTAGGGGAAAATTCACCTAGCTTGTGGCCCACCATATTTTCAGAGACGAAAACGGGGATGAAAGTTTTCCCGTTGTGAACGGCAAAGTTGTGACCGACGAAGTCAGGAGTGATCATGGAGCGGCGGCTCCAGGTCTTGATGGGCTTTTTATTTCCCGACTCGACTGCGGCATCAATCTTAAGCAGAAGCTTCTGATCGACATAGGGACCTTTTTTCAATGAACGTGCCATAATGAAATTTTGTTGAGTGACTTGCAGATTAGATTACTTGCGCTTGGACTTGCGACGATCCTCTACAATAAATGTTGAATTCTTATGCTTGCGGCGGGTTTTCTGCCCCTTGGTGTGTCCCCAAGGAGACTTGAGGTGTTGACGACCACCACCCGACTTGGACTTACCTTCACCACCACCATTGGGGTGATCGACAGGGTTCATACACATTCCACGAACGGAAGGGCGCTTGCCTTGCCAGCGAGTCCGACCGGCCTTCCCAGAAACCTCGTTCATGTGATCGCGATTACCGACAGTGCCGATGGTTGCATAGCTCTCCTGGTGAAATTTACGAAGCTCACCTGAGGGCATCTTAACGAATGCATAACCTTCATCGCGAGAAGCAAGAATCGCTTGCTGACCAGCAGCACGAGCAATCTTACCACCTGATCCAGGACGGATTTCGATATTGTGAATCGCAGTTCCAAGAGGAACATTTTTGAGAGGCATTGCATTACCAACCTTTGGCTCAACGCTTTCTCCCGCCTCAACCTTGTGTCCATCGGTGAGACCAGATGGGGCAAGAATATAGGACTTAGTTCCGTCCTTATATTCTAAAAGTGCGATGCGGCAGGTCCGGTTAGGATCGTATTCGATTCCGACTACGGTCGCGACTTGGTCACGCTTACTCCTCTTGAAGTCGATAAGACGATACTTCTTCTTATGGCCACCGCCGATGTGGCGCATGGTGATACGTCCCTGATTATTGCGACCACCGGAGCGTTTTTTAACTTCCAGCAGACTTTTTTCAGGCTTTGATTTGGTGATTTCGTCGAACCCCGGAAGCATCTTGTAACGATTCGCGGGAGTGACAGGCTTAAAACTTTTCAGAGGCATTAGAATGATCCTTTCTGAGTGAGGTTACTAAATTTAAAAATTAAAAGAGATCGGCGGGGGAGTCACCATCCTTAAGGCGAACGATGGCTTTTTTCCAGGCGGGAGTGCGTCCAGCATCAGCGCGACGACGGCGCTTAGCCTTTCCTGCGCAATTGGCAGTGCGAACACCGAGAACCTTCACTTTTAAAAGTTTCTCGACAGCATTCTTAATCTCGATCTTGTTGGCACGACGATCAACCTTAAACGTGTAGGTATTCTCGTTCTCCTGAAGAAGAGTGGCCTTTTCCGACATGCGGACGGTATCGATGATGCGGTAAATATCTCTCATGGCTGACTGAATGGTTTAGGCGGTGCGTTGAGCGAGGGTTTCGAGAGCGTCATCAACGATAATGACATCACCCCAGAAGAGAAGTTCTTCCACATTGACGTTCTCGGCGGTTTGTAGGAGTGCCCATGTTAAGTTGCGCTCGGCACGATAAGTCTCTTCACTAAAGGACTTACCAACGACGATCACGCGAGCGGCGTCGGTGATTTCACGAATAGCCGTGACGATGTCCTTAGTCTTTCCAGAATCAACTTCGAAGGATTTCACGCTGTGGACCACACCTTCATTTATTTTTTCTCCAAGAACGCGACGCAAAGCAAGAGTGCGAACTTTCCTGGAAACAGTTTTAGCGTAGGAGCGGTTACGAGGCCCGAAAGCAACGCCACCTCCGACAAAGATCGGAGCTTTCCGATCCCCGTGACGGGCACCACCGGTGCCTTTTTGGCGATACATCTTCTTACCAGTTCCGCGGACCTCTCCGCGAGTCTTGGCTTGGGCGGTTCCGGAGCGACGGTTTGCTTGGTATGCAACAACAAGGTCGTGCACGGCCTGGCTACCCTTGGAACCATCAGCGATGAGCTGAATCTTGGCCTTTTCGGCGTCTTGAATGGTAAATGCTGACATTGATCAGGTTCTTTCTAAAACTGAGATTTACTTAGCTGCGGTTCTTTTAAGAGCTGGACGAACAGTGACATAAGCACCGTTGTGGCCGGGAACCGAACCAGAGATGAGGAGGACTCCGTCTTCCTGACGGACTTGAACAATTTTGAGATTCTGGGTAGTGCGACGAACAGTTCCATCGTGTCCGGGCATCTTCTGGTTTTTCCAAACTCGGGCAGGAGTCGAGCCGGCACCGATCGCACCAGTTCTGCGGTGCATCATGTGTCCGTGACCGTCGGGTTGACCATTGTGACCATGACGCTTCACGTTACCTTGGAAACCTTTTCCTTTTGTAGTCCCAATAACGTCAACCCACTGACCGTCCTCGAAAAGAGCAGCACCCGGATGGCCCTCTTCCTTACTTGGAAGATCGGCATCGTTATCGAAGCGAAACTCCTTAATGAGTTTCTTAGCACCAGTCGCGCCTTGCTTTGCCTGGTGAGTGCGCTCAGGAAGATTGACACGGCGCTCCTTCTGGTCGTCGTATGCGACCTGAATAGCTGAGTAGCCATCAGTCTCCGTGGTTTTCACCTGAAGCAATTCATTTCCGTTCACGTCAACGACAGTGACGGGGATCATACAGCCTGCCTCTGCGTCAAAAACGCGAGTCATACCGACTTTTTTACCGAGAATTCCGAGTGACATAGGTCTAGGTTCCGTTTGGAGAATTTAGTTTAGAGAGGAAAATTTAAATATGGATCTGAATATCAACACCAGCGGGGAGATTCAGCTTCTTGAGCTCGTCCACGGTGCGGGCGGTGGGATCAACAATGTCAAGGAGGCGCTTGTGTGTACGAACCTCGAACTGATCGGCAGCCTTTTTATTCACGTGAACCGAGCTATTGACGGAAAATTTTTCGATCCGAGTTGGCAGAGGGACAGGGCCGGCGACTTTAGCTCCAGTGCGCTTAGCAGTCTCGACAATCTCGACAGTGGAACGGTCGATAGCCCGGTGGTCAAATGCGCGAAGGCGGATGCGGATTTTCTGATTCATGATGAAAAGGTTTCTGGTGAAATGATTGTTATTTTAAGTAGGCCTAGTATCCGCCACCGCGCTCGGCGACGAGTTTATCAACCACATTACGAGGCACTTCCTCGAAGCACTTTGGCTCCATAGAATAGGAAGCACGACCGGATGAAAGGGTGCGAACGTCCGTTGAATATCCGAACATCTCAGAAAGCGGGACGGTTGCAGAGACATTAGCAACAATGCCTTTGGTCTCAATCTCCTGAATTTGACCACGGCGTCGATTGAGATCGCCCATGATGTCTCCCTGGAACTCATCGGGCGTCGCGATTTCGACATCCATGATAGGTTCCAGAAGAATAGGCGAAGCTGCTTTGAGAGCCTCTTTGATCGCAAAGATAGCTGCGATCTTAAATGAATTGTCACTGGAATCGACTTCGTGGAAAGAACCGCCAGTGACGCTGGCATGAACATCAACAACCGGATAGCCTGCCACCAAACCATTGGTGAGGGCCTCCGTTATCCCCTTCATGACAGCAGGGATATAGTCTTTCGGGAAATCGCTTGCGGAAGCATTGTCCTCTGTTGTGATTCCCTCCCCTTGCTTGTTGGGCGAGAGGCTGAGAGTGACATGACCATAAGCAGCCTTGCCAGCAAGAGCAGCATCACGGATGAACTTTCCATCTCCCTGAGCAGTTGTAGACACAGTTTCACGATAGGCGATCTGCGGTTTACCCACATTAGCTTGCACCCCAAACTCACGCTTCAGGCGATCAATAATAACCTCGAGGTGAAGCTCACCCATTCCGGCAATGATGGTTTGGCCAGTCTCCTCGTCGGTCTTGACTACGAAGGTCGGGTCTTCGTCGGAAAGACGATCGAGTCCAACCACCATCTTGTCCGAATCAGCCTTAGTTCTTGGCTCAACAGCCATCGAGATAACGGGCTCGGGAAAACTTGGTGGTTCCAGAAGCACCCCAGCTTGCTGATGCGAAAGGGTATCACCAGTTTGGACATTCTTGAGACCAACGAGAGCTGCAATATCACCTGCAAAGCAGGTTTCAATTTCCTCGTGCTTATCGGCTTGAACCTGGATCAAACGGCCCACACGCTCCTTGGTTTGGGTGCGCGGGTTATATATCATATCTCCCTTGGAGACGGTTCCACTGTAGATACGGAAGAAAATAAGTTTACCGAAATATTTGTCAGCCCAAAGCTTGAAAGCTAGAGCGCAGAACTTGGCGTCGTCCGATGTCTCGACCCTGACGGTCTTTTCTTCCCCCTTAGGATCCAGCCCTTCCGCGGCCGGAATTTCCAGTGGACTTGGGAGGTAGTCAATAACGGCATCAAGGAGATACTGGACTCCCTTGTTCTTAAAAGCAGAGCCACCAGCAATGGGCACCAACTCGTTGGCAATTGTCGCACGGCGAAGGCCAGCCTTAAGATCAGTGACTGAAATAGGCTCTTCCATAAGGAACATCTCACCGATCTTATCATCGACATCAGCAACAGCCTCGAGCAGTTCCGCATACGCCTCCTCGGCAAGGACAAGCTGATCAGCGTCTAGATCAGCAATATCGTAGGTCGAGCCGAGGATATCATCATCGTTGTAAAGAACAGCCTTCTTATTAATGACATCTATTTGACCCCGCAGATTTTCCTCGGACCCAATTGGAATCAAAATACGGACAGTGCGTGCACCCAGCTTCTCCTGAACCTCTCTGACAGCAGCATCGAAATCAGCTCCGATACGATCCATCTTATTGACGAATACGATGCGGGGAACATTGTAGGTAGTTGCTTGGCGCCAAACTGTTTCGGATTGCGGCTGGACTCCGGCCACTCCACAGAAAACAACAATCGCGCCATCCAAAACGCGGAGCGATCGTTCTACCTCTGCCGTAAAGTCAACGTGACCTGGAGTATCGATAATGTTGATACGCTGATTGTCACCGGTGAAGAGTTTAGAAACCCCTACTTCCTTTTGCTGCATCCACTGGCAAGTAACGGCAGCTGAAGTGATCGTGATTCCTCGCTCACGCTCCTGTTCCATGTGATCGGTTGTGGTGGCACCATCGTGGACTTCACCGATCCGATGGATCATTCCCGTATAGAAAAGAACCCGCTCGGTGAGCGTAGTCTTTCCCGCGTCGATATGCGCAGCAATCCCAATGTTCCGTGTCCTCTCAAGAGGAACGGGACGAGTTCGGGGTTGCGCGACTTTGCTCATCAAACTAGCGGGAAGAAAAAATTAGAAGCGGAAATGGGCGAAGGCACGGTTAGCCTGAGCCATTTTATGCACATCATCGCGCTTGCGGACAGAGTTGCCGGTGTTATTGGCAGCATCCTTGATCTCGTTGGCGAGGGCGACATGCATGGGGGTGCCCTTTTTGGCACGCGCAAAAGTGATAATCCAACGCATGCCGAGGGACTCGGAGCGATTGGAGTCTACTTCTAGGGGAACCTGATAAGTAGCTCCACCGACACGACGTGACTTAACCTCAACCCGAGGCTTAGCGTTCTCGATGGCGCGATTGACGATCTCAAGAGGATCGATAGTGTCAGTGCCCTCGTTGGCACGGTCGATAGCGGCATATACGATACGCTCCGCAAGGGAACGCTTGCCGTCTTTCATCACCTTCGAGATCAAGCGACCGACAACTTGGCTGTCAAACTTGGGATCTTTGTATACTTTGGCTGGGTAAACTCTTTTTCTGCGTGCCATGGAATTGGTTGGTCAGAGATTAAAATAAAATTACTTAGGCTTTTTGGCACCATACTTAGAGCGCCCTTGCTTGCGGCCGTCGACCCCAAGGGTATCAAGAGAACCACGGACGATGTGGTAACGCACACCTGGCAAATCCTTCACTCGACCACCGCGAATAAGAACAATCGAGTGTTCTTGGAGGTTATGACCTTCACCGCCAATGTAAGCGATGACCTCATATCCATTGGTGAGGCGAACCTTGGCAACCTTACGAAGCGCTGAGTTTGGCTTCTTGGGTGTGCGAGTGTAGACTTGAAGACAAACGCCACGGCGCTGTGGGCAGTTGTTCAAAGCCGGTGACTTCGACTTGGTTACTGCTTTCTTACGACCTTTGCGGACGAGTTGGTTAATGGTGGGCATAATGCGATCGTTTTGGGATGGCGGTTAAGCGGGTTTGTAGAATATTAAGAAATTGATGCTTTCGCTGGTTCTCAACCGGAAAAGTGCGCCGGGAGGTCCAGCGAGATTCCTCGCAAGAGCCATTTTTCCGGTGAGCACCCGATAGTTAATTACCCAACAAAGGGCCTTGATCGTTGAATTCTCAATGAATCTATGATTTCAGGCCCGATTTGCGGGCCGCGACTCTAGAAATAAAAAGGCATCTGGCAAGGGGTTTCTCGAAAAATTTCAAAAAAAGTTCTTAAAGCCCCACAGAGGGACTTCGAAGGGTTCCGTTCATTAGATTCGAGGCGAAATCTATACCAAGAACGGCCCCTAGGCGATTGGTTAACAAATCTTAACATCCTAAAAGAGACGAGAAACGATCCAAGAATCGACCTCGAGAATTATTAGGCCCATTTTGGGGGCTTATCTTAATGAAAAACGCCCGACCACAAAAAGCAGTCGGGCGGAGTTAAAGTTGCAAATTTAGACCAATTTCTTAGTCAGTGTATTTTTCATGGCCATCTTTTTTGAGATCTTTGAGTTCTCCTTTGATTTCGTCAGCCTTTTCTTCGTCCCCAGCAAGGTAAGCCATCTCTAGCTCACAAAGTTTGGCGTAAGTGAGGCCGATAAGCCTTTTGTAATCAGCTGTTGCTTTAGCTTTCTCCTTCTCATCCTTGATATCCTTGAAAACCATGGGGGAATACTGGAGAGATTTAATTGTAGACTTCTGAGCAGCGTGAACCAAATCGACTTTCTCGGCGGCAGTTTCTGCTTTGCGTAACTTCTTAAGCGAGCCACTCAAAACATCCATTTCCTCGGCAAGAGGAGTATCGTCAGCGTGAACAGGAACGAGCATTCCGAGGCCAAGAACAGAGGTAATCGCAAGAGTCTTAATTGAAAGGTTGAATTTCATGTCGTGAGAACTACTACCAAAACTTTTCGTATCTGTCAAAACAAGGCTCGGAAAATCCGCTCACAACAATTATCGCGACTCCATGATTCGCGGATTGATCTTTGATCTTGATGGCACGCTCGTCGATTCTCTTCCTGGGATCGCCACTGCTCTCAACCATGCTTTGAACGACATCGAGCTACCTAACCATCCGCGGGATGTCGTGAAAACCTTTATTGGTGACGGCTTATTCAATCTGATCACACGAGCCCTTGGCCCTGATCACTCCAGTCAGCAGAATGAACTTCTAGCTGCTTTTAAAAAACACTATTCACAGGATTGGAAAGACGGGACTTTTCCCTATCCCGGGATAACATCCCTCCTTGAAGAATTCCAACAAAGTAACTTTCCCATGGCCGTGCTTTCCAACAAACCCCATGAATACACTGTTGAGATCGTTGAGACGCTTTTCCCGCAAAACCTTTTTAGTCAGATTCGCGGCCATCAGGAGGGATACCCAAAAAAACCAGACCCTACCACTGCCCACCGAATCATTTCAGATTGGAATCTTAAAGCAGAAGAGGTCGCATACATCGGAGATTCTATCGTCGATCTTGACACTGCCCGGAATGGCAAAATGACACCACTTATTTTTTCTTGGGGGTATGGCACACCAGAGGACTTCCCGCTCTTGCACTCGGTTGATGATTTAAGAAATGTCATTCTCGGCTCAAGCTAGGATGAGTCACTCTTATGAGAATCTAAGTATTTTTATCGCGAGCCAAGAAAGCAGCCTTCTCCCTTGATTAGTTTTACTATAATTCCGCATGGCCTTGTGACCTTTTGAAGACTAAGATATATCACGTGACCATTTTCCAGCCTACCGGCCGGGTTCTCCTGACCTTCATCAACTACCTCGGGCAACTCGGATTATTGACACGTGAAATCTTATATTCACTGGCGAGAGGTCAGAAACGTTGGCGAAAAATGTGGGAGCAAGTTGCCGAAATTGGTTCACGCTCTCAAATTGTAGTTGGCGTAACCGGAGCATTTACTGGCGCAGTGCTTGCCGCTCAGACTCTTTTCCAATTCAAACTCTTTGGCCTTGAGACCGCAGCCGGCGGTTTAGTTTCAGTTGCGATGCTTCGCGAGCTGGGTCCAACCATAACTGGCCTCATGATGGCAGGTAGAGTTGGCTCTGCGATGGCCGCGGAAATCGGAACCATGAAGGTGACGGAGCAAATCGACGCCCTCCGTTCGATGGCCGTCAATCCAGTAGACTATTTAGTTACACCACGATTCCTGGCGATGCTCATTTCATTCCCCCTCTTGATCGCAGAATCAGCAGCACTAGGAATGATCGCTTCTTACGTTGTTGGAGTAGGTGTCTTCCACGTTGAAGCCTCCTACTGGATCGATAATATGAAGACCTATGTTGATCTTACCGATCTTACTATCGCATTAACTAAAGGACTTTTCTTTGGAGTTTTGATCGTAATCATCTCCTGTGATCAAGGGCTGAAAGTGAAAAATGGAGCGGTAGGGGTTGGCCGAGGAACAACCCAAGCCATGGTCTATTCATCACTCGCGATTCTAGTGGTCAATTTTTTCCTTACCTTGGTCATGCAAATCATTTTCCCGGCTTCCTTATTTTCCAACTAATCCGGAATAAAAACCCAAACTTCGCGGACGAGGCCCTCTCCTTATTGTCACAGAGCAAGATGGTAGTTTTGCAAATTCCCCTAAAAAAATAGAGATTGGGGAAGAGCCGACGGCGCTATAATTTGAGAGCGCATGGATGAAAAAGCACATCAGGAGTTTATTTTTATCCAATTTAGGACAGAATACCCCTGCCGCATTAGTCTTGCGGCCACTCGCAGAGGCGGCTATGTCGGCCCTCGAACAATCTTTCGCCATGGAAACTGCCAACAGCCCCAATCATTCCCCACTAAATTTTGCAGGCTCGCCGATTAACAAAGCGCTTTCTGTCGATGAGAAACTTGAAACTTTTCGCCAGATGATTCGGATTCGGCGCTTTGAGCAGGCTGCACTTAAGAATTACCAAAAAGATGGCACCATGGGCGGCTTCCTCCACCTTTATATTGGACAGGAATCCGTCGCCGTAGGAGCAGCCTCCCTCATGGGCGATCACGATCACATGATCACGGCTTATCGATGCCATGCCCAC
>Ga0213868_10005717_pt1 | contig 11108 bp, 7 predicted proteins | sample PICome_9_FD_160087 | JGI IMG/M metagenome (GOLD analysis project Ga0213868, IMG submission 160087) | Coastal seawater microbial communities near Pivers Island, North Carolina, United States - PICO127 | ecosystem: Environmental > Aquatic > Marine > Coastal | place: USA: North Carolina | collected...
TGTTAGCAGCTTTCAGAAGGTCGTCGATTTGGAGCTGAAGTTTGCCGTTTTTACTGAGGCTTTCGTTGAGTTGCTTTCTTATGTCAGAGAGCTGATCATTACTAGGACGTCCTTGAAGCTCGCCGAGCTGAATGCGGTATCTTTCGATTTGATCGTTGGCAGTTTTTAAGTCCTCACTGAGGATGACAAGCTGGCTCGCTGCCCCAGCAGATTCGGCGGCTTGATTTTTTAGCGTTGCGATCTGGCTGTAAAGAAACTTTGTATTTTCGTCTCGCGACGCCAGTTGAGCTTCAAGTTCGCCAATGGCCGCATTTTTAGTTTCAAGCTCTGCCTCCCAGCTGCTGGCCAGTGAAGCGAGGCTCTTGGCATCTTTGCGGAGACGCTCGGCTGTCGTGAATGCACTTGCGGAACTGGGCGGTAGTGGGGGCAATCCATTTCGGGAGCGCTCTGCATTTGCTTGGGCTCGAAGCTGATCATTGTTGAGCTCAAGAGCGGTGAGCCCTTCGCTGCCGCCTGCTGATGGAGAGGGCTTACTGCCGATCGAGAGCATCAGCATCACAAAGAGCAAAAATACAATAAGGATGATCAGCGAGGTGGTGATTAGACTGCTCCTCGTTTGGCTGCTATGCGTTTCAGCTAAACTCGAGGGCTTCGAGGACTCAATGACAGCCTGAGCTTCAGCAATGAGCCCATTGAGGTCATTGGGACCAGTGTTGTTTGTCTGAGCATTGCTGCTGTCTTGTGCCTTTTCAGTTTCCATATTCCAATTCAGTTCTTTAAGTGAACAAATACTTCATATTTCTTAGCCTTTTTTTTGCCTCAGTGCAAGGGTGCTATTTTTAGAATGCATAGAATGATTGATAACTCAGAATCATTGGTAGCGGCCATGAGCCCTATATCCCTCGGGCTACTCAGTGAACGAGGGCTAGATTGGGATTGATATCCTCTTTAATATCGGAGTGGATGCCTGCCAGCTCATACTGCAGTGCTACGAATGCGATCATGGCGGCGTTGTCTGTTGATAAATGAGGTGGTGCAATCAGCAGTTGCTTGCCGCCCGCCTTGCAGGCCTGTTGCATCGCCTCACGGAGGGCGAGATTACAGGAAACTCCGCCAGATACGGTGATGAGCTTCTCGCCTGCCTGGTCTGCGGCTTTCATGGTCTTGTGAACGAGGATGTCGATGACAGCCTGCTGGAACGAGGCGCACAAGTCAGGGACAGCATCTTGCGGTGCTTGCCCTGTTTCAGGGCTTAGCTTTTCTAGCTGGTAGAGCACCGCGGTTTTTAATCCTGAAAAGGAAAACCCGAGGCCGTCTTTGATCATGGAACGTGGAAATTGGAAGGCCGTGGCAGAGCCTTGACGCGCCTGTTTTTCTATCTCCGGACCACCAGGGTAGGGCAGGCCCAGCATTTTGCCGACTTTGTCGTAGGCTTCTCCAGCAGCGTCGTCACGCGTGCTGCCGAGTAGCTTGTAATGACGGAATGCCTTCATGTGGATGAGCATCGTATGTCCTCCTGAAACGATGAGGGCGAGGTTGGACTCAATCTTTGCCGAAGACAAAAAGGGTGAAAGCAGGTGGCCTTCCATGTGATTGACTGAGATGAAGGGTTTGCCAGTGGCGATGGAGAGAGCTTTTGCCGTGGTATTGCCCACCAGCAGAGAAGAGGCAAGACCTGGGCCGGCGGTGGCTCCAAAGGCATCGATATCGTCGATATTGAGAGCGGCATTTTTCAGCGCCAAATCAATCAATGGTCTTAGGTGTAAAGAGTGGTTTCTACTGGCCAATTCAGGCACGACACCGCCGAACTCGCGGTGAATATCGATTTGAGACGAAATTTCTGATGAGAGAATATGGCTCTGCTCGCCATCATAGCGCAGAATCGCCACAGCGGTCTCATCACAGCTGGACTCGATGGCTAGAATCGTCGTCGTCATGGGCTAGTTTTTAGACCGTATTTTACGGATGCACAGGATTTTTTAGCCTTGGGTGGCGGTATTGCAACGCCTTTGACATTTACAAATAGGAGCTGCTTTGGCAGAACCCGCGCCATGTCCGAGCTTCCCAAGGCCTATGAACCCCAAGCAGTTGAAAAAAAATGGTATGCTGCGTGGCTTGAACACAGCTGCTTCCATGCTGATGAGACATCAGAAAAGGAGGCGTATTCGATTGTTATTCCTCCGCCCAACGTCACTGGCATCCTGCACTTGGGGCATGTTTTAAATAACACGATTCAGGATATATTGTGCAGACGCGCCCGCCAGCAAGGCAAGGAGGTGCTTTGGCTTCCGGGAACCGATCATGCCGGTATTGCGACCCAGACGAAGGTGGAGCAAGAGCTTCGGGAAAAAGAGGGTAAGACACGCCGCGATATTGGTCGCGAGGCATTCTTGGAGCGAGTCTGGGACTGGAAAGAAAAACATGGCGGCATTATCATTCAGCAGCTCAAGCGTTTGGGTTGTTCATGTGATTGGGATCGAGAGCGCTTCACCATGGATGATGATTATTCGGCTGAAGTTGGCCGTGTCTTTACTGAGCTCTTTCACGAGGGGCTTATTTACCGTGGCAAGAGGATGGTTAACTGGTGCCCGGTATCACTTACCGCGCTATCCGATGAGGAGGTGGTTATGCAGCCTCAGAAATCGAAGCTCTACTACATGAAATATGAGCTGGTGGATTCTCCTGGAGAGTTTCTTGAGATTTCAACCACCCGTCCGGAAACCTTGATGGGGGACACAGCTGTCGCTGTTAACCCCAAAGATGAGCGTTTTGAGCACCTAATTGGCAAGAAAGTGCGCCGGCCATTCCCAGCAGCTGAGATTGAAATTATCGCCGATGATCATGTTGATGTGGAGTTCGGCACAGGGGCGCTGAAAATCACCCCTGCCCATGATAAGGCAGACTTTGAGATCGGGCAGCGTCACGAGCTTGAAATCATTGATGTGCTTCATCCTGACGGCACCGTGAATTGTCCAGAGTGTCCAGACCTTGATGGTCTTGATCGTTTTGTGGCTCGTAAGAAGGCCGCAGAGAAACTTGAGCAGCTTGGCTTGCTTATCCGCGTTGAGGAATATGACAATAACGTCGGCTTCTCTGAGCGTGCTCACGTGCCCATCGAACCTCGCATCTCGATGCAGTGGTTTCTTAAATACCCATGTGTAAAGGAAACTGCTGATGCTGTGGCAAGTGGGGAGATCACTTACCGCCCTGCACGCTGGGCCAAGACACACGCCAACTGGATGGAGAACATTCAGGACTGGTGCATCAGCCGCCAGCTCTGGTGGGGTCACCAGATTCCCGTCTGGTATCGCCAAGAGAAAGTAGGCGAGCTGCAGGCAGCAGAGTCATTGGATGTCAGTGACCTCGAGGCAGGGGATATTTACGTAGGCGCAGAAACACCCGATGACGGGGGTAACTGGGTTCGTGACGAGGACGTCATGGATACATGGTTTAGTTCATGGTTGTGGCCATTTTCTACGATGGACGAGGCTACTCGGGCGAAGTTTTATCCGACGACGGATCTGGTGACTGGGCCAGATATTATTTTCTTCTGGGTTGCGCGCATGATTATGGCCGGCTACCGATTTGAGCAGCAGCTGCCTTTCAAAAACGTCTTTTTCACATCAATCATCCGTGACCTCGAGGGCCGTAAGATGAGCAAGTCCTTGGGTAACTCGCCTGATCCGATTGACCTGATGGATCAGTATGGTGCTGATGGGCTTCGTTTTGGACTGATGCGCACGGCACCCGTGGGAACTGATGTTAGGTTTGACGAGCAGCTGGTTGCTGAAGGAAGAAACTTTGCCAACAAGCTTTATAACGCATGTCGGTTCCGCCAGATGGCGAGCGGCTCTCAAGTATCTGAGGACGGAAGCATGCCGACCGAGGGCCTGCGCCCCTACCACCTTGACATCGCCTGCAAGCTTGATGCTCTGTCAATCAATCTCGCCAAGTCTTATGCCGACTACCGTTTCAATGACGTTGGACAGCAGCTGTACGATTTTCTCTGGAGTGAGTTTTGTGACAAATTTCTTGAGGCGGTAAAGGGTGACCTGCGCGACACAGCTACTGCTGAAGCTCGTGAGGTAACACTTGCCGTATTTGATGCGGTAATGAGCCGTTACCTTCAGTTGCTGCACCCATACATGCCGCACATTACCGAAGAGCTTTCTGTGCGTATGGCTTATGTGGCTGAGGGGGAGTTCATCATGCAGAAGGTCTATCCAGCTGAGCCACTTGTCGCAGGTGGTGCTGAGTCGTCATCTAGGGCAGACGCAGTTTATGCAACGGCAGGGCGCATGCGTAATCTGAAGGCTGAATATAATGTAGCCACCCGCAAGGATGTAAAATTCATCATCATCAAATCGAAATCATGGCTGGCTGAGGAGACCGATGTTCTTGGGCTTCTGGCTGGAGGTGATGTCGAGATTTTGGATGGCTATGACGCCGCTAAAGGGACTCCTGCTGCGGTCACCGATGTTGGCGAGGTCTACATGCCGCTCGAGGGGCTCATTGATGTGGATGCTGAGAAAGCCCGCCTGGGCAAAGAGATTGCTAAGGTTGAGGCCGAGGTAAAAAAATGTGAGGGCAAGCTAAGTAATAAGGCCTTTGTCGATCGAGCACCAACTGAGCTCGTCGACCGAGAAAAAGAACGCAGAGATGAGTGGGCGCAGAAGCTTAAACAGCTTGAGGAAATGCGAGCGTCGCTTGGCTGATGTGACAGATATGAAGCAGCTGGGATAAGCTGCTTGCCAGTAACACAGACTTTGCTATCTTAGTATTCGTTACTGTTACGATCTCTGTATCTTTATTGATATGCCAAAATTAGACATCATATCGGGCATTCCCGCCAAGGCCATTGAGCTTCTTGAGGCGCTGGGATATCTTGATGTGTCGGATCTCAGGGACGCGGATGCGGAGAGTCTCGTTGCGGAGCTGGTCAAGGCCAACAAGGTTCTGAAAATCATGCCAGACGATCCTTCTGAGTCTAGTCTCAGGAAATGGCTAAAGCTGGTCAATGAGCACAATTCTTCTGCAGGGAGAGTTACTTCCAAGAAAGCAGCGAAGAAAAATAGTGGCCATGGGCAGGGGGCTCAGAGCGGTGACTCGGAAGCCGGAACGAGTAAAAAGAAAAAGCCAGCCCCAAAAAAACCAGCCAAGCGAGAACTTGTCAACTTTGAGAAGGATACGGACATGATGCAAATGCTCAGCTTGTCTCCTGTGGCTGAGCCGCTTGATCCACTGCTTATGGCTGATCAGGACCTCTCGATGGATGACATCACCGATGGAATATTACTCAATCAGTGTGAGGATGATGTGAAAATTAATATCATGACAACCCTTGGCCGGGCTGACTCACTATTCCGTAAAGATGAGGTTGCACGTGCGGGGCTCAATTCTTCCCGTATTCGAAATTTTGATGATTTAGACTCAACGGTTCAGTATGTAAAACCGCTTAATCGAGGGCCACAGAAAGAGGCCGTGACCTTATCCGAGGAATTAAATCAAGGGGTTGACTCGAGGTCTCGAAAATTCATTAAAGGTGTCTTTCACCCTCAAGTGAAGACAGTTCGTTTTGCGGCAGTGACGGCCATCCTTTTTGTTGCGATCTTAGTTGTTAATATATCCTCTTTGCTCGGCCTGTTTCTCTACAGAACTAACTTAGAGCTAGGTGTGGTCATGGGCTGGGTGATTGGTTTGTTATTATTACTTGTGATTACGGCAGCTACTTATGTTTATTTTGGCACCAGAGCTCGTTGTGTTGTTTGTCGGCAACCTCCCTTAATGCCTAAAAAATGCATTAAGCACAAAAAGGCCCATCACGTAAAAGGCATCGGCTATATCTTGCCAACGGCTCTACAGCTTCTTATTTATAAGTGGTTCTACTGCACTTACTGTGGCACCGCGTTACGCTTGAAAAAATAGCGGCGATGATGTGATAACGAGAGTGGTGCTGCTACTCTCTGAGCTGGCTATCAATCATGATCGTAACCGGCCCATCGTTGACTAAGCTAACCTGCATATCGGCACCAAATTCACCCGAGGCACAGGCTTTTCCGGTCACATCCTGCGCCGTCTTGAGAAATGCCTGATAGAGAGGAATAGCCGTTTCTGGTCGGGCCGCTTTAATGAACGATGGCCTATTTCCCTTCCTAGTGCTGGCATGGAGAGTAAACTGGCTGACAACAAGTAGCTCACCATCAATGTCTCGGAGACATTTGTTCATTTTGCCGTCATCATCAGCAAAGATTCTCATGCGGGTCATCTTGCCCACCAGCCAGTCAATATCCTCCTGGGTATCTCCCTCAATGATGCCAATCAGGATCAAGAGGCCTGGGCCAATCTGAGCTGAGACTTTTCCCTCAATACGCACACTGGCTTCTGAGACCCGTTGGATGATGATGCGCATGATGGTTTAGCTGATAAAAATCCGTTTTGCTCTCCGTCTGAGGAACCTGCCACCCGGCAAATTGACTTTTGCGATCGCGGGATCAGTGACCAGACTATTACATCTAGCCAGAAGCTCCTGTGTGATGTCGGAAACGCCGTGTGCTTTCAGATAGCTATGGATGGCACTCGACCGCAGAGCGGGTGAAAGCTTGGCTATTTTTGGGAGAAATAGGCGGCCCTGCGGATCATACAACTGCAGGGATTCCAAGGTGCTGGCAATGGCCTGCTGTTGTGCTTGTGAAGCCACAGCGGCCTTCAAAATGGCAGGGCGGATTTCTCTGCCCAAGATGTCATTGAGCAGCGGGATGGCCTCGAGACGGAGCCGGTTGCGCGTTGTAATGCCCTCAGCATTACTGGCGTCATCACGAAATGCGATTTTGTGAGCTGCCAAGTAGTCATTAATGTCCTCTCGGGTTGTTTCGAGTAGTGGACGCAGCAGCTGAAGCTCCTTGCCATTGACCTGATGGGTGGTGCTGAAATGCATGCCCTTTAAGCCGTAAGATCCTCTTAGCAGGTTAAATAAAACCGTCTCAGCCTGGTCATCGGCATGGTGTGCTAGTAGGACGCGGCTGCAGCGGTATGTCCGTGCACACTCAGCAAAGAACTGATGCCGGGCATTGCGGGCCTCCAACTCCATGCTGCCTCCGTTTTGCAGCATAAGCTCTGGCACATTGACTCGCCCCGTTTCGCTCAGCAGCTGATGTTTTTTAGCAAGTCGGCGCACCAGTGCGGCATCCTGCCCTGAGGCGCGGCCACGTAAGCTGTGATTGAGATGGCACAGCACCAGGTTCCGGTAGCCGGCGTCCAGCAGTAGGTGTAGCAGCGCTACAGAGTCCCGCCCCCCAGAGATACCAAGTAGATAACGCCGCTTTTTTGACTGCGCTAGAAAATCAGCATGGAGGGATGGGCTCACGCAGGAGAAATTAGTCAATACACAGCTCTTTGTCGAGCCGTCCTCGCAGCCTGTATTCTTGGGCTTGCCACTCAGATTTTCTGTGATAAATAAACTCCAGTCCTGCCCGCCTAGGGTCAAGGCCGCTGTAGCTCAGGGGTAGAGCAATTCACTCGTAATGAATAGGTCGTCGGTTCAATTCCGACCAGCGGCTCCATTATAATTAAGGGGTTATGTTACGGTTCCTGTTGTTCGATTCAGTTGTAGTGACATTTCCACTCCGATAACGCTGCCCCAATGAGTGTATCGAACTTCTTTTGAGTCTCGTCTAATTTCATTATAGGTAAAGCCATCAGCAAGGCTCAGAGACTGTTGAAGGGTGCCTGGGCTCGTTTGATGCGAAGATTAGCCTTGATTTCAGTTAGGGGCTCAGGTTATATGTTAGATGTTACCCGCCCATAAAATTGTCACCTAACCCAATAAGTATGTGAGTGATGCGTATTACATAGTCATTTTCATTATCATAGTAGTCATGTTCTTAGGTGTGGTCTTTGGTGATTAGCTTCTAGTCACCCTGTGGTTTGCTCTCTAGCTTTGGCGACTTCTTTAAGAGCTTTATATCAGGCTTCGGTATCAGGCTTCGATGTGGGCACGCATGTTTCTAGTCGTGCTTATGGCGAGAAGGACACACTCTGCGATATCTTGATCGTTAGCTCTTATTGTCCGGTGATATTAAAAGCGATGCTGACTCGTGTGGATGCCGATTCGGCTGGCGCTTTGATCTCTATGCGGGATGCGTTGATACCACCCTGAGTCATCAATAGCTCACGCACCCCGCGAGCTCTATCTTCAGCAAGCTTGAGCAAGTCAGCTTGTGTCACATGGAAAGATTTGCGATCTGCTGCTTCCATCTCTTTACGATCTGGTAAAAAGCCTGGGGCTCGTTCTTTTTTTGACAGGCTTTTATGGAGTTTTTTAATAGCGCCCTTGCGGTCTTCTCCCTTGGCGATGAGCGCGGTGACGCTTTGTTCGAATCGGAGTTCACCCAGTGCTTGGGCGTCTTCTTTAGGTGAGAACGAGGGGCTTAGCTGAACCGTCAAACCTGGGCGAGACTCCATAATCTTGGCGAGTTTGGCAAGCATGTTGGCAGCACTCTTGGGGAGGCTTGTTTGGCCGGCTTCAAATTCGATAAAGTCCTGCTTCACGCCATCACCATCTGGAAAGAGTCCGCTCAATACGCTTAAGGGCGCAGTAGCAATCTTGGTGATCACATTATGGAGGGCATAGGTAATCATGCTGCCATAAGAAAACTTGGGGTGATTGATGTCGCCGCTCACGGGAATATCGAGGGCGACCATGCCATCTGAATCTTTGAGGATTGCAATAGCGAGTTTTAAGGGGAGGTGAGGTGCATCCGAGTCCTGTACTCGTGGGCCGAATTCCATCTGTTCAATTTCTAATCGGCTAGAGCCTTCAATGAGGCCGTTATCCATGTGATAATTCAATTGTGCTTTCACCCCGCCGCCAGTCGGTGCGTGGCCGAGCACAGCTACGCTATAGCCAGCAAAGGAGGGTATGCTCACGCCATCCGCCGAAATCTCCAAGTGGGTTGATTTAAAAGGCTTCGCGGGTAACATGCTGCCTTTGATTTGTAAGTGTCCTGATGCACTGCCAGCAAGGCTCATCGCGAGATCCAGTTCGAGGACTTGTTCTTCTGGACTCACATAAGGTCCCATCGTCATGGTGATATCCCTGATCTCAAGATCGACCGGAGGTTGGACGGACTCGTCCCTGATGTGAACCGTGCTATTGCTGATGGAGCATCTTCGCAAGTTCATGGCAAAGGCATTTGCCCACGTCTTGGCATTGTGCTCGTTACTGTTTAGTTTCTGGAACAGCTCAGCTGCTTTAGCAATAGCCTCGCCGATGTCTTTGTGTGCAGCGACTACCCCCAATTGAGTTTTCTTACTCCGCGCATTCCGCCTGGGGCGCTGAAGTTGTTTATCAGAAAAACTATCACTCGATGGCTGCGGGGAAGCCTTTTCGACCAACTTGATTTGGCCTTCGCCGTCTCGAACCAGTAACAGTGAAGCAGCATCGACATTGAGAGAATCGAGGCGCATAGATTGACCTACCAAATCAAAGCAAAATCCATCCATGCTGAGTGCGTTGATACGATAAGGCGGCTGATCATTACCAGGCGTCTGCAGACTGAAGTCTTGAAGGGCTAGTTTGCCGTTGGTTACTCCTAGCTCAGGTGTCACGGCAAGCGGGCGAAATCTGTAGTCAAAGGACACATCTATGACGCCACTAGCGATCTCTGCGTTAACCATCGTGCTGCCGAAACGGGAAAAATCAGGAAGTTTCAGCGACTTTAGTGAGACACTGCCGACCGAGCTTAGTGGATCGAGGCGCAATGAGCCAGTGATCTCCAATTGTTCATCAGCGGTGGTGGCGAGGCTGAAGCGGTAGGGGTTGTCATTATGGGCATCGGTGCTTAGGTCCTTCATGACAAAGGAAATATCTTTGGCCTCGCGTTCAAAGCTGTGGTCGGCTGTCTCGGCCTGTAACTGTAGGCCAGCATTGCGAACTTCAAGCTGTCCTATTAACAGTGAGGGGATGACAAAGGGTTCGGAAGGATCTTTGGCAGGGGATTGCCGCTTTGAGCCAAAAAGGGAGGCTAGGTTGAGTTGGCCAGATTGACTGATATGCAAATCACAGTGCGGCTGATCCAAAATGAGTTCATGCACCACATAGCAATCACTGAAAAACGAGCTTGGCTGCAGATGAACTCTGAATTGGGCAAATGATGCGGCGACCTTGCCGTCGCTTGTCGTGCCCGTGAAATCCTCAATCTTCAGCTCACAGGTGAAGGGGTTGAAGCGAAAGCGCTCGACCTCCATGGTGCCGAGGATTTTGTCATTCACCTTGGCGAGGGCGATGTAGCGAAGCGCTAAGGGCACTGCGAGAAATCCACCGACGAGGTAAAGGCAAAACAGGCAGAGCACACTGATGACAATACGTCGAGCCCACCGGCTACCCGCCAGAGAGGAAATAAATTTTGGGGTTTTGCAGTTCACTTTAGAGTCAAGATACACGGCTTTTCTATGCCGTGAAGATGAAAATCAGCAGAGATACAGGCGGCGATAAGCTCGGCTAAGCGCATGGTTTATTGGAGAAGATGCAGTCTACATTTCCGCCTCAATAGGAAGGAGTGAGAAAATCCAGTCCTCGATGCGTTGCATACGAGACCCTGCTGGCTGGCTCTTGAGGCTGTGGTCGTCTCCAACCCAGAGAAGGCTGCCGTCGGTCTGCTTCTGAACATGCCAAGCATTACGTCTGTGAAAGTCTGGACGCATGGCCTCACGCAATTGGCGGTTGAATTCTTTGCTCTCGATGACAAGTCCCATTTCGGTATTGATGCGCAGGGAGCGGGCGTCGAGATTACAACTTCCGATAAAAACCTTATCGTCATCGATAATAAGGGCCTTTGCGTGAAGCCCTAGGCTGCGATTACCCGCATCTCCTCGCATATGACGGCTACGGTCTTTACCCTCTGAGCGAAGTTCGTGAAGGTCGGCCCCGTGGTCGATGAGTTGCTTGAGGTGGCGGCGGTAGGATGCGTGGGCTGCCGTGTGATTATTTGAGCGCAAGGAGTTGGTGAGAATGCGGACTTGCACTCCGCGGCTCTCAGCGCGCTCTATCGCGGCCTCCAGTTGGGGTGTAGGAATGAGGTAGGCTGAAATGAGGACAATTTCTGAATCGG
>Ga0213868_10005719_pt1 | contig 11107 bp, 10 predicted proteins | sample PICome_9_FD_160087 | JGI IMG/M metagenome (GOLD analysis project Ga0213868, IMG submission 160087) | Coastal seawater microbial communities near Pivers Island, North Carolina, United States - PICO127 | ecosystem: Environmental > Aquatic > Marine > Coastal | place: USA: North Carolina...
ATCTAAAGCGCATACGGCGGTAAAAATTGCACCCGTATCCAAGTCGGCAGTGATCCATGTCAACGATGCCTCTCGAGCTGTAGGAGTGGTAAGCAATCTTTTACAAAAAGATAAAAAGGAAGCTTATACCCTTAAAATAAGAGAGGATTACGAAGCCTTTAAGGCTAAATTTATGTCTAGAGGCTCTGAAAAAGAATACCTCAGTTACAGCCAAGCCCAGCAGAACCCCTTTCCAATCGATTGGGATGAATTCAACCCACAGCGACCTAAGACCTTAGGAATGCAAACCATCAAATTTTTGAATTTAGAGTTGTTGTTGCCCTTTTTTGATTGGACCCCCTTTTTTAGGTCTTGGGACCTGCACGGAAAGTACCCCGATCTGTTGGAAGATGAGGTAGTGGGTGAACAGGCACAGGTTTTGTATAAAGATGCCCAGACTATGTTGCATCAGATGATTGAAGAACAATGGGTGACTGCCAAGGCGCGTTTTGGCTTATTTCCAGTAAATGCTGTGGGAGACGATATTGAGATCTATTCAGATGAAAATCGATCTGAAACCCTTGGGCAGTGGATCACCCTCAGACAGCAATTAAAAAAATCCAAAGCCCAACCCAATATTGCTTTAGCCGATTTTATCACACCAAAGGTCACAGGGAAAATTGACTATATGGGAGCTTTTTGCGTGACCACCGGTTTTGGTACAGAAGAAAAAGCCAGGGCATTTGAAGACGCTAACGACGATTACAGTTCTATCATGGTTAAGGCCCTTTCGGATCGTTTTGCTGAAGCTTTCGCGGAATATTTACATCACCAAATCCGAACTGAACATTGGGCTTATGTAAGCGAGGAAGGCTTGTCCAATGAAGAATTGATACAAGAAAAATATCAAGGGATACGACCTGCGCCGGGTTATCCCGCCTGTCCAGATCACTTGGAAAAAAAGACGTTGTGGAAATTGCTAGAGGTAGAAGAAACCATAGGGGTAAGTCTGACAGAAAGCCTGGCGATGTGGCCAGCGTCTTCAGTTTCAGGCTATTATTTTGCCCATCCACAATCGCGCTATTTCGGTCTAGGTAAAATCAAAGAAGACCAATTGGCCGACTACAGTAAACGCAGAGGTATTGCATTAGAAGAAGCCAGAAAATGGTTGAATCCCAACCTTGCTAAATAAACTTAGAACAAAGAATAAATGAAGATAACAGAACATATAGCCCAATCTCCTGGAACGACTCAATTTACTTTTGAGATACTTCCTCCGCTTAAAGGGCAAAGTATCAACCAACTTTTTGATGTGTGTAATGAATTGATGGAATTCAACCCTCCTTTTGTGGATGTGACCTATCACAGAGAAGAGCATATTTACAAGAATGCAGGAAATGGATTGTTGGAGATGAAAGTGATTAAAAAACGACCCGGTACAGTCGGGATTTGTGCTGCGATTCAAGGGAAATATAAGGTGGATGCTATACCCCATATTCTCTGTGGTGGTTTTTCTAAAGAGGATACGGAAAACTTTTTAATCGATTTGGATTTTTTAGAAATTGACAATGTAGTAGCCCTCCGAGGTGATGCCTTAAAATCAGAAACCTATTTTAAACCCAATCAAGATGGGCATCAGTACGCCAATGAGTTGGTTGGGCAAATTGCCGATCTCAATAAAGGCATTTATTTGGACGATGAACTGCTGAACTCCCATGCTACAGATTTTTGTATTGGGGTGTCTGGGTATCCTGAAAAACATATGGAAGCCCCAAGTATGGAAAACGACATTCATTTTTTAAAGAAAAAAGTAGCTGCTGGTGCGGAATATGTGGTAACCCAAATGTTTTTTGACAACCAAAAGTACTTTGACTTTATCGAACAAGTACGCGCTCAAGGAATTGACGTACCCATTATTCCTGGGCTAAAACCGCTTTCTACTTTAAAACAGCTCAATATGATCCCCCACCGTTTTCATGTTGATTTACCCGAAGCCTTGGTAAAAGAAGTTATCAAATGCAAAGACAATAAAGCGGTAAGGCAAGTAGGAATTGAGTGGTGTATCACTCAAAGTAAAGAACTTAAAAAAGCCAAAGTGCCTTTTTTACATTATTATTCCATGAGTAAATCAGACAATATTAAAGCCATTGCTAGGGATGTGTTTTAGGGAGACAGATTAAACTAAATAAGAGTTCTATATATTCAGACTTTCCAGAGGTTTTGTTGCCGTTTAACCATTCCCAGTCTAAACTTAGCTTGATTTTTTGATTTTCGATCACTGTGATGTTTGCAATGGCTTTACCCGCCTTTAGCTGGTTGTCAGTTCGTTAAAAAGGGCTTCAAGGCTTTCGTTTTTAAGTTGTAGGGATAAGATTTTAAGTCCGTTATCATGGGCAAAGTCAAAGACTGCTGGGCGTTGATCTTCATTGCCTTTAATGTAAATTTCATAGTCAAAATCATGAGTATTTTTAACCTTTTCTACTTGAGGAAGTCTTGCCAAGGCCTCAGTTTCTATTCGGTAGTCAAAACTGACTTCGATGATTTGCTGTTGGTTTTTTCGCAGTCGATCTAAAGACTGATCCAAGACGATTTCACCTTTGTTGATGATGACTACTCGATCGCAAATGGCGTCGACTTCTTGAAGGATATGGGTAGATAAAATCACGGTTTTGTCTTTACCCAACTTTCGAATCAATTTTCGAATTTCGATGAGTTGGTTGGGGTCTAGTCCTGTAGTGGGTTCGTCTAAAATGACTACTTCGGGATTGTGTACTAAGGCAGCTGCCAGTCCAACGCGTTGTTTGTATCCTTTGGAAAGGGTATTGATTTTTGATTTGGCGTGCTGTTCCAGCCCCGTTTTTTGGATGATTTCATTCAGTGAAGGATTGGAAATTTGGTAGAGGTCTGCATTGTACTTTAAATACTCTATCACATACATCTCAGGATAGAGCGGGTTGTTTTCCGCAAGATAGCCGGTCTTTCTTTGGATATGCTCGAGCTGAGTACGCAGGTCTTTATCAAAAAAATGAATCTGACCTTCCCAATGTGTGTAATAGCCTGTCAGTATTTTCATCAGTGTAGATTTCCCAGCACCGTTAGGGCCCAACAATCCAACGACCTCCCCTTTTTTAAGTTTGATGCTGATGCCTTTTAACGCCTGAACGCTATCGAAGTTTTTACTGACATCCGCAATGACTACACTCATTTTTTTTGTTTTAAAGATACTTATTTCTCCTCAGTTGTTTGGGTACTTTTTTGTTCGATCAATACGGTCAGTATGATCAATATCCCTCCCAATATACTTCGATTAGAAGGAATTTCACTGAGGAAGACGACACCTAATAGAATCCCGTAAATGGGTTGAATTCCACTCATGATACTGACAGTACCTACCGAGAATTTTTTAAAACTGTTGAGAAAAAGAGTATGCCCCACAGCCGTAGTCACTACCCCTAAAATAAGGATAAAAGGCAGTTTGTCAATATAGGATTCCGGTTCGAGGTAATACAAGGCCGGGAGGAGAATGACCATGGTGACCCCCATTTGATACAGCATGAGTACAGAACCGTCCACGGTTGCAATTTTTTGCTTCATAAAAATATTTCTAAGGGCATAGCACAAAGATGACAACATCCCCATCAGCACTCCCTGAGTAATAGCATTGTTCAATTCAAAGCTGGGGGCTAAAAGATAGACTCCTGCTAAAATCATCACCCCAAGGAACAAATGTCTCTTTTGATATTTTACATCAAAGAAAAAGGGTTCCAATAAGAGGGTAATCATAGGGTAGGTAAAAAGGGAGAGCATTCCTATAGCAACTGAGCTCCATTGAAGCGCAAAGAAATAGGCAACCCAATGTCCTGCCATTAAGATTCCACTGATAAAGGCTGTAAATCCTTCTTTTTTAAAGTTTAAAAGAATGCGCTTTTTCTTCCAAATCACGTAGATCAACAGCAATATAAAGGCGACTACTGCTCTCGACCAAATGGTTAGGGGTGGGGGTAAGTTAATATAACGCCCCAAAGCTCCAGAAGTGGAAATACAGAGCATGGCGATATTCAATAAAATAAAATGGAGGTAATTGTTTTTTGACATAGAGTTAAAGGAGGACAAATTGAATTAGACCTATGGTAAGTAGTACTGCTGCAGTCATTGTATGTACTTTTTATATAGTTAAGATAGTTTATTTCACTTCATTTTTCTCTAAACGGCTTCTTTTACGTTGAAATCGTTAAAAAAAAGAAGGAAGAGTTTGTTTTTTTAAAAAGCTATGCTACATTTGTGCCGATTTAAATGTCATGAAAAATAATTTTTCTTATTACAACGCATTCTATTACTTCTATAACGAAGCTAAGGGGACTTTGTAGTAAGATCATTACAACATATACAATTAAGAGTCCTGATTTTTTCGGGACTTTTTTTTTGAATTAAAATGGAAGACAAACCAAAAATAGCGATACAAGGAAACCGAGGTTCGTTTCATCATGTGGTGGCAAAGAACTACTACGGAGCGGATTTTTCTCTTGTAGTGTGTGAGACCTTTAACGATTCAGTAAAGGCCCTACTCAACGGTTCAGCAGATCAAGCAGTAATGGCGATTGAAAATTCCATAGCAGGTTCTATTATTCCCAATTATGCTTTGATTGACCGCAATAAACTTGCTATAGTTGGCGAATACAGTTTGAGTATCCATCACCATTTGATGGCCTTGAACGGTCAACAAATTGAGGACATCAAAGAAGTCCATTCCCATCCTATGGCTTTATTACAATGTCAGGATTTTTTCCATCAATACCCTCATATCCGTTTGGTTGAGTCGGAGGATACGGCTGACGAAGCCCGACGTATTTCAAAGCATCAACTTAAAGGTATAGGGGCAATTGCCAGTCAGGAAGCAGCAAAACTCTACGGAATGAATGTTTTAGCTTCTTCCATTCAAACGATCAAAAACAACGTAACCCGATTTGTAATCATCCAAAAGAACGGTCAGCTCATTGCTGAAGAAAAGATCAACAAGGCTGCGTTAAAATTTATATTAGACCACCAAAGAGGAAGTTTGGCTGCATTACTCAACGTGATGAGTGACTGCCAGCTGAATTTGACCAAGATTCAATCCCTACCGGTAATTGAAACTCCAGGGAAATACTCCTTTTTTGTAGACGTTACTTTCAATGCGTTTTCCAATTATGACAAAGCTAGAAAACTGATTGCCATCATGGCTTCTGAATTTAAAATTTTAGGTGAATACACCCAACACAAGAGATGAAGACAACAGCAAGACGTTTAGAAAGTGTACAAGAATACTACTTCTCCAGAAAATTGAGAGAGGTCGCAGCTCGAGTAAATGCGGGTCAACCCATCATCAATATGGGGATAGGGAGTCCTGATTTACCTGCTCACCCCTCCGTAATTGCTGCATTAGAAAAATCACTTTCTCATCCACGAGCACATATGTATCAAAGTTATCAGGGGCTTCCTGAACTGCGAGAGGGAATTAGTGATTTTTATAAAACACATTATCAAGTAACATTGGATCCCAATTCAGAAGTTTTACCACTGATGGGATCAAAAGAGGGAATAATGCATATTTCCATGGCTTTTCTAAACCCTGGGGATCAAGTATTGATTCCAAATCCAGGGTATCCAACCTATGCGTCTGTAACACGGTTGATGGAAGCTGAAGCTGTTTACTACGATTTGGCGGAGCGCAATAATTGGCAGCCTGACTTCACTGCACTTGAAAAGTTAGACACTACTAAGGTAAAAATCATGTGGGTCAACTATCCTCATATGCCGACGGGAACTGACGTTGACCCTGCTGTTTTTGATCGGTTAATCACCTGGGCAAAAGAGCGAGAAATTTTACTGGTCAACGACAACCCTTACAGTTTTGTCTTGACCGACAAACCTCAAAGCATCTTGTCTCGTCCTGGAGCCAAGGAGGTTGTGCTCGAATTGAATTCTTTGAGTAAATCATTCAATATGGCCGGTTGGCGTGTGGGTATGCTGAGTGGGAAAGCATCGACCATACAGTCCGTACTCAAAGTAAAAAGCAATATGGATTCAGGGATGTTTTATGGGATTCAACAAGGAGCAATAGCAGCTTTAAAAATGAATCAATCTTGGTTTGATGAGCTGAATCAAATTTACCACAGGCGCAGAACTTTGGTTGAGAGATTAGCAAATCGATTAGGTGCACAGTTTGATTTAAACAGTGTAGGGCTTTTTGTCTGGGCGAAGTTGCCTCAAGGAGCAAAAGACTCTGAAACCTATATTGATAAGATTTTGGATGAACAGCATGTCTTCATTACCCCTGGGACTATTTTTGGATCTCAAGGAGCGGGTTATATTAGGTTTTCTTTGTGTGTTCCTGAAGAAACAATAGTTGAAGTTTTAAAGCGATTTGAATCATGAATATAGGAGTAATTGGTTTGGGATTGATAGGCGGTTCATTTGCTTTAGCAGCTAAGGAGCATCTGGAGGATGTAACTCTTTATGGAGCAGATCAAAATAAAGCGCACCTCGAAGAGGCAATTGAAAGTGGTATTGTTGACCAAAGTCTAAGCCCTGGGCTATACCCGAAGATGGATGTGATGATATTAGCTATTCCAGTCAATGCGGCTTCTCATTTAGTATTGAATCTTTTGGATCAAATCAATGACAATGCGCTTCTTTTTGACGTAGGTTCTACCAAAGCATCGATTTGTAAAATAGTATCGCTCCACCCAAAACGCAAACAGTTTTTAGCTACCCACCCAATAGCAGGAACAGAATTTTCTGGTCCATCAGCAGCTTTTGCGGACTTGTATGTCAACCAGACACAAATTTTATGTGAAACTCAAAAGACGCGTCCAGATTTATTGGAATGGGCAGTGCAGTTTTTCCGTTTCATGCAAATGAATATTGAGGAAATGGATCCTCAAGCACACGATCAGCATATTGCTTACGTTTCTCATATATCGCATATTTCCTCTTTTATGCTTGGAAAAACAGTAATGGAAAAAGAACAGGACGAACGTACAATTTTTGATATGGCTGGGAGTGGATTTGCATCAACCGTTCGATTGGCTAAGAGTTCCCCTGAAATGTGGACACCAATTTTTGAACAAAATAGCGTGAATATACTGGAGGTGCTCAACGAATATATTACCAACTTAGAAGAATTTAAAAAACTATTAGAGAATAAAAACTGGTCAGCTATGCATGAACAGATGCAAGAAATCAATGCAATCAAGACTATACTTGAGGGCATACCACAAGGAAAAAACAACTATAAAAACTAAATACGAATTAAAACTTAATACAATGGAAAATAAAAAAGAAATGCGTCAGTGGCTAAATGATTTTGGATTGGATCACCCCTTAGTGATCGGAGGTCCCTGTAGCGCAGAAACAGAAGAGCAGGTTTTAAAAATAGCTCACGAACTCAAAGATACAGACGTAACCGTGTACAGAGCAGGTATTTGGAAACCACGCACACGCCCAGGAATGTTTGAGGGTGTAGGAGCAATTGGTCTGGGATGGCTGAAGAAAGTAAAGGAAGAAACAGGTTTGTTAACCGCAACGGAAGTTGCCAATAAAGACCATGTAAAATTGGCTTTAGACAATGACGTAGACATTCTTTGGATCGGTGCTCGCTCAACGGTGAGCCCCTTTATCATGCAGGAAATTGCAGATGCATTGGAGGGAACAGACAAAATTGTTTTGGTTAAAAACCCGGTAAATCCAGACCTGGCGCTTTGGTTGGGAGGTGTTGAACGTTTATATACTGCAAACATCAAAAAGTTAGGACTGATTCACCGTGGATTTTCAACTTATGAAAAAACCAAATACCGTAACTTTCCAGAATGGCAAATTGCGATTGAGGTAAAAAATAGATTTCCTGATCTTCCAATGATTTGCGACCCCTCGCATATTGCAGGAAGAAGAGACTTGATTTTTGATTTATCTCAAGCTGCACTGGATTTAAACTTTGACGGATTGATGATCGAGACTCATTGGGATCCAGATAATGCTTGGAGCGATGCCGCTCAACAAGTTACACCCACTAGATTGGTAGAGATCATGAACGATCTTAAAGTTCGAAAAAAGACTACTGAGGAAGAAGCTTATCAACACGCCCTCAATAATCTAAGAGCACAAATCGATACAATCGACCAAAATTTATTAGATACATTAGGGAAGCGTATGAACATAGCTGTAGAGATTGGAGCGCTCAAAAAATCCAACAACGTAGCTGTACTTCAGAACAAACGTTGGAATGAAATTCTAGGAAAAATGATACTCGAGGGTCAAGAGCGTGAACTTTCAGAAGAATTTATTCTCAGAGTTTTTAAGGCTGTTCATCAAGAGTCCATAAATAAACAAGAGAAGATTCTCAATGCCTAAGTGTTTTTTTTAAATTCAGACAACCAATCTTAACAATATGAATTTACTTAATTTAATGCGAGAATCGAGAGCAAAACTCAGTCCACACTGGGTAATTGCTTCACTAGTTTGTGTTCTTTACGGACTTCTGGTTGGAGTTCCCTCAGGATTAAATTACTATGGAGAGCTGCTGTCCTTTTTATTGGCTGGCCCACTCCAGCTCGGCATAGCCATTTATTTTTTAAATATTTTAAATGACCGCCCAGCATCAATAGATAACTTGATAGAGGGTTTTAAACCCCTCTTAAAAGTAATTTTGATTTACATAATTATCTCAATTGCAACTGCCATTGGAATTGTACTTTTAATTATTCCAGGAATCATAATTGCACTTGGGTTATCAATGACTTATTACATTTTAGTCGAAAACCCAGAGTTGTCTATTGAAGAAAGCCTCAAAGAAAGTTGGAGGCTTACTAACGGTTATAAAATGGAGTTGTTTGTTTTACACCTTCGTTTTATCCCATTGTATCTTTTAGGTCTTCTGTGTTTTGGGATAGGAATTTTTGTAGTCATGCCTTGGCATCAACTCACTCAGGCCAATTATTACAACTACCTAAAACAACAGTAAACCCAGTAAAGTAGCGGTAGTTTATTAGTCGTTTTTATATGGAATCCTTTCTAAGATATGGTTAATCGCCCTCAATCGGGCGGTTGATTTTTTTTAAAGTCTTTTCTAAGGGAATACTGTGTTCCTTGGCAATGCGAATCAGTTCGGAGCGCTTTTGAACTGTGTTAAAATGGGCTGAAGTAAACTTCATAGAGTTGGGGTGTTTTGATGTGCTATATAAACCCAAGAGGTCTGTCCCTATTAAATAAACAATGGTTTTAGTCGTGAACAAACAAAAGGGAGGGAACCATAGATCGGGGTGATATGCAGCTACTACTATCCTTAAAGATAGCTAAAAAACAAAAAAGAACAAGCCCTTACTTGAGGGCAGCTGAGATACGGGCTACAGCCGTTCGAATATTCTCCTCAGAGGCTGCATAAGAAATACGGATACAGTTTTCGTTTCCAAATGCTTCTCCTGTTACAGTGGCTACATGAGCTTCCTCTAGAAGGAATAAGGCAAAGTTGGAAGCGTTTTCTATTTGCTTTCCACCTATGGTTTTTCCAAAATAATGAGAAACATCAGGGAAGACATAAAAGGCTCCTTGAGGCTGATTGAGTTTAAACCCAGGGATATCATTTAGCAAAGCGATGATCATTTCACGGCGTGAAGCAAATTCATCAACCATGTATTGAATAGCACTTACTGGAGCAGAAACGGCAGCAATAGTTGCTCTCTGTGCGATACAATTAGCACCACTAGTGATTTGACCCTGCATTTTATTACAGGCTTTGGCGATCCAAGTAGGAGCTCCTATATAACCAATACGCCATCCAGTCATCGCAAATGCTTTAGCTACTCCGTTTACCGTAATTGTTCTGTCGTAAAGTTTTGGTATGGCAGCTATACTGAAGTGTGGAGTGCCGTAATTAATGTGCTCATAAATCTCATCTGATAAGATGTAGATATCAGGATATTTTTCCAACACTTTACCGAGCGCTCTGTATTCATCCTCCGTGTAGATTGTCCCACTTGGATTATTTGGCGAATTAAACATTATCAGTTTAGTCTTTGGAGTAATGGCAGCTTCCAATTGCTCAGGTGTAATTTTAAAATCAGTCTCTATACTGGAAGGGATAATGGTTGACTTTGCCTCAGCCAAGGTTGCAATTGCTGAGTAGCTTACCCAATAAGGTGCTGGTAGGAGTACTTCATCACCTGGATCTAAAAGCACCATACATACATTGGCGATGGATTGCTTGGCACCAGTGGAAACGACAATTTGTGAAGGGTCATAATCAAGCTGATTGTCTCTTTTGAACTTAGTACAGATTGCTTCTTTTAGATCTGCATAGCCATCTACGGGAGAGTACGAATTCCAATTGTCATTGACAGCTTGTACAGCAGCCTCTTTAATGAATTCAGGAGTATTGAAATCGGGTTCTCCTAAACTGAGTCCGATGATATCAATCCCTTGATTTTTTAATTCTCTGGCCTTAGCTGCCATGGCAAGTGTAGCCGATATTGGCAGGCTGTTGATTCGTTTAGATAATGCGTCCATTGTTCAATTAACTGGGTTGTACCCCCATTTGTCTTAGAAATCTAAAATGTGAAAGTAGGGCACTTCGGGTTGTTTTGTATTCGTTGTAAGGCAAGTTAAATTCTCTTGCAGTTTTTTTAACTATTTCACCAATTTTAGTGTAGTGAACGTGACTAATGTGTGGAAAAATATGATGTTCTATTTGGTGATTCAATCCTCCCGTAAACCAGTTTACAATTCTATTTTTAGTGGAGAAATTTACTGTAGTTGACAATTGATGTATTGCCCAAGTGTTTTTCATAGTTCCTGAGTTGTCAGGTCTAGGCATTTCCGCATCTTCAATTACATGAGCCAATTGGAATACGAGACTTAAAATCAGTCCTGCGGTGTAATGCATGACAACAAATCCTATGAGCACAGTCCACCAAGGAGCATCTACAATAAAAATCGGTAGGGCTATCCAAATGGAGAAATACATAATCTTGGATAGAAATAATCCTGTCCATTGTAAACTTGGACGTTTGCTGTTGAGGTAAGACAACTTTCTTTTGGTATAGCGTTTCATTTGCTGAAAGTCAGCAAATACCGCCCAATTCAAGGTTAAAAGTCC
>Ga0213868_10005722_pt1 | contig 11095 bp, 6 predicted proteins | sample PICome_9_FD_160087 | JGI IMG/M metagenome (GOLD analysis project Ga0213868, IMG submission 160087) | Coastal seawater microbial communities near Pivers Island, North Carolina, United States - PICO127 | ecosystem: Environmental > Aquatic > Marine > Coastal | place: USA: North Carolina | collected...
TGCTCTAGAGAGAGATATATATAATTGTTATCGCTACCCACATATGTCACAGTCGTAATGGCGAGGACAGAAGATGATTCGATCGAAATTAGCTCGCTTATCATAAACAATGGCACGTCCGGGCCTTATGCTCCGCCATCCTCCTTTCCCAACAAAGTGAAACGTCCCCAATCTCCATTCTTTCGACCGTCAACTCCTCAACGCATCATAGTAACTGAAACGATCTCGACGCCGAATGGAACAAGGACTATAACTGTTCAAAAGAAAAGACTGGTCTCGTCCGGGAGAATTGATGAAGAAAACAAATCATCTATCATCGGGGCTTTCTCAAATCTTGTAAATGCAATTGTTGGTGCAGGCATAATAGGTATTCCATATGCCATGAAAGAATGTGGACTGGGTGCAGGCCTTGTCCTCATCTTTTTTGTAGCTCTACTTACCGATAAATCTTTGAGGCTTTTAATTGAGACTGGAAAACATGCTCAAGTACAATCGTATGAAACTCTGATGGAGGCTGCTTTTGGCAGAAAAGGGTTTATTTTCATTAGTATCAATATGCTAATAATGAGCTATGGAGCCATGGTTGCTTACCTTTTGGTTATCAAAGATACTGTGCCATTTGCTCTCGGTATTGATCCTGATGACGAAGGGATGAAAAGAGCAATTCTTCTGATAAGTAGCATTTCTATCCTCTTGCCGTTATCATGTCAACGAGACATTGCCGATTTATCAAAAACTAGTAGCATCAGTGTCATGTTTGATATACTGTTGGTAGGAATTATTGTTATATCCGCACCGATACGTTCGGCAGTGGAAGCAAGTGGAGGGCTGAAGCAAGTTTTACTTCAAAGTATTGTACACAAATCTACTCTATTTGTTGGCCTGGGAGTGTTAAGTTTTGCTTTCGTATGTCAGGACTCATCTTTTATTATAGCTGGTTCATTGCGCCATCCAACGAAAAAGAGATGGAACATCGTGACCAAGTCAACTCTTTTGACATCTTCGTTTTTGTCAACATTCATCGGTTGCGCAGGTTACCTTGGATTTCAAGAGGAAACCGAAGGCAACATACTGAATTCTTTCATAGACTATCCACCATCTGGAAAAATCTTTGGAATGGTTGATGCATCAAGTACAGTGAATATAGCGAGGGGACTTCTTGGGTTGACGATGTTTTTCGTTTACGTAAGTGCACCAAACAGTTGCATTCGAATATCTTTTCTTTTACTTCCGTATCTGACAAAACATGATTCAAACTTTTATGCAGCCGATGTCTTCATATGTGGCGCGCCATGTTATGATTGTACTTCTATTTTCAGGCAGACACGCTCATGAAGGAAATGATCACACCGTTCTCGCCAGGTCTGACAGGAGGATCACACTTACATTTGTGCTATACATATTTGCGATTCTCCCAGCTCTTCTATTTAAAGATATAGGCGTTGTTTTGGCTGCAACTGGTGCCGTAGGAGGATCATCACTTAGTTATCTTGGACCCGGTATGGTCTACTTAGGAATCCACGGCAACATGTTTCTTGAGATAGCGTCTCGTCTGTGGTGCACAGGAGCGAAGTGGAATAGATGGATGTGGCGTTATCCGCTATCTGAAGGAGAAACTCTTCACCAAAGAAATAATGGTATCATAGTTTTGGTTCTGTGGTATATCACTTTGATGCCTCTTTGGTGCCTTATTGCAGATGTTGGGAGATCAAATTTCTTACAACACGAGATCGAACTTTCCCGGAAGAGTCCCTGTGTTGTAAATCGCTTGGGAAAAACTGCTAGTAAACATAGAACGCAGTCGAAATCGTCAGTTACTAAAACGACAGTAATAGATCAGAAATCTGGAAAAAGATCGGCATCATTCGACGATATGTTAGAAAGTAACAGAGGAAGTCATATTGATAGAAATGAAGTATATCCTCTACTTCAGAAGTCTCTACTAATTCCACCATCTTCTCAGACTTCAATGACGCCTTCAAAATATGGTTCTCTTACAAAATATCCATCAACTACTACCTCAGAAGTTGAAGTTGCAAATGTCGATTTATCGGTTGAAGATGATCCACTGGAAATATCCGAATCCGACCCAACTTGGCTTGACTTTTTATTGGCCATAGTGTATATTATTTTAGGAAGTGTCGCTTTGTCGGCTGGGCTATTTTCTATAGCCATGAAATAATTTTATAATAAATATAACTTATTTTCAATTCATTCATAATCACTTTTTTTTAAATATTATTACACCGAACCATCTCCCTCATCAAATGGGTCCGCTTCAGGTCTATGTCGGCTTTTACTCTTTCTTCGACGAAAAGGTGAAAGACTGCGAAATGAGAACTTTTCTTTTTTAGCAATACTAGTGGACGTTTCGTTACTAGCAACAGCAAGCAGGGGGATGGAATTACGGCTTTCTTCGTCATATTGAATAATGTCACTGGGGGTGTTCATAGGACGGCGGAAAGGAGATTTTTTTCTCGATGACTTGCTTTTCCTGATACTGACAGTTTTTACCTCTGTCGGCATTCGCCTGAATGGAGAAAGGCTACGAAATGAAAACGACTGTGTTTTTGTTCTATCATTTTCCTGATCGATTTGAAGATGCTTTTCTATATTTTCGATTTCCAAACATTCCTTGTCCCTGTCTTTGTTCATTACTTCTGACTTATTAGATTTTCCTCTTCGAAATGGTGAAAGGCTGCGAATCGAGAATCTACTTTTTTGCTTGTTGTCGTTGACCATGTGCGCTGGGCTTTCTTTTTCACGATGAGAAGCAGTTCTACTTCTACCGCGCCTTGCCTTAACGACAGCTATATTACTCTTGCCTGTGTTAAGAATTGTGTTCGGTTTGCCACAATTTACGTCTTCCAACTTGCATCTGTGGAGAATATTCCTCTCCTCAGAGAAGTCTGAACCCGATATACAGTTCAAAATACCAGCATTGTTTTTATCGTAAGTAGGGTTCGTAATTTCTGAAATAGTCGATTCAGATACATCTATCTTTCCTGAATCAGTTCCGGACTTTATTTGGTTGTAAAGTAAAGAGTTCCGCTGTCGAAATATTTGAGCACTTTCTTGTCTTGGTTCCATAATATTTTCTTCTTCGTAATTGTCTAAATCGTAAGTCATTGTTGACGAGTGCTCCGAAACAGAACCAGGTTTATGATCATCTAAGCTCGTACGCCATTTCCTGCTAGTATAGGGGCGATGCGTTTCAAACGAACCTTCAGTTAACTGAGAAACTACGTCATCATTGTGGGAGATATTTGATCGAACTCCATAATCTTCATAATATTCTTGAGTGTCTTGCCTTGTAGGAGTCATCATTTTTCTTGGACCGTAATCATCCTTCTCTAGCTCTGGAATCGTTTCTTGGATCGCGGGAAGATGGTTCGTGGGCATACCATCTTCGAAATGAAAATGCCTGGCCCTCGGATGAGCACTAATGCCTTCCTGATTTTCACTAACAATTGATTCATCGTCTATGTATACACCTAGTAGGTCGCCACTCAATTCATCCTCGTCTAGGATATCCGCAATATCGTTCCCGACACTTGAAGTTTTTTGGGTGTACTGCTTTTCGTCATTAATATCTTCATCAAAGATTGCCAGATGCTGCTGTGATATCTTTTCTAACTGCTCAGTCTCATCCATTTCATCCTTCTGTCCGAATGTTTTTTCATTGATCAGCCTTAAAGTGTTATTTGCGACTTGCATTGCAGTTGCATCGACGGATGACTCAACAGCCAGTGAATCATTGCATTCATCATCATTCTTTGAGACTTTATCAATGATATTACTGGTATTATCATCAAAACTTTCCGTCTCGTATTGTAGGTCATCATCATCGGCTTCTGCAGAGACATATTCACCAAATGATATATCATCGTCATCGACCTTTTCATCGATATTTGATTGTTCTTGAAGTAAGCCTGCAGTCATTTCGCTAACAACAGCGCATTCAGCAGTTGCTTGATACGAATCGGTCTCAATGTTATCTATTATAGATATATTTTCTTTGTTTTCACTACGTGAGTCTTCTTGCTTTGCACATTGATCACTCGTATTATCTGAGTCTGACCCAATTGTATCTGAAACAGCACCTGGGTCTTCCTGTTTCGATCGTTGACTATCCAAGTAATTAGTGTTTAAGTCAATTGTATCAGTAATAGGACCATTTTGATTGCTTTCGCTGTGAATGTCTTCTTGCCTGTCCACAACTTCATCCTGAAAGGTATCTGAAAATTCATCTCTAGGAGCATCATCTTTCTCTAGCAACATTCTACTTCCTTTGACTCTAATTTTGCTCACATGACGTTCTTCCCTTGCCTCTTCCACTTTGATTTTCTTTTTATATTCAAACGGAATGACCCTCGAGGTTTCTTTCGCTCGTACACCAAGCTTTTCCAGTTTTTTGGTGTAGGAGAAACCAGGAGAAGGCGGGACAATAGGCATCAATTGACTTGATGCCAATGAGGAATTTGCCAAGTTCTCAAAAGTTGATATCTTATCTCTTATAGACCCAGGCATATTGATTATCAATAGTTATATCTCCTTTGATTGTACCTTCTACCTTATTGTGGATATTATAAAAAGTGAGCGATCGATCCAATAATTTAGCTCCCGGGAATCGCCGAAATGGGATACTGATTTCGAGAGAATAAAATAAACTCTTCCAGGATAGTACTGCATTTGCTATTGAATTACGACTTAACGATGTCAATACTGATTAGAAAGATATCATAATCGATTTTTTTACTAGTTTTCTTCACAAAGTACCGGTCGATTACTTGCAATATCAATCATTCTGTGATAGTCGAATGACTACGTTGTCCCCGCAAGCCTATATTCATTTACTGGCTGTGTACACTCAACTTTGATGCTTGACCAGAAACTCAATACAACTGAACTAAGTCCTCGATCTTCTATTAGCATACACTGGTTCATCTTCACGTGATCGTTTGGAGGATCCCACCCTAAAATTACTGAATATTCGAGTCAATAAACCTGACCTTTCACTGCGAAAAGTTTCATTTCTGCGTACGTCATGTGTAGTCCAAGGTGAATCTACGACCCCCATGATTATGTCTTCCAACGATACTATGGAATCATTGGGAAACTTAGCCTTCAATAAGTCTCGTAAAAGTTTTGAACGGTGTTCCGCGTTGTTGAAGTTTGCATTTTTGAGTCCTTCCTGTCTGTCGAAGGTTTTCGCCTTCCCAGCTATGATGAAATATTTTGGTGTAACTCCGACTTCATACTGTACTTTTCCATTTGATTCTGGGTTCCGCATCATTTTTACAATCTGGTTGATGTCATCCATATGTGAAGAATTATTGGAACGAGAAACCCGGAATAACGAAGATGCGGAATAGCCGGGTTTCAGCGGATCAGCAACTGCTTCTAAATCAACTATGAATATACTATTTTGAAGAAAAATACAATTCATCCTAAAGATCGGCGCAGATGTTTTAATATCTGGATGGTTTTCATCCAGAAACAATAGACTGCCCACAATGGACTTCTTCGCAGATACAATAGATTTGTAAAAATGCCGTAGAGCTGTATTGATCCCCGTTCCATGGACATCATTCTCAATGCTAACAATTCTCAATCGTCTAGCTAAACATTGAAATACTGTACCTATCATATACGCGCGATCAGCTTCTTGTGGAATCATGGTTGCTTCAGATCTATCATTCAAAATTCTTACGCTTGGTGTATGATTAAGTGGAATTCCAGGAATTATCATATCACCTTCGACGATTATGTCGTCTTGTATTACAAAATCTTTGTACAACTCTTTAAGACACGAATTGTTACGATGGATTGGAAGATCGTAAAACTCAGTCGCTAAAACTTTTGTGTCGTAGACTATCGGAAAATATCTGTTGATCAATTCTTTTGCTTCCACGTAAGTAGATGGTAATTTTGAGTCATTAAAATAAGAAAGAAGATACAGGAAATCCATAAAGCCATTATGAACAACGATGGGCACGCGTCGACACTTGCTAGATTTATATGGATGGGTCAAATCTGATTTTGACTCGTTGTTCATAACGAAGCTACGAACGGTGCCATTTTTTTCATGCTGTAGAAACGTTTTGTACTCGCAATCTAAATCGCTATTTTTTTCAAGCTCACCTCGACATGCATTACTCAAGGCTTTGAAAATTCTCGTAAAACCAATATTATCCAAATGCATTTGCCTCCATGCAACGCGCTTCTTTCGTCTGTCACGAAGTTTTTTCTCGGTATCATTTAACCGAACGAGGACGTGCTGATTATGATGTTTTTCCCAATGTAAAGATGGGTATTCGTATTTAATTTTACCTTTCAAGCACGCCTTCAAGGATTCTTTTTTAGGAAATGGAATTACACGCGCTATACCAAGCCGTTGTTCATCCCCCAAAGAAAGATTATTGCTTAGTCTTCTTGAGGCGTGCGGTGCAGCTGAGTCTATCCATTCCCTTATGCTTGCCATGGACCGAGCAATGAAGGCAACATCTTGTGCATCTGTTGGTTCTTCCCATTCCAAGTCTTCATCTTCAACATTCTCTTCTTTTTGTTCGGAAATAAAATTTATCAAGCTAGATTTTGCCTGCTCCAGAGTTGTAAATGGTATTCCATGGGATAACCATGTATTGAAATCAATATCTTGATCCTTTAAGTACTGAATGCTGTTCGGATTCAATACAATCTCACGACATGATACTTTGGCGGAAGGCGCTAGATAAAATTTATAATTTCGAACCAGAAATTCAGGTGGTTCAATCAAATTACCTTCATTGTCGTGGAAATGGGGATGAAGATCCCCTCTAGCGTGTATTACACCTTGATTGCGATGTGGTCGTCTGATATCGTCAATGACTGGTAGGATAGGTATATGCATATTCAAATTGGCAGGTATTCCAGGTATAGGAGGCATTAGGATCGGATGCACTACATTGTTACCACCTCTGTTATCAGGTTCTTCATCCACGTCTACATCATCATCATCACCATTTCCATCATTATCATCATCATCATCACCAGATGGACGAGAGTTTGCTGATGCAACTGACGATTCGGAAGATGATTCACCTCGCTCACTCAGCTCTAAATTTTCATTTGATCGTGGCATTGCATTAATATCTCCATCATCTTGACTAGATACACCATATCGAGTCCCGTCGCGTCGTAACACAGGATGGGGTCCAGCAATTACATCACTCTCAGCTTCGATATTATCATTTTCTACATTTTCTCCTTCGTTTACTCCATTCTGTAGAATAGAAGATGAGTTTAAAGCCCTTTTAATATGTTTCTTAAAGTTTGGATTTTCATGGAAAAGAGAAATGCCAACCTGAACGATGGAGTAACGCTCTGGGATGATTTTGCTCTGAACATATCTTTCTTCAGGTCTATCAAATTTATTGGTTTTCGTGAAGTTCGGAATATTCATCCCAGTCACTTTCAAATCTAAGGCTACATATGCAGCCGAGGGAAGAAGTTGAATCAATTCATCGCTTTGCTATGTTTTTTCGGTTTTGGAATACAAAAAATAGCTCAGACACCATCACTAGTGAAAATAGAAATTACACACCTATGAAATGGAAATTCTCACCTCGAGGAAATTTCTCTTATCCACTACCACCATCTTATATTATAGTTCAATTTTAAATGAAAAGAAGTAGTTATAATGGTGCATGTAGACGAATACACACTATTTGAAGAACCAAAAGGAACCAATCCAAAGAGGAGAGTAGAGAGTAACGAGACTGTCATCCAAATACGGTTTACTTCAAATCTTTTCTTTTTTGAAGCGATGGTGCATTTCTCTCTTATTTTTCGAAACGTTATTTTGGCGCGCCTTTTGGATGTGGTGATTGAAGAGACCCAACCAACAGTGCGTTTTCACCACACACAAAAAGAAAAATATTGTCCCTTTTATCTCGAAAGTGTAACCCACCGAACACTCTCATCACTATATTATTGTGTTTTAGAAAAAGAAAGAATAGTTCAACATGTCGAGTCAAACGTCGGAAGAAATGGACCAGCAGGTATGTCGTTTCGTTTCATTTGTCACATCTAATTTCGATTTGTTTTGACATGAAAATACACTACTGATCGCATTACTAACTCTGAATTCACGTGAATCTTACATCATGTAATGTGTATTTCATACACATTCGTAGATTGAAATCTTCAAGGTCAAAAAACTTATAAAGAATCTTCAAGAAGCTCGTGGGAATGGAACTTCCATGATTTCACTCATCATTCCTCCAGGTGATCAAATTTCTCGAGTGAACAAAATGCTTTCCGACGAATATGGTACTGCTTCCAACATTAAGTCTCGTGTAAACCGTCTCTCTGTTCTTGGAGCAATTACATCAGCACAACAGCGTCTCAAGTTGTATAACAAGTGTCCTAAGAATGGACTTGTGCTTTACTGTGGAACTGTGATCTCAGACCTTGGTAAAGAGAAGAAGGTGAACATTGACTTTGAACCATTCAAACCGATCAATACTTCGCTATATCTTTGTGATAACAAATTTCATACTGAAGATCTTAATGAGCTTCTTATTGATGATGAGGCTTTTGGCTTCATCGTCATGGATGGTAATGGAAGTCTTTATGGCACCGTTCAGGGATCGAATCGTGAAGTTCTTCACAAATTCTCTGTGGACCTGCCTAAAAAACACGGACGTGGAGGGCAGTCTGCCTTGCGTTTTGCTCGTTTACGTCTCGAGAAACGACACAACTACGTCCGTAAGGTTGCAGAAATGGCCACTCAGCTCTTTGTTCCGGATGGGGCCAAGCCTAATGTACAGGGTATTGTTCTTGCCGGTTCTGCGGATTTTAAGTCAGAGTTAATGCGCTCTGATCTTTTTGATCCTAGGCTTGCTAAGATTGTTGTTAAAATGGTGGATGTTTCCTATGGGGGCCTTCAAGGTTTCAGTCAAGCGATTGAGCTTTCTGCCGATACACTCGGTAGTGTAAAATTGATGAAAGAGAAAAAGTTACTCCAAAAATACATGGAGGAAATCAGTTTGGATACTGGAAAGTATTGCTTTGGTATTGATGACACGTTCAAAGCTTTGGATATGGGAGCAGTCGAGGAGCTCATTATTTGGGAAAACTTGGATACGGATAGAATTACGCTAAGGAATAGCAGTACTGGAGAAGATAAAGTTTTGCATCTTTCAAAAGAACAACAAGCTAACGAGAATTTCTTCCATGATCCTGAAACTGGTGTTGAACTAGAGGTTGTTGAGAAGGAATCGCTTGTAGAGTGGTTTGCAAATAACTACAAAGACTTTGGATGTGCACTTAATTATGTCACCGACCGTTCTGGAGAAGGTACTCAATTTGTAAGAGGATTTGGAGGTATTGGTGGGATACTGAGATGGAAGGTAGACTTCGTAGAATTGGCTAGCTTCCATGATGGAACAGCGGGACAAGGTCCAGATAGTGACAGTGACAGTGAGGGCGAAGCTGTCGATGAATACGGATTTGACGACGGTGATTTCGGATTCTAAATTCAATTAATAAAAAATATTACATATTCTAATGTGTGAGTTATAAATGGATTATGTATTTTAGACTACGTATGTAATACTCTATTCAACGTTACTTAGCCATTTTCTGTCATTTTTTTTTTCATGGGTTCGAATTTTTATCCTCCCGCGCGTTTTTTGGACGACGAGAGAGCTCAAAGATTATGGTAGGAGAGTCAAAGTAGACGTTACCCTTGAGAGTTGAATTACTTAATAAAGAGACTCGACCATTCCTGTCTCTGCCGCGAAATTCATCCAGAGAGCTATATAACATTTGAGTCCACTTTATCTTATATTTTAGTAGCTGCGCATGCAACATGGCAGGGTTAATAAAAAGAAAGAAAAGCTCACTTGGTATCAAAATCAAACCCTTCGCAAAACCACCCACTCTTCCAGACAACTTTTACGCCTCATCAACAGAGATTCTATGGTTCAGTTTAGAATCTATCCTGCAGCGAAAAGCAACGATTACTGTTAAAGATCATAGTTTAAGTTCAGGGACGGCCTCGCCGACTACGAGTGCGGCAGACCCCCAATCATCCGATATTTCCTCTATCAAGAACGTCCCTTCTCGAGAGGAACTCTTTGGTAAAGTCCAAGATTTATGTAGCCATGGTTTTGGGCCTAAATTATATCTTGAGTTGATAGATGTTCTAGATAAGTCTGCCTTTTCTTGCGTATCGCGACTGGTACAGAGCCAAGGAACTCGAAATTCTGGTAACACGCTCTACGGCTGCTATTCTACGATGAACTGCGAAAATGATGGAGTGCGAATATTCTTTAAATCACTCGATGACCAAAGTCCATCTCCGAATATTCTAGATAATATTTTGAATGTATTTTCTGAATATGTCCAGTTTCTAAACTGCGTCATTAACATCTTCATGTCTCTTGATCGAATGTTCCTTTACATTCCACCCGGGAATGATGAATCGGAAAGAAAGGTTCTCGAGAGAAGTGTCTCCAACATTTCAAGTATGGAAACATCAAGTAATAGTTCAAGCATTTCAGCTTGGGATCTTTGGGACGTGGGTATGTATGCTATGTGGAAGCATCTTGCTATGAAAGGAACTCTGAAGACAGATACTATGGACTGTTCCACCGATGATGTCGCTACATATTCCGTTCTTTCTGTTCTAAGAAGACATACAGTTGCCTGCATCATTGCTGAGCTAGATGACTTGAGTGTATCATCAGCTTATTCTGGCACTAATAAAGAAATGAGCATAGATGGAAACAGTGACTTTCTGCATAGACCGCTGATTCGAAATTGCGCTTCGATATTTCGAGCGCTTGCGAGTGTAAGTCTCCATCAAGCCAAGACTAGTACAAACAACGAGTTCTTAAATGATTTAGTTGAAGCTATGACCGATTATCTCAAGAAAGAATCCCAGCAACGAATGTCAGATGCTATTGCTCTGGATACTCCTGCGAAAACTTCATATGATGCAAAATCCCTTATCCACCATGTCGATAAAAGGCTAAAGCAGGTCCTTGCGATGACCAACTATTATCATCTGGTGAAGGATTCATCATCTGCGAAGTATTCGGTGCCA
>Ga0213868_10005726_pt1 | contig 11092 bp, 8 predicted proteins | sample PICome_9_FD_160087 | JGI IMG/M metagenome (GOLD analysis project Ga0213868, IMG submission 160087) | Coastal seawater microbial communities near Pivers Island, North Carolina, United States - PICO127 | ecosystem: Environmental > Aquatic > Marine > Coastal | place: USA: North Carolina | collected...
CAAAAACTGGGGTGGCGCAAAATTTGCATCGCTCAGTGCAATCGCCCCGTTCCCGAACTGCTCCATCAGGCTTAAAGACCCGGTGCCATCATTAACGAAGAAGAACCTTTCCGTGACACCGTTAATCATCACCGATATGACCGTGACGGTCTTGCCTTCCAGAAGATCTGGCACCTTGCCGTTTGAAAAGGGCAAACCGCCTGTAAGTTCAACCGTGAAATTATAGCGAACACCGTTGATCAGCACGGTAGTATCGGGGTCTGGGGCGCCACCGTTGCGTTCCAATACGATGTCACCACCGGGGCTGGACTCAAACGTAAGTAGTACGACGGGCTGTTGAGACTGGTTGTCTACATTCAACGCCGCATTGTTGGCCGAGGATCCATCGCCGCGTGCATAGAAACTAATGCTTGTTGTCATTAGACGTCTCCAAAGTGTTATTTGGAAACAATCGCATTGGATAAGGTTCAATTTAGGGCAAAATTAAGAACAATTCGGAAAAACGATGCGGATCTCGCAGAGATTCAGAAACGAATCAGCTTCGTAAACCGCTACATTCGATCTGCGCGCGACATCAGTTGATATGCAGTGAACCAAGGTGTCAGCTTAATAGATGAATTTGAAATACTCGGATAGATTAGCGGAGGCGGCTGTGATCGATGAAAACGCAGAGTCTCTGTTCCGAATACAGCGGCGAATTGGTGCTTTGTGCAAAAAGGAGATCTTTCGGCAGACTGCAGGTAAGGTCCGCAATCCACACATAAGAGCGTTTTTTTGCTAAATCCGAGAAGCCTCACCTTGACGCTACCATGGAAAATATAATCAAAAATCGGATGGGAACGATGGCGACGCGTACGCATTAAAATTCAGTTAACAGAAAAAACAAAACCATTCTTAATCAAACACTTATAGAAATGCCCGCACGCGGACAATCCCGCCTGCACACCCCTAGAACCGCGTCGGCAAACAAGTCTCAATCGCGGTTTCCGGTGCCCGCCCTGCCACCAAATCCGCGACCATTCGGGCTGTCACCGGGGCCAAAGTCAGCCCCACATGACCGTGCCCATAGGCATGAATAACCTCGGCCCCTCCTCGGCTTGGCCCGATTACAGGCAAGCTATCGGGCATCGAGGGTCGAAACCCCATCCAGTCCCGATCAGGCTGGCCCAAGTCGGGAAAAAACGCCCGCGCGCCCTCAATCAGTTTCTCAATCCGGTGCCGTGAAGGCGGGGCCGTCAGCCCGCCTAATTCAACTGTTCCGGCCACCCTCAACCGCCCCGTCATCGGGCAGAAATAGAACCCCCGCGAGGTGGGGCAGCAAGGCCTGTTCAGCTTTGGTGCCTCCATATCCCATTCCACATGGTAGCCTCGTTCCGTATCCAGCGGCACCAGATCGCCTGCTTGCCGCGCCAACCCCTTGGAATGGGCCCCGGCCGCGATCACGACCCTCCGCGCGGTCATATTCAGCCCCGCGCCGGTCAGCTTGACCCCGCCCTGATGCCGCTCCAACCGGTCAACCCGGGCCACAATATGGCCGACCTCGCCAGAAAAGGCCGCCTTGGCCAGCAAGCCCATCATCTGCCCCGGATCAGACATGAACACCGCCTTGGGGAAATAAGCAGCCCCCCCCGGCAGCGAAGGCAAGCCCGGCTCCATCGCGGCGGTTTCGTCTTGGTCCAGCATTTCAACTGACACACCAATCTCGCGCCGAAAGGCGAGGTCTTGCTGTGCCGCCCTAAACCCCGCAGCCGTTTCATACAGATAGAGACAGCCCTTGCGCTGCATCAGCCCTTCGCCGCCAATCTGCCTCGCCAGTGCTTCCCAGCCCGGCAAAGCTTCGGCCATCAAACCGGCAATCGCCACGGCATTCCGCCGCGCCGCTGCGGGAAGCGATTGCCGGGCAAACCGTAACAACCATGGCGCCAAACTTGGCAAAGCCGCGCGCCGGATCGACAGCGGGGAATTGCGGTCAAACAGCAATGAGGGCAGGGCGCGCAAAACATCGGGCGTGCCTACGGGCTGCACGGCATAGTCCGCGATGGTCCCTGCATTCCCATAGCTCGCGCCTGCACCGGGGGGGGCAGGGTCGATAATCACAACCTCATGCCCTTCGGCTGTCAAACGGTGGGCGATGGCAAGGCCGATCACGCCCGCGCCAATGATGGCGACTTCAGCTGTTTGCACCATTGCGGCCTCTCTCTGTCAGGCCTGCTTAGAGGCAGGCCTGAAACAACGCGCGGGTGTTTTCGCGGGTCATTGTCACGGGGTTGCCGCCACAAGACGGGTCTTCGAGCGCCATCTCGGTCAGCTCATCCAGACGCGCCGCCTCAACCCCCATCGCGCCAAGGGTTTCAGGAATGCCCAGCAAAGCGCGCAAGTCCATCACGGCCGAGCGAAAGCCGTCAAACCCGCCGCGAATGGCAAGGTAACGGGCAGCGGCCTCAATTTTATCCTCAATCGCATGACGGTTGAAATCCAGCACCATCGGCATCACCACGGCATTGGTCGTGCCGTGGTGGGTGCCATAAACAGCGCCTACCGGGTGGCTAAGGCTGTGAATGGCGCCTAGGCCCTTTTGAAAAGCTACGGCGCCCATCGCGGCCGCAGACATCATATGGGCGCGGGCGTCCAGATTGTTCGGATCGGCATAGACCAGCGGCAGATTTTCAAACACCAGCCGCATCCCTTCGAGGGCGATGCCTTGGCCCATCGGATGGTAGTGCGGGCTGCAATAGGCCTCAAGGCAATGGGCCAGCGCGTCCATGCCGGTGCCTGCCGTGATGAATTTAGGCATGCCCACGGTCAAGGCAGGATCGCAGATTACGACTTTGGCCATAAGGCCAGGGTGCCAGATGATCTTTTTCTTATGGGTGGCCGAATTGGTCAGCACACTCGCCGCGCCCACTTCGGACCCTGTGCCAGCGGTGGTGGGCACGGCTATGGTCGGGTAGATTTTGCTGGCATCCGCGCGGGTCCACCAATCGCCGATATCCTCCATCTCCCAGACTTCCAGCCCCGGTTTTTGATCTGCCATTAGGGCGATCATTTTTCCCAGATCCAATGCAGAGCCGCCGCCAAAGCCGATGATGCCATCATGCCCGCCAGCCTTGAAGGCCGCGATCCCGGCGGCCAAGTTCGCCTCATTCGGGTTGGCATCAACATCGGAAAACACGGCACGGCCAAGGCCGCCAGCGTCCAAGATATCCAGTGCTTGGGCAGTGATCGGCAGGTTTGCCAAGGCGCGGTCGGTGACCAACAAAGGCTTTGCAATACCAACGGCTTTGCAATGATCGGCCAGTTCCGCGATGCGGCCGACGCCGAACTTTATGGCAGTCGGGTAGGACCAATTGCGATTGGGGACAGAGTGGGTCATTTTGTCACCTTCTTAAGATGGTAGGATTTAGGGCGGGTGACCGAGTGAAAGCCAAGATAGGACAGCGAGCCACCACGCCCGGTGTCTTTGCACCCTGTCCAGCACAGGGCTGGATCAAGGTAATCACAGCGGTTCATAAATACCGTGCCGGTCTCAATCTGCGCGCCAATACTGGCTGCTGCATCCACGTCTTTTGTCCAGATCGAACATGTCAGGCCATAAGGGCTATCGTTCATTAGGGAAATTGCTTCAGCATCGCCAGAAACTTTCATTATTCCAACAACAGGGCCAAAGCTTTCCTCGGTCATCACGCGCATCGAATGGTCAACATTGATCAGGATCTGGGGCGCAAGATATGCACCACCGTCATCGGCTGGAAACAAGGACGGGTCGATCAAGGGCTTGGCACCTGCGGCCACGGCCTCGGCCACTTGGGCGCGAACTACGGCGGCAAAGCGCTTGTTGGCCATTGGACCGATGGTTGAAGCAGGATCAAACGGGTTGCCTAGTGTGAGCCCTTTGACCCAAGCCACTGATTTTTCAACGAAAGCATCATAAAGGCTTTCATGTACGTAGACCCGTTCGATCCCGCAGCAGCATTGGCCTGCATTGAACATTGCACCGTCCATCAACCCGTCTACAGCCGCATCCAGATCGGCATCGGCACGGACATAGCCGGGGTCTTTGCCACCCAGTTCCAGCCCCATCCCGGTGAATGTGCCAGCGGCCGCCTTTTCCATCGCGATGCCGCCACCAACTGACCCGGTAAAGTTCACAAAATTGAACGCGCGGCTTTGGATTAGATGCTCGGTCGTGGCATGGTCTAGCACAACGTTCTGGAACACATCCTCAGGGATGCCCGCTGCATGAAAGGCTTGGGCCAAGCGTTCGCCTACCAGCAACGTCTGGCTGGCATGTTTCAACACAACCGTGTTGCCCGCGATCAATGCGGGTGCAAGGGTGTTGATGGTCGTCAGGTAAGGGTAGTTCCAAGGGGCAACGATAAAGACCACACCCACCGCCTCACGCGCCAATTTACGGGAAAAACTGGCGCTGTCTTCGACGATTTGCGGGGCAAGGGCTGTTGCAGCAATTTCTGCCATGTAATTGGTGCGGTCATGCACGCCACCAAATTCACCGCCATAGCGGGTGGGGCGGCCCATCTGCCACGCCAATTCTTCGACCAGCGTATCCTTGATCTTATCCAGCTCGGCCACGCCGTCCTTGACCAGTGCAATCCTCTCATCCAAAGGGCGGGTGGCCCATGCTTTTTGGGCGGCTCGCGCACGGGCGGCGCAGGCCTCGGCATCGGGGCGCGAAAGCGGGGTGCGGGTGGCGTAGGTGCTGCCATCAACGGGGGAAATCAGGGAAATGGGTTTGGTCATGTTATCCTCATAGGGGCGTCGGTGCCGGATCATTGTACCGGCTGATTTCGATCAGGTTTCCGTCCGGGTCATTGAAATAGACTGAAGTTATAGGGCCGCGCGCACCGGATTTCTGCACCGGACCTTCGACAATGGCAATCCCTTCTGATGTCAGGCGGGCGACCACATTGGCAAGCGGTGTGTCGGTCAACAAACACAGGTCGCCCGAACCGATGCAAGCGTGGTTCCGAACCTCTTGGCCCAAGGTTTGCAGGTTGATTTTCTGATTGCCGACCCGCAGCGCCAAACGGCCCGCGCCAAATTGAATGGGGTCCAAACCCAAAGCGCGGGCAAAGAATTCCACCGAGGCCTGAGGCGAGCGGACCGTCAGCACCAAGTGGTCGATGGCCGTGATCATTCAGGCTCGTTCCATCAGGCGGCTCACCTCAAAATCAGTGACCACGCGGTTATGTTCGGCGACCTCCCACATGGCTGCGTGGTGGTAATGATCGATTACATCATCGCCAAAAGCTGCGCGCAACATAGCGGACCCGTGCATCCGGCCAGCCGCCTCAGCCAAGGTGCCAGGCAAGGCGCGGATGTTGTCGGTATGATACATATCGCCGGTCAGTTCGGGTTCCAGCGGCAACTTGCGTTCAATCCCGTCAAGGCCCGCAGCGAGCAGGGCAGCCATCGCCATATAGGGGTTCAGATCGGCGCCCCCGATGCGGCATTCCACGCGCACGCCCTTGGTGCCTTCACCACAGACCCGAAAGCCTGCGGTGCGGTTATCGCGGCTCCACACCGCTTTGGTAGGCGCAAACATACCGACGGTAAATCGTTTGTAGCTGTTCACATAGGGCGCGAGGAAAGCCGTGATGTCGCCGATATGTTCTAATTGCCCTGCAAGAAAATGCTTCATCGTCGCAGACATGCCGTGCGGGTCGGTTGTGTCTTGGAACGCGGGTTTGCCATTGGTCCAAAAGGACTGATGCACATGGCTGGAAGACCCGGCGCGGCGGTGGTCATATTTGGCCATGAAGGTCACCGAGCGGCCTTTGGACCAAGCGATTTCTTTGGTGGCCTGCTTGGTAATGACGTGGTTGTCGGCGGTGTCCAAAGCGTCGGAATAGCGGATATTGATCTCTTCTTGGCCTGCGTCAGCCTCGCCCTTGGAACATTCGACGGGAATGCCCGCGCCAAAAAGCCCATTTCGCAAAGCACGCATAACCTCCTCTTCCTTGGTGGTTTGGAACAGTTGGTAATCTTCATTGTGCGGGGAAATCGGTTGCAGGTCGCGCAATTGGCCGGTGCGCTGATAGCAATCGCGCAAGGAATCGTAGGAGTTTTCAAACAGGTAGAACTCCAACTCCGTGGCCATCATCGCATCAAACCCAAGCGCTTTGGCGCGGGCGACTTGGCATTGCAAGACCGCGCGCGGGGAATGCGGGACGGGGGCGTGGGTGTGGTGATCGAGCAGATCACACAGCACAAGCGCCGTGCCCTCCAACCACGGGACGCGGCGCAAGGTAGTCAGATCCGCCTTCATTACATAATCGCCGTAACCCGCCTGCCATGAAGTGGATTTATAGCCCTGCACCGTATTCATCTCCAGATCCGTGGCGATAAGATAGTTGCAGCAATGGGTTTCTTGCCAAGCGCTGTCTAGAAAGTTCTGCACATGGAACCGCTTGCCTGCCAAACGGCCTTGCATGTCAATGGCAGCGACCAAAACGGTGTCAATTTCGCCTTTGGAAGCAGCGGCTTTCAAAGCATCTATCGTTAAATTTCCGGGCATATGTCACACTCTCCCTGAGGCGCTATATAGCGCCGCGCTGTCTCAATTCCTTGGCAAAAGGAACGCGCTTACGTTCGGACTATTAAGACCGCGATCCCTAACCAGTTGGTCAAAAAGCTAACGTGGGCTTTGTCGCAAAACCAGCCCCCAAATTGGGGAAAGGCCGGATATTTGGTCAATAGCCGCGTGCACGATCAACCAAATGGAGGAACAGCAAGCCTGCCTCGCCCCGGCGGATGTTATCCACGACCACGCGCGATGCGCTGTTGGGGCGGGTTTCGGCGGCGATGTGGGGCGTGACGGTAACCCGCGGATGCGACCAAAACGGATGTTCGGCGGGCAAAGGTTCTTCGCGAAACACATCCAAGGTTGCGTGTCCAAGGGTACCTTGCGTCAGCGCTGCCAAAAGTGCCTCATCATCAATCAAATGCCCACGGCCGGGGTTCAGAATCGCAGCACCCGGTGCAAGCATGGCCAGTGTCTCATGGTTCAGAATATTCTCTGTCGCGGGTGTCTTTGGCAGCAACAGCACTACAATCTCGGCACCCAAAAGAGCAGCTTTCAATCCATCAGCACCGTGAAAAGTTGTAAGGTTCGGGATGTGCTTTTGCGTCCTGCTCCACCCGCGGAGTGGAAAGCCGACCTGCTGCAAGGCCGCAGCACAGGCTTGGCCCAAGGCCCCCAAGCCCAACACAGTCACAGGGCGCTCCGCTGCAATAGGCGGGCAGGTCGGGTCCCAGACATGGGCAGGGTTTACGATATGACGATCCATTCCAAGATGATGGCGCAAAGCGTGACCTAAAACCCATTCGACCATGCCAGCTGTCAACGCAGGATCAACCATCCGGCAGAGCGATTGTGTTAAAGTCGGGTTGCCAACAATTTTTTCGACTCCGGCCCATAAGTTCAGCACGGCCTTGCAACGGGTAAAAGGGGAGAAATCATCAATCTCGCCTCCCGGCGCAAAAATGATGTAATCCACCAGCTCAGGGTCATGCAATTCAGGTGACAAGTTTGCGGTAATCCCAGCCTCCGCCAGCGCGGCGCGCAACGGCGGTTCGTAACTTGGCCAACGTTCCTGCCCAGCGGCAAAGTAGATGGTGATCATTCGTTAACCTCTTTCATTATGCCACATGGATCTTAGGTATTTGGGACGAAGATGAAAGGCCGCGAGCGGTACGCTATTTCATCTTGGCCTAAAAACCTAATGCCTTCATAGCTCCCTAGCGCGGGCGGTGGATATGCGCGCTTTGTACAAGCCCGAAGGCAGCAAGCAGTACCAGCATCGACGAGCCGCCATAGGACACCAAAGGTAGTGGCACGCCGACAACTGGGGCCAAGCCCATGACCATCAACATGTTGATCGCAAAATAGAAAAAAAACGTGGCTGCAATTCCAAGGGTCACGAGGCTGGCAAAACGGTCCTTGTTTTGGATCGCACTGGAAATGCAAAACGCCAAAACCATTGCGTAGAGGATCAAAAGAGAGAAGGCTCCGATAAAACCGAATTCCTCGGCCAATGTGGTAAAGATAAAGTCGGTGTGCTTTTCAGGCAAAAAGTTCAAACGGCTTTGCGTGCCTTGCATGAAACCCCGCCCTGCCCAGCCACCCGAGCCAAGTGCAATTTTGGCTTGAGAGATGTGATAACCCGCCCCCAAGGGGTCACTTGACGGGTCAAGGAATGTATCAATGCGGCGATACTGATAGTCCTTGAGTAATTGCCAGTCGGTTCCGCGAGAAGAGAAGACAGCGGCAATTGTCCCACCAAGAATCGCGGCGACAGCGCCAAAATAATACCAGCTGACCCCCGCGCAAAACATCACCACCGCACCGCCTAGCATCAGCAAAAGCGCCGTGCCAAGGTCAGGTTGCACCAAGACCAATGCGGTTGGGATCAGGATCAAGACAACCGGTATAAATACCCATAATGGATGCGAGGTTTTGCGAATGTCTAGCCAGTCGTAATATGCGGCAAGCAGCATCACCAAGGTGATCTTGGACAATTCTGAAGGTTGTAACCGCAAAGGGCCAATTTCGATCCAACGCTGCGCACCCATACCGACCGAACCAAAAAACTCGACCCCCAGCAGCAAAAGCAGCGACAACGCATAGGCAAGCCCGGCCATGTTGCGCCAAAACCAAATCGGGACAAAGCCTATCATCAGCATGACTGCAAGGCCTACGACAAAGCGTTTGATCTGCGGTTCGGCCCAAACCTCCATGCGCCCCCCCGCCACCGAATAGAGCATCAAAAACCCAACGGATGCGATGGCGACCAACAAGATCACAAGCGCCCAGTTGACGTGCAGAATTTTCGACGCCCCGGTGGGGATAGTTTTTAGGCGGTATTCTAGAAAGCTCATGCGCGTGTGCTTTCGGGGTTCTTCCCATCGGCATCGCGCAAAATCAGGTTGCGATGCATCGTGTCGATCCGGTTGCGCTGGGATGCTGGATAGGCTGATGCCGGCGGGATCCCGTCGCTGAGTGCCCGTAGCAGCACATCCCGCCCGATTGGGGCAGCGGCCGTTGACCCGCCTCCGCCATGCTCAACCACTACCGCAACCGCATAGCGCGGCGCGTCTAAAGGTGCATAGCCAACAAACAAAGCATGGTCGCGCCGATTCCAGGGCAGATTGGCGTTGCTGATCACGCCGCGCGCGCGTTCGGCGGCGCTGATATTGCGGACTTGGCTGGTGCCGGTTTTGCCGGCCATCCGCAGGGCCTTGTCATCAACGCGCGACGAATAGGCCGTTCCGCGCTGGCTGTTGGTCACCGCATCCATCCCTTGCCGCACTGCGCGCAAAAGCTGCGGGTTAAAGCCCAAGTCAGCCCCTGGGTTTTCGGACGTCAAAACATCACCGATACTGTGGATGAGCCGTGGCGAGACGGATTTGCCGCTGGCGATCCGTGCAGTCATCACCGCCAGTTGTAAGGGAGATGACAAAACATAGCCTTGGCCGATAGAGGCGTTGACCGTGTCGCCAATAACCCACTCTTTCTTATAACGCTCTTGCTTCCAAGCTTTGTTGGGCATCAAACCTTCGGTGATCGCCGACATGGGGATGTCGTGGCGCTCTCCTAGGCCAAGCTTGCGGCCCATTTCAGCGATTTTGTCGATGCCAACCTTCATCGCGACATCATAGAAATAGACATCGCAGCTTTCGGCCAATGCGCGGTCCAGCGAGACGCGGCCATGGCCGCCGCGCTTCCAGCAGTGAAACTTGCGCCCGCCCACGTCATAATGGCCGGGGCACGAGATGGAGGACGCAGTAGTAATCACCCCCGCCTCAAGCGCTGCCAATCCCGTGACCATTTTGAAAGTTGAGCCGGGGGGATAAGCACCCGCCACGGACTTATTGGCAAGCGGCGTGTGGTCATTTGACGTTAATGCGTTGTAATCATTATGGGAAATACCGCGCACAAACAGATTTGGATCAAATGCAGGTGATGAGACGATCGACAAGATGTCGCCATTATTCACGTCCATTATCACAACAGCTGCCGACTCGTCGCCAAGTCGCGCCTGCACATAGTTTTGCACATCGGCATCAATGGTCAGCCGGATATCACCGCCGGCTATACCTTCTTGGCGACCCAATTCTCGCATGACACGGCCAACGGCATTCACCTCAACCCGGCGGTTGCCGGCTTTGCCGCGCAGTTCATCCTCCATCCACGTTTCAACACCAATTTTGCCGATCTGAAATTTTGGCGTTTGCAGCAAAGGGTCAGGTTCATCCAACTTGGCCAAATCGGCTTCGCTTACCGGCCCGACGTAGCCGACCACATGGGCAAAATCGAAATCGCGGGGATAGATCCGGCTGAGCCCCACTTCAGGCGACACGCCGGGCAAGGCAGGGGCGTTGATCGCAACCTTGGACACGTCATCCCAATTCAACCGGTCCGATACGATGATCGGCAAGGGGCTGCGGCGGCGGGCTTCTTTCAGCGCGCGGTCAAAATCTTCGGTCGATATAGGCAAAATACCTGACAAGCGATTCAGCACATCTTCGACATTGCCCGCGTCATCGCGGCTGATGACAACGCGGTAGTTCTGTTCGTTCCCGGCAATCAACTTGCCATTTCGATCATAAATCAAACCACGGGCCGGCGGGATCAAGCGGATAGAGATACGGTTATCCTCGGCCAGCAGACGAAACTCATCTGCCTGATCAACCTGCATGTGACGCATGCGTGCGCCTAGCACAGCCACCACAGCGGCCATGGACCCACCCAAAAACAACCCGCGCCGGGTGACTTTGCGGGCGCTTTCTTCGGTGTCGCGGGCGGATCGCCTCATAGCCGTCTCCCCATTCCATCGACTTCGCCGGCGGCCGGTTTGTGCAAATGAAGTACCACCCGCAGCAGCCAGACAATAACAGGATACATCAAAATAGATCCTACCGTCTGCGCAAAAGCAAAACCAAACCCTGGCTGCGTCATAAAGGCGACCGCGAACACCAGACGGTACGCCAGCAGCATCGCAACCATTACGCCCGCAATAAGCAACCATTCCGCAGCGAAACCCAATTCGCGGGTAAGAGCCGATCGGGTGCG
>Ga0213868_10005728_pt1 | contig 11089 bp, 10 predicted proteins | sample PICome_9_FD_160087 | JGI IMG/M metagenome (GOLD analysis project Ga0213868, IMG submission 160087) | Coastal seawater microbial communities near Pivers Island, North Carolina, United States - PICO127 | ecosystem: Environmental > Aquatic > Marine > Coastal | place: USA: North Carolina...
AACATAATCACCCTGAGTTGAACGTCGAAGTGAGGTGAAAGGAATCAATAAGCGTTTCGCTTGTTCTGTTTTTAAGTTAACGCGGACTAATTGACCTGGTCTCGCACCTGTCGGTACAGGTTTGAGGGTAATTTCAACAGTACCTGTACGGGTGAAGGGATCTAAGTTAGGGTAAATACGAGTAATTGTACCGTGTAATGGTGGATCGATAGCGGCTGGATCATCAAGGGCATCAATCGAAAGTTGGGGTTTATCGCCAATATGCAGTTTATTAATCAGCAATTCTGATACTGCGACTTCAGTAATCAATGAGCTTTGGTCGGACAGTGTTAATAAGTGGCTATAGCGTTCCGCAATATTGCCTTGTTCACTATGTCGTTCGCTGACAATACCTGAGATTGGTGCGCGGATAACGGTAAAGTCTATGCGGGTTAATAGTGCATGTTCATCTGCTTTGGCTACTGCCAGCTCAGTTTCCACCCGAGTGATCTCTGTTTGTGGCGTTAAACCTTTGGCGGCCAAATTTTTAAAGCGCAAGAGGTCTTGTTCTGCTTTGCGTCGCAAGGCTTGAGTGCGTTCGAGTTGTGCCTTTAATAAGCGGTCATCGAGTTTGGCGACGATATCGCCCTTTTTTACTAGATCATTTTCATAAAAGGGCAGAGCCGTAATTTGACCTTCTTCTTGATTGTAAATCTGGATTTCGCGTAGGGCTTTTAAAGTACCGTTACGTTCGCGTTCGATAGTTAAAGTCTGGCTTTGTGCGGTGATTACTTCCACGAGATGCGGCTTGGCAGTTTTTTCGACGGGAGCTGCTTGTTCAGTGCAAGCCGTAGTCATTAATATGAATACGGATATAACTAATAAGAAGACATTAGGCATAGTCGATTTACTCAAAGGTATTGCAATCTAAAGCGCTAGAGTGTCTAACGTAACATTTTCTTGGGTCATCCATTATGCCGAGCCTTATTAAAAACACTTGCTTTACATAGCAACTAGCATAATAGCCTAGACTTAATGGTTACTTACAAAACAAGCATTTCAGCAAGATTGATAGTCGTGATGTCTGTCCGTTCTCTTGCTAATAGTTTGTCTTGGTCGGTGTTATACCCCCAATCGGCAAAATATAATTGCACCTTAGCTAATCGACCATCATCATTAACATTAATTAGCGTAGGTAGCCTATCTTCTACAAATACAATCTGATGATCGAGGTGACTTGCCGACAAATCGGCCAAAATTTGTTGCTTACTTAACTCGCGCTCTAAGCCGTAAATGTGTTTTTCAGGAAATATAATATTATTTGCTTTGAGTATTTGGCTGACAAAACGCTCTTGTTTCGTGGTTATGATGTAGGTGAGCTGATTATCAATTGTGCGAAGCTTTTCAGCAATGCCCTCAAACAGCGGATTCATCGTTATCCACTCATCAAGATGGTCATGTATCCAAGTATCACGGTGCTCGCCAAAGCGACGCTTAAGGCCTGCTACATTGAGCTCATCACGTCTGATGATAGTTTTAATCTGGATAGCAAATTGATCTAATAAAAGACGAGGAGATATACCCTCAAAAAGCTTACGCATGATTAGTATGGCTTCATAGCCTGTTTCCATGACTGGCCTGACCTGCCGAAACTTTTCGAGCATATCAGCAGATATTTCTGGCGGCATATCTGGCCAGAGTTCACTGGCTACTTTCCAGCCGGTCATTCCAGTTTCGATGGCGCTATCACAGATAACACCATCGAAATCGAGTGCGTAGAGTTTAGTCTTAGACATGAAATTTATTTCAATATGCAGTGTTTGGCAAAATCTGACGCTTGGTTAGCCGACCAGTCACCTGATGGTGTAGCTTTCATATCTGCGCACCATTGATCACTACCTACTTCTGGTGAGCAAGCTGTTATGGTTAATACGAAAAATAAGGCTGTTGAGCCTACAATCAATTTGTTTATAGCGGCCATAATTAGTTCTCGAAAAAGTGGTTTATCGGGATACTCGAACTTCACCATTGAGCGTCATTAGGCGAACACGGTCGCCAACTTGGAATGGATTATTAGGTTCATATTGCTGTACGACTGAAATGGTCTCTCCCGTGTTTTTACGAATAACCAATTCTACGCCTTGTTCCTTGGTAATAGCTTCTTCAGCTGCACTGCCGGCTAAACCGCCGGCGACAGCGCCAACGACTCCAGCGATGATTGAGCCTTTGCCACCACCAACACTAGAACCTGCAACGCCACCAACGATAGCGCCAGCGGCTGTACCGATGGGTGTTTTAGTGCCTTCAATTACCACCATGCGCACAGCGTCAACGGTGCCGTATTGTACTGTTTGTACTTGGCGGGCATCATCGCGTGAATAGGTATCGCCTTGTAAACTACTTGCGCAACCGCTCAGCACCAAGGAACTGGATATTATGATTAATGCGCCTAGTTTTTTAATATTCATTTGTGAATCTCTTAATGATGTTAGATAACGAATAATTAGACAGTAATACTGTGAATATTATCCTGTTCAAAGACAAGTTTGCCATCAAATATTGTGTAACTGACTTTGTTATTAAATAACCAGCCAGAAAATGGACTATTTTTGCCTGCGCTTACAAAGTTATTAGGCTGGCATTCATTGTGGATATTCGGGTTGAAAATACAAATGTCTGCTTGAGCACCTATTTTTAATTGGCCCGCTTCAATGCCTAGGATATCAGCAGGGTGAGACGTCAAGCTGACAATTCCTTGATGGAGTGTTATTTCCTCGTCATCAACTAACTTCATAGTCAGTGCGAGTAATGTTTCTAGGCCTGAAATTCCTGGCGTTGTTTCTGCAAAGGGGCCAAGTTTAGCGTCATTATCTAGTGGTTGATGATGGGAGCTTATCGCTGAGATGGTGCCCTCACGTAGACCCTGCTGTAATTGTTCACGATCACGAATACTACGTAATGGTGGCATCACATGACTGAGCGTGTCGTAATTACCAATATCATGCTCACTAAGATGTAGATGATGCGCGCTGACATCTGCGGTGACTGCTAAGCCTTTATTTTGTGCTTCCTTAATCAGACTTACCGTTTTTCCACATGATATATTATGAAAGTGAGCGCGTACTCCGGTAAGCTCAATCAATAAAAGATCGCGGGTTACGGCAATGGTTTCAGCTGTTTCTGGGATACCTGTTAGCCCTAATCTGGCACTGATAGCACCGTCATGGACACAGCCACTAGCTTGAAGCCAAGGATCGGTGGCATTGATAAATAAAGTCAGGTCTAGGGTAGCGGCATACTCCATCGCTCGGCGTAAAATAAGGCTGTTTTTAATCGGAGATAGGCCGTTGCTTACACCTATACAACCTGCCATTTTGAGCGCGGCCATTTCAGTCAGTAATTCGCCTTGCAATTTTTGCGTTAAAGCACCGATGGTATAAACCATAGCTCGACCTGCTTTTTTAGCGCGATCTTCAATTAGCTCTACGACGGCAGGCGTATCAATAACCGGATCGGTGTCAGGAGGGACGCAAAGTGAGGTGATACCGCCGGCTACTGCAGCAAGGGTCTCACTTTCAATCGTTGCGGTATGTTCTTGGCCTGGTTCGCGAAGGCGAGCATTTAAATCAACTAAGCCTGGGCAGACAATTAAGCCCGCGGCATCGATCGTCTGATCGGCATGGAAGCCATCAAGATGGGTACTGATAGCGACAATTTTACCATCACGGATAAAGATATCTTGCTTGGCATCAAGTTGGCTTGCAGGATCTATGACGCGACCATTTTTTATGTGCAGATTCATGCCGTCACCTCGTGAAGTTCTGCTTGTGAACCGAGCGCCATTGACATGATGGCCATTCTAACCGCGATGCCATGGGTAACTTGTTCTAAGATTACAGACTGTGGGCCATCAGCGACTGCAGACGCAATTTCAACGCCACGATTAATGGGGCCTGGATGCATTACGATCGCATCAGGTTTCGCGAGGCTTAATTTTCGTTCGGTTAAACCATAACATTGAAAATATTCTCTAGCACTTGGCAACAAAGCACCCTGCATTCTTTCGTGCTGTAACCTGAGAGTAATGACTACATCTACATCTTTTAATCCGGCTTCCATATCATGATAAACATGTACACCTAGAGTTTTACTGTCAGTGGGCAACAAGGTTTTGGGAGCGATAACTCGGATTTCGCCGACGCCAAGTGTGGCTAGAGCCTGAATTTGAGAGCGGGCAACACGGGAATGTAAGATGTCACCAATGATCGCAACGCGAAGATCAGGGAAATGCTGTTTGTGGCGTCGGATAGTAAACATATCAAGCATGGCTTGGGTCGGATGAGCATGGCAGCCATCACCGGCATTGATCACGCTGACATGTGGAGCAACATGTTGGGCGATAAACTCAGCTGCGCCACTCTGATTATGGCGAACGACAAACATATCACTGTGCATGGCTTCTAGATTATGCAGTGTGTCACGAAGGCTTTCGCCTTTTGACGCTGATGAGGTATTAATATTTAAGCTCATAACATCGGCTGAAAGTCGCTTTGCAGCTAGTTCAAACGTGGTTCGAGTACGTGTACTATTTTCAAAAAATAAATTAACGATGGTTTTGCCACGTAATAGTGGCACTTTTTTAACTTGTTGATGAGAAATACTAGAAAATTGCTCGGCGCGGTCCATTATTTCTGTCAATAAGGGACGTTTTAGCCCTTCAATGCTGAGAAAATGATGTAAGCGCCCACTGTCGGTAAGTTGATTATGGGACATCAGTATCTCCTGCTCTTGCTGTCGATAGTGTTAAAGTTAAGCCATTGTTATTATTTAGTTTTATGTGTTCATTCTCGGTCATGGTAAGTGATTGGCCAATAATGTCTGCTTGTATCGGTAGTTCACGGCCATTTCGTTCTATTAGTACAGCAAGAGTGACACTTGCTGGTCGACCGTAATCAAAAATCTCGTTAAGGGCAGCACGGATGGTTCGACCGCTGTATAAAACATCATCCACCAACAGTAAATGACGATCATCAACGGCAAAAGGCAGATCGGATGGTGTTACTTGTGGGTGCATGCCTATACGAGTGAAATCATCTCGATAATAGGCAATATTCAGCGTGCCTAGCGGTGCGTCAAAGAAATCAGCGCCTAAAATTTCAGCGAGTTGCTTTGCAACCCAAACGCCACCAGTGTGAATGCCAATTAACAATGGTTTTTTGCCGCCTAGTGTTTGGTATATTTCGTCCGCCATAGTAACAAGCAAGGTTTGGATATCAGTGTTCGTTGCAGGAATTGTCATTGTTGATTCAACCATGATTGAAGAATAAGTTGTGCTGAGATGCGATCAACATCGCCCCGTCGTTTGGATTGCATTTTGTCACGAATCCCTAGTTGTTCCAATGCCTCATAAGTGCTTAGTCGTTCATCTTGCCATTCAACAGGAAGTTGAAAGCGACCATTTAGCCTATTACCAAATTTTCGGCATGCCGCAGTCATATCTTGCTCACTGCCATCCATATTAAGAGGGAGGCCAACGATCAATAACTGAGGTTTCCACTGTTCGATGACTTTTTTGATGTCGTTCCAATCGGGAATACCATCACGTGCTTTAATAACGGCAATTCCATTAGCAGTGCCCGTAAGCTCTTGGCCAACGGCCACGCCAATGTTTTTGAGTCCAAAATCAAAACCAAGTACGGTGCGAGCTACAATCATGCATGTCCCATAGAAAGTGTCATAAGATTCATATCAACGCCTAATAACTTGCCTGCTGCTAGCCAACGCTGATCGGCGGGAGTCTTAAATAAGATTTCCTTATTTGCTGGTACAGTGAGCCAGCTATTATCGGCTAATTCTTGTTCTAGTTGACCGGTTTCCCAGCCAGCGTAACCGAGCGTGATTAAAAAGTTGTTTGGGCCAGCTGGCGTGCCAACAGTTTCTAAAATATCGGTTGATGTCGTCAGATATAGCTCATCATCTAAGGCTTTAGTACTTATCCATTGATGAGGGCTATCATGAATGATCATACCCTGCTCTTTTTGGACTGGGCCGCCAAATAATACCGAGGTAGTTTTAGTTATTGGCGAGATATTGTCGATCTCTAAATGTGTAAATAGTTCCGCGAGCATGATTTGTGTGGGACGATTAATGATCAGCCCCATCGCGCCATCTTCATTATGTTCACAAATGTAGATAACCGAACGATAGAAAAACGAATCTATCAGCGTCGGCATAGCGATAAGGAAATGATGTTGTAATGATTGTTCCATAAGCATTAGAAGAAAGTAAATCCGACTTGGAATAAACGCTCAACTTCTTTGACGTAACGTTTATGTATTAGGAATAAAATGACATGATCTTCCGCTTCGATCACGCTGTCATGGTGAGTGATTATTACCTGCTCACCTCGCACTATCGCGCCAATGGTTGTGCCTGGCGGCAGTTTGATTTCATCAATACGACGACCTACAACCAGCGATGAGTTTTTATCACCATGAGCGATCGCTTCCATTGCTTCAGCTGCGCCTCGTCTTAGTGAGTGTACCGCTACAATATCGCCACGGCGAATATGTGCTAACAAACTACCTATGGTTGCTTGTTGTGGCGATAGTGCGATATCAATACTGCTACTTTCAATTAAATCAACGTATGCTGCACGGTTAATCAATGATAAAACCTTTTTAGCGCCTAAGCGCTTGGCGAGCATCGCTGACAGGATATTCGCTTCATCGTCATTGGTAAGCGCACAGAATAAATCGACTTTATCGATGTCTTCTTCTTGTAGTAATTCTTCATTTGCCACATCGCCTAATAAAACGATAGAGTTTGACAGCTCTTCCGATAAAAATTCTGCACGTTTCGGATTAGATTCAATAACTTTGACTTGATAATCATTTTCTAGTGCTTTGGCGAGTCGCTCACCAATATGGCCGCCACCGGCAAGCATAATACGTTTGTAGGGCTTATCCATTCGTCGAAGTTCACTCATTACGGAATGAATATCTTTTTTGGCTGCAATAAAAAAGACTTCGTCATCGGCTTCAATAACGGTTTTTCCTTTAGGAATGATCGGATAACCATTTCTAAAAATAGCGGCGACACGTGTCGGTGTTTTTGGAATATGGATACGTATATCGGATAACGGACTACCAACAAGTGGACCACCGTGGAAGGCTTTCATGGCAACAAGCTGAACCTTTCCTCCAGCAAAATCAAGCACTTGTAGTGCATTAGGGTGATTAATCAATCTTTCAATATAATCAGTAACAATCTGTTCTGGGCTGATAAGCATATCAATGGCAATAGCATCATTACCAAACAGTTCCGGCTTTGATAGGTATTCTGTGCTACGAATTCTGGCGATCTTTGTCGGTGTTTTATAAAGACTATGACAAATTTGGCAGGCGATCATATTTGTTTCATCACTGTTGGTGACAGCTAGAATTAAGTCGGCATCCGCAGCTCCTGCTTGCGTTAATATATCCGGATGAGAAGCATGGCCTTGAATGGTGCGAATATCGTAGTGATCTTGTAGTTTTAGCAATAGCTCACTATTTGAGTCAACGACGGTAATATCATCATTTTCACTGACAAGAGATGCTGCTACAGAAGCGCCAACTTGTCCGGCACCGAGAATAAGAATTTTCATATTACTACCTTAAACCTGTTTACTATCAATATCTAGCGAACGAAGCTTGCGATATAAATGGGTGCGTTCCATACCTGCAAGTTTAGCTGCCTTACCGACATTACCCTCTGTCTCTTGTAATTTTAGCAGTAAATAAATACGTTCGAATTGTTCTCGCGCCTCACGTAGGGGTAAGTCGTAATTAATGCTGTTTAGCTCATTGGCTTGAGTCTGTTGTTCTGAGGTCTCACGTAAAGTTTGATCCACTTCTGCGACGTCAATATCATCTGCTTCGCCAAGCACTAATAAACGTTGAATAACATTTTTTAGTTCAAGTACATTACCTTGCCATGGATGATTGCGTAACCGGTTTTGTGCCGCAACGGTAAAGTGGCGGTAGGGCATATCTGATCCGGTCGTTTGCTCATCTACAAAGTGATGAACTAATTCGGGAATATCTTCGATATGATCACGCAACGGTGGAATTGCAAGCGTAATACTGTTGATCTGATATAACAAGCCTTCAGAAAAACTACCGTTATTAACGGCCATGTCTAAAGAATATTGGGTTGCACAAATTAACTGGCAGTCAGCGAGCTTCTGGGTATTCAGCAGGTGAGAGAGTAGTGCTTGGGCCGCCTCTGGCAAGAGTGATAGATCGTTAATAAACAGGCAGTTGTTATAAGCTAGTGAGGTGAGCTTAAGGCTGTCTGTTGGGAAGCTGGCCGGCGTTATTTCAATAAACTTACCCGAAGAAAACTTACCTAAGCTGTGTAAGTAATGAGCATAACAGTGCTTACCCGTGCCACCTTCACCTAGCAACAAAATGGGCATATCATGCTGTGCCACGCGCTGAGATTGCTCTCGTAACAGTGTTATTTGTGCGCTTTTCCCTACAGGAGCTTGAGCATAGTGTTGTCGAATAGCAGCTTTTTTATTACTACTTTCAAGAGCAAGCTCAATACTACGCAGTAGTTTTGCAATTGATAGCGGTTTTTCAATAAAATCATAGGCGCCAAGGCGAGTAGCTTCCACAGCTGTTTCAATTGTGCCATGTCCCGACATCATAACGATGGTTATGCTCGGATCTTGCTGTTTAAATTCTTTAAGTAGACTAATGCCATCAACGTCTGGCATCCAAATATCGAGCAAGATAAGGTTGGGTGAGTTTGAAGAAAAAGTGGAGCGGGCCTCAATGCCATTACCAGCAATAACAACGCGGTAACCTTCATCCTCAAGGATGTCTTTAACAAGTTCCCGAATATCGGGCTCATCATCAACAACCAAAATTAACGGTTTGTCCTGACTCACGGTATAGCACCCTCCAAAGGTAATCGAATGATTATACTCGCTCCAGAAGGAGTGAGGTTTTCGGCCCAAACGTGACCGCCATGTTCTTCAACAATTTTTTGAACGATGGCAAGGCCAAGTCCCGTGCCTTTTGTTTTATTACTGGCATAAGGCTCAAACAGCTTATTTTCCATAATGGCGGGAATGCCTGGCCCATGATCAGTAATACTAATTTCAAGCCACGGAAGATCATCCTGTGTTACGGCCTTGTAGCTGACGATGATATCAACCGCTAAATGAGCATCCTCACTGGCTTCAATCGCATTTTTAAGTAAATTATGCAGTATTTGTCTGAAGCGAACACTATCAATATTAACTGATATGTCTTGAGGGCTTTTTAATAAGATGAACTGATGACTGCTGTTGCTTTGATAGAGGTTAAGTACTTCACTTATAAGCTTACCTATAGGCTGTGTTTTTAATTGTAAGCCTGGATTTCGCGCATAATCAGAAAAGTCATTCACCATATTTTTCATGGCTTCAACCTGTTGCACGATGGTATTAGTGAGCTTGGTTAAAGTACTGGATTGGTCGGCTGGTAGCATCGGCAAATATTTATGCTGTAAACGTTCGGCAGAAAGTTGGATCGGTGTAAGTGGATTTTTTATTTCATGCGCCAAACGCCTTGCGACTTCGCCCCAAGCTGCATTTCGTTGTGCTTGTAGCAGTGTGGTGACATCATCAAAAATAATGACCCAACCATTATTGTTAGGTAGCGGTGTGCCTCGACACATTAGAGTTTGCATAGATTTTTTCTTTTGGAGCTCTATCTGTTGTTGCCAACTTTCGCCAAGTACTATTTTTTGCTCGATAAGCTGAGTAAATGTAAGTAAGTGCGGGGATTGAGTGGCAAGCCTATCGATGGTGCTTTCTAAGCGTTGTTGCAGATTAAGGTGCAATATTTTGCTACTAGCGATATTGGCGGTACGTAAAAACAACTTGTTATCTATGGTAATTACACCACTGGATAAACTTCCTAATACAGTGGTGAGATAGTTGGTTTGCTGTTCTAATAAACGGTGACTTTGTTCCGTCGCATTACGTGAGGATGTTAGGCGTTGGGTCATTTGGTTAAATGAACGCACTAAGAAACCTATTTCATCATGTCCAGATACATCTAATTGTGTATCGTAATTACCTGATGCGACGGATTGTGTTCCTGCAGCAAGCGCCTGTAAGGGTTCGACTATCCTGCGGGCTATCCAAATGGCGAACCAGATTGAAGTTAGTATGGTGAGCAATACAATTAAACTCAGTGTCAGTGTAAATACGCTGATCAGTGGTTGCCGTAGATAACTGAGCTCTTTGTAATCGGTATAGGCTTCTTGAACTGTTTTTCCGAGCTCACTGAGGCGATCATTAACTGGAAATATAACTTGTAAAAAGCGGGTCTGAAGTACGCCTTGTTTCGGTGGTAATAGGACGGCAGCTCTTAGTTGTAAGTTATCTTGTTCAGGATCTAGCGATATATAAGCATCTTGTGTTTCTAGTTGGTGAAAAATCGTTTCGCTGGGGCGACTTGGGATAAATATTACGGTATTTTCCATGCTAGACGTAATTAATTGGCCATCCATTGTCCACAGACTAAGCTCTATGGCACCACTGAGTTTTGATAACTCACGTAAGTTATGGTTAACATCTTGTTGTGGTAACTCATTTAACAAGCCCGCCATCATTCGTGTTTGTCTTAGTAGTGTCCGCATACGAATGCCAAAAGCCGAACGACTTAGCTCTAGTGAGTCATTAAGGGCTTGTTCGACTTTGACATCAAACCAACTATTAATGCCGCGATGCAAAAAGTGCATAGAAAAACTATAAACAACGGTTGTTGAAACCAGAATGAGTAATACAAATAAACTGACAAGGCGAACCGTCAGTCTCGATCCTGCTTGGTTGCTTTTGAAATCACGGTAAAGTCGAAATAGACTACGACTTAAGATGGCCATTAACAAAAGTAGGGTAGCGATACCTAGGCCAAAAATGATTAAAAATAAATCATTAAATCTGGAACTGTCTTGAGTAGCGGCACTGAGTAAATATGCCAGAGGTATCAGTAAGGCGGCGAGTGAAAAATACGGTACGGTGCCAGAGCTAAGACGTTTGATAAAGTCTAATGCCACTGTGCGGGTGTCC
>Ga0213868_10005729_pt1 | contig 11089 bp, 11 predicted proteins | sample PICome_9_FD_160087 | JGI IMG/M metagenome (GOLD analysis project Ga0213868, IMG submission 160087) | Coastal seawater microbial communities near Pivers Island, North Carolina, United States - PICO127 | ecosystem: Environmental > Aquatic > Marine > Coastal | place: USA: North Carolina...
TTCCTATGTCAATGATCCTATCAAAGCAAGCGACTCTCGCTGGGTACATCGTCATGTTATTGATTGGGAAAAAGCAGAATTAAGACATACCAGTGGAACCGTCGAATATGAGATTTTTACCGCCTTAAAACGCATGATTGCCGTTCATAAAGAGACAGGGATCTTTGCTGACTTTAATAATCGTGATTTGATCGAAGTGGAAAATCCACATTTATTTGTTTTTGAACGTTACGATATTACTAGGGTCAGTGAAAGAGTCTTAGTCGTGGCTAACTTTGATGGTAAACCACAGAATTTGGACCTAGATTCACTGCTCTCTTGGGGAGCACCACATTATGGACAGTTGGTCGATTTATACTCAGGTCAACGCCCAGAAATATTTAAAAACACTTTGGTCGTGCCAGGCTTTAGTTTTTACTGGTTATATGAAATGTAATGCTTGTTAGCTGTTCATGTCGAAACAATTAAAAAGGCCGAGTCGATAATTCAACCCGGCCTTTTTAACTGTAAGTAACCACTCACATACATTCAATGTTAATTATTATCTGAGGAAATAACTTTAATAAGATCTAACGACTTATACAGTTGTATGTTTGCCATCACAAAATGGAGCATTGGCAGTTTGTTTGCACGCACATAAATAAGCCGTTCCAGTCCTGTTTGCAATGAAGGGTTTCGGTGCAAATGAACTTCCTTGGTGCGCACCATCACAATATGGCTGACTTGCTGATTGCCCGCACGTGCAAAAAAAATATTCTTTGCCTTTTTCTAACTCAACACTCACCGGCTTGTTATCCGCTACGATTGGTTTAATCATAATATTGTCCTTAATGATTTACATTCTTCTAAAATCAATAAATGCTTGTGTTATTTCTTCTTTCGTATTCATTACAAATGGCCCTCCACGAGCAACAGGCTCATTCAAAGGCTGAGCAGATGCAAACATGAACCGTGTATCCTCATTTGCTTGGCAATGAACAAGATAACCTTTGCTCATAATGGCCAATTGATGCTTTTTAATTATCTCTACTGGCTTGCCAGCTGTAAGTTCGCCCTCAATAACATAGATAAAAGCATTGTCATTATCATCAACTCTTTGTTCAAATACTTGGCCTACCGGTAATGATACATCCATATAAAGTGGGTTTACATAATTATTCTCAACGGGACCTTTAGCGCCATTCTTTGTTTTGCCAGCAATGACACGGATCTCAGTGCCATTGTCATACTGCTCAAAGGTAACCTTATCCGCTGGAAACTCTTGGTATGCCGGAGCCGTCATTTTGTCTTTTGCTGGTAAATTCACCCATAATTGAAAGCCATGTAACAAGCCATTTTCCTGCTCAGGCATTTCTGAATGAATAATGCCGCTACCCGCTGTCATCCACTGTACACCACCTGGCTCTATAACACCTTCACGACCTTCACTATCTTTATGACGCATTCGACCGGCTAATAAGTAGGTCACGGTCTCAAATCCTCGGTGAGGATGACTAGGAAACCCACCGATATAATCCTGTGCTTCATTGGATTCATTGGATTCAAAGGCATCAAATAGCAAAAAGGGATCCAGCATCGACAATTCATGTGAACCGATAACGCGTGTCAGCTGTACGCCGTCACCATCTGTGGATTTAATGCCATTCACGATGCGGTCTACTTGTCTCACCCTTTCTCCTGCCACCCCCATAGAAAACTCAGGATGATGTATATCATTAGGCTTTAATGGAGGCATTCTTATCTCCTTTGTTTACCGTGTTAGAGCGGCTTATTCTCATAACGCCTTAATTACAGGCGTTATGAGGTCATACAGCTAAAATCTGAGTGTGAATTACTGGCGAACACCTTCGATAAAAAGCTCAAGATCTACATGTGTTGATGCTGGGCCCAAGTTGTAATCAATGCCGTAGTCTGTAAGTTTTAGCGTGGTTTTACCGCTGAACCCAGCTCTGTAACCACCCCAAGGATCAGTACCTTCACCTATTTTTTCGATCGGAAAGCTAATCGTTTTCGTCACACCGTGTAATGTAAATTCGCCTGTTAGTGTGCCACTATTTTCATCAATGGCGGTGTAGTTGGTGCTTGTAAACGTTGACGTTGGATATTTGCTAACATCTAAAAATTCTTCACCTTTTAAATGTTTGTCACGTTCAGCATGGTTAGAGTCTAGACTCGCTGTTTGAATGACCACATTAATCTTTGATGCATCAGCAGTTTCTTGGTCGTAGCTAAACTTACCATCAAAATCATTAAAGCGACCTGTCAGCCAGCTATACCCTAAATGTTTAATTTTAAAGATAATAGAGGCGTGAGTGCCTTCTCTATCTATGTTGTAATCTGCTGCATAAGTGAATCCTGAGAACAGGGTTGCAACAGTAAGCGTACTAGCTAATAAAAGTTTTTTCATAAAGCACCTGATAGAGTTATTTAAGTATTGAGCGTTAATTGACGTTGTCGACTTTTAGCATGCGTTTAAGCGTGCGATCTTTATTTATAAAATGATGTTTGAGCGAAGCTAATGCATGGACTGATGATAGGGCAATTAATAGCCAAGACAATATGGCATGTATTTCGCCGGCTATATCTTCTTGGTTTTCAATATGCCACGGTAACGCAGGTATATTTAGGAGATCAAAAACGACAATAGCTCGTCCATCAGCAGTGGAGATTAGGTAACCGCTAACCAACAGTAACAACATAACGAGATATAAACTCTGGTGCATCCAATGTGCCATAAGTTGTTGCCATTTAGGACCGGCTAAAGCTGTGGGCTGAGCATTAATGACGCGCCAAAAGACACGAAATATCAATAATCCTAATATCACCATTCCTAAGCTCTTGTGTAAATCCAGTGAACCTTTATACCAAGCATCGTAATAGGTCAGTTCCACCATATAGAGGCCTAAACCGAACATAAAAAAAATGGCGACAGCCATAAGCCAATGTATAAAAATACTTATCCATCCATATGACTTACTGTTATTTTTTAACATGTCGCTACTCTTTTAAATAATTGATGGAGTGACACCGTTGCATTCAAATGTTTAAGCATGGAATTCATCGACCAATAAAACGGTTACGTTGTTGATAATAGAAATAATATTACATCTTCGTCCTTATAACTAAGATGGCTCCATTCTACTGTTCTTGTATAATAAATAAATATGCTAATTAAGAACATTCGGTTCTCATATACTGAACAGTTATTGAAGTCATGCACGAGCCACAGGAGTCAAAATGAGTCAGTTAGAAGAAATGCAGACCTTCATTCGTATTGTCGAAGCGGGCAGTATCACTAAAGCTGCCGAACAAATGAATACCGTTAAATCGGCTATCAGTCGTCGACTATCTGAACTAGAAACTCGTCTAGGTATTAGCCTATTAACGCGAACAACGCGACGCCAAACGCTAACTGATTCTGGAGAGCAATTTTATAGGCAGTGCATTAGAATTATTGATGATATTAATGAAGTTGAATCATCTATAGGCATTGAAAATAAGGCGCTGACTGGCCGAATTAAAATTGCTGCACCGCTATCATTTGGCATAGCCAAATTATGTCCCGTTTTAAAACAATTCCATGATCTCTATCCTGATATTATTTTTGATATTGATTTTAACGATCGCCGAGCCGATCTCATTGACGAAGGATTTGATCTGGCTATTCGAATAGCACATTTAACCGACTCATCACTGATAGCTAGACGACTCACCACGGTAAAGTTGATACGTTGTGCCAGCCCAGAATATCTCCAACAACATGGCCTACCCCTGACCCCAGATGATCTTCTGAATGGACATCTCAAGCTCCATTATCATGCAGCCCAAGATAATTGGCATTTCAAGGATGAACTTGATAAGCGTTACAGCATTAAGGTACCAAAAAGCCTCACGGTCAATAATGGTGACTTTGCTTGTCAGGCAGCAATGAGCGGTTGGGGTATTGCTCATTTACCAGATTTTATATGTTCACCAGCAATCGAAGACGGCACACTGATACCTATCCTTGAAGAATATATGGACAACAATGAAATAGGTGTTTATGCCGTCTATCCACAAACATGCCACTTATCACAACGTGTCAGTAGCTTAATCAACTTCCTATCTGAACATTTCAAGAAAATGGACTGATAGACAGCAAGAGAAAACGAGAATTATTGACACGCAATCAGCGACCACCGCCGCCAGGACCTTTACCACTGCCTTGGCCCTTCATGCTTCCAGTACCTTTAGCAGGTGCTTGTTCATATAGCGTTCTACCTTGAGCCTTGGCACGTATTTTCATCAGTTCATGATGCTCATTGCGTATTTGTTCACGCTCTTGTTCAGTTTTTGCAGACTTCATTTTGTTATGATATTCAGCTCGTTCCTGTTTCGTCATAAGCTGACTACCGTAAATCTTATCCTGATCTTTTAATTGAGTTTGATCACGGAGACGATCCTGATCACGGTCCCTTAATTGGTCTTGATCATTGTCGTGTAACTTAATTTGATCTCGGTCTTGATCTCGCGCTTGATCTGCCGCTAGTGCCAGCCCGCTAGACAAAGAAAGAACAACGGCTAAAGACGAAAATGTTAATAATTTTTTCATAGTAATAAGCTCCTCAAGAAAAGAACTAAATTGCTCACTTTAAGGGTTCAACCTTATAAGATAGGCATTTAATATTAGTGTTCATCAGTTGGTCCATGCCCAATCAAAATTGATTGGCGAACAGTTTCAGCCTTGGTGGCGAGTATATTTCGCTCTTCTGGACTCAGCTCGACTAGACCTAAAATACGGTTCAAAGCAATCACTGTGTTTTCACTGATGGGAATTGTTTTATCTGAAGCTGATCCTAAAAAAATAGCGGCCAAATCGAATTGACTAGCAGGTATAAGATTAGGATCGATATCATTCAGCTCTGTCTTCCCAAAAACTATGACGTCTTTGTACAATGCTAAATTTTGTAATGGCGAATCATATCGACTCACATCTCGAAAATTAGTCTCAAGTAGTCTGGCGGCTTCATCTGCTGACAAATTGTAGAGTACAGACATTTCTGATATGTAGGTCGCCAACGCTTCATCTTCAGCTCTATCTAAAACTCGACTGGGCGCACGCGAGACATTCAAACGTCCCAATTCAACTTCAGGTATGCCTTCTTGTGCCCAAACTGGCCGATGACCTTTAAAAATTTTAAATTCAACTGCTCTGCCGCCGCCCGCACTTTCATGACTACTTCCACCGCGTCCAGCGCCATATCCCTTATGACCAGAAGCTTTACCACCATGTCCACTTTCTTCCTCGTCACCGCCTTCGGTATGACCGCTATCATGTCCACTCGAAGAATGACCACTGCCATGCTTAGCTTCAGCTGCAGTAGCCGATGACAACCAATGGAAACCGTTCTGATCTACACCTTTAAAACTTAATGCGACTGACAAGACGGCAATAAGTAATGAGGGCATGACGTACTGCCATTTATTTGGTTTTATATGACTATTCATTCTGATCTCCTCGTAAATCTGATCATGCGGACGCCTTTGACGCCCGCACGATTAACTATTAACAAAGAGGCCATTAAGGTGTTGTAATCGTACCCGGTAGAATCTCAGAATAAATCTGAGTGTGAAGTAACTCGATAACTTCAACAGAATCATCCGCTGCATCAGTGAACAACGTGACACCTTTGTCCCCTGTGATATCGCCATTAACTGCGGCTAAATAATCATTAACATTTAGTGTGGCCGATAATATCGTCACACCACCATCTAATGTGTAGTTATAGACATAGTCAGTAGGATAGTCTCTTACGTAAGTGAATTTACTAAAGTCATAAAACTCACCGGCCTTCACAACATCAACAATTACGTTGTAGTAAGAAACAAAGTCAATTGAAATATCACCCGTTTTATCAGATGTCGCTGCAAGTAAGGAAGCAGCTGTATCTAGTGTAGCCAAGCTACCCAGTGCCGCTTCTGTTTCAGAAGTTGAGCTTGAAGCTAGGCCGGTCATCAGGTCAATATAAAGCGCTAGATTTTCAAGAGGAGAATCAATTGTACTGGTCACACCATCAACGGTGATTGTGATTCTACCTGCATCATCAACTGATATTTCAGCACCGTCCGCAGTAATTTTAGAAATAGCTTCATCTAAAGAATGGTCAGTTACTTTACTAGGCGCACGACCCACTGATGCACGACCAAAATCAACTTCAATAGCAGCCACACCCTCTGGCACTTCACCATCAACAGTTGGTACGGTAGAGGTACAAGCAACATCCAAACAGATCAAATACTCGCCGTCTTCTACGATTGGCTCACCTGTTATTGGGTTTCTTAATAAGACAATAAGATCGCCATAGTCATCGCCTTTCTTAGTTCCGGCACCTGCGGGTTTACCTTCACCACCACCTGAGTGAGGGTTAGCAGTCGGATCACCTCCAGCCCAATCAGGGCGATCTGAATCATCGTCGCCTTCTTCTAACACTTTATCCATGCCTTTTTTGCCGCCACTGCCCATTGTTCCACCAGCTTGACCGCCTTGCTTTGAACCACCAGCACCTTTCTGACCTTCACCAGCACCCTCACCAGCAGCTGCTAAAGCAGTAGAAATAAAGCTCGCTCCAGTAGTGGCAATAATTGATGGGCTAGCCATTAATAATGGTGCAGAAAGTAAAGTAAGTGCTGTAGCACCTGCGATTACTGTTTTTTTCAACATAAATGATTGTTCTTTCATTTTCATAGACTCCTAAAATGTTACTTAATTTAAATAACCATTAGAGAATACTAATAGTAGTAAACCCTAATATATAGGCCGAAATAAATATTTCAATACTTATAAAAGCCATCAAGTTCCTACTCCATAATTCCAACAATAAACATCTAAATTAGATACTTATTGTTAATTCCCTCATTTAAAAACGTACTAACAATCCCAATCGAAACAATGATTCACTGTTATCAAATTGCATACTGTCTGTATTCGCATTACTGGTTACAAACTCGTAACTGTCATAATCTGTATAGCTGTAATCTAAACGGATAAATACGGTGCTAGTAACAGGTAGTTCAGCACCAACACCAAAGCGCGTGCCAGCTACTGTGTCATCACGGTCGACATCATTAAGTCTCTGTCCACCTTTAGCCCAAGTAGTATTGAAGCGAGTTCTCGCTTTACCGAGATGGGCATATAACAAGGAGCCATTATCTAATACGTAACCACCACGCAAAGATAGGCCTAATGTACCCATTTTTTCTACCGCGAAATTACGACCAGTCGGTGAGCGCTCGTGATCCCATTGGGCATTGGAATCTTCTAGCTCACCTTCTAAGCCAATATAAAATTGGTTGATGGTGGCTCCGTAACCAACAAAAACACCGGCAGTTGAAGCAGAGTTATCACCAAAATCATTCACAAATGAGAATGGTCCATCACCATCATCATAATGAGTACCTGTTGCATGAGACTGAATAGCGCCATGGCCAAGCTGTGTACCTGCATAAAAACCAGTGTAATCAATATCCTGTTTTTGATTCTTGCCACCAAAACCATCAAATTGCCAACCGAGGCCGATATGAAATAAGTCTTCACGCGGATCAAAGCGTTCTGACTGAGATGGATCGCCAATATTAACGTCAAAGCTTTCGTAGTCGGTATAGCTATAATCTAGGCGAACAAATACATGCTCACTGACCGGGATATCTGAACCCAAGCCATATACAACGCCGTTTTGAGTATAATCATTGCTATCAGCAAAGTTAGGACTATCATTAATCGTTGCATAGCTTCCAAACTGAGTGCGAACAGCACCTAGCCGAGCATAAACTAATGGCCCAGTTTTTAATTGATAGCCCGCCCGCACAGCAAGTGATAAAGAATCATCTCTGTCAACATCGATTGTACGACTCTGTAGTTTTGATTTACTATGATAAATATTGGTCTGGGTATCGTCGTAACCACCTTCTAAACCGGTATACCAGCGTCCCCAAGACCACCCATAACCAGCAAATAGACCAGCGCCAACATCAGAATTACTATACTGAGCGACATCTGTACCTTTATCGCGGATACCTTGAGTATGTAAATTAAGCGTGTCGTGACTTAACTGTGCGCCACCATAAAGTCCATGCCAGATAACATCTGACGAATCCAGCGTTTGAGTTGAAGGCGCATCCCAATAAGCATTGGGTTTAACAGGGTAAAGCAACGTGCCCAAGGTAAAAAATACTTGGTTGCGATCAAAATCATTCACATCTTGAGTGCTTGCAGGATTATTTATCTCTTCTTGAACATCTGAGCTATGTTTAAGCAGGCGATATTCAGCACCTAAGTACCAATTAGGGCTTAAGTAATAACGCATGCCAATTTGCGCGCCGTAATAATCATCAATGCGGTCTACTTTTTGATAGTCAGCCTCTGCAACCGAAATACTCGCTGTTAGGTGAGTCCGTGGCGTAAGTTCATGTGTTACACCTCCACTTAGCGATGTATAAAGATAGCCAGATGAAGCAGCTAGTGTTGTTTCCTCTAAGCTACGATCTAGCGAAACTTTCATTGTAGTGCGTGGCGCCATTCGCCAGTTCACATTACCGCCAAAATCAACTGCGCTGGTCGTTGTAAAACGTGCGTCATCATAATCTTGTCGAAGTACACCGATATAAGCTTCAGCTTTCACTCGATTACTTAGTGTGGCAATCAACCCGACATCCGCACGATAACCAACAGAGTCACGCTGAAAACCATTATCATCAGCAAAAGTATCATAATTACGCTTATCCCATACGCCTTGCCCATATATGCTGTATTGATGTTGCAATGCATAGGTTAAACGAGCTCCTAATCCTGTCAGATCTCGGTTTCGATCTTGATTAGTTATTGAACCGGAGTCCTCAAAATCAAGTACTTCATAAGTACCACCGAACCGTAATGCCATCTTGCCCCAATTATGGCTCACTCCAGCATGTGCACTGTTTGAATCGATAACGACGGGACCGCTTCCAGACTGAAAATAATCAGGCGATGAGCTGTCTTCGTGTTCTTGGGAAAACCCAAGACCACCAAAGATATTAGTTTGTGTGCTTAGATCGAAACGTCCGGCTGCATTCAACCAATAATCATCATAATTTTCACTGCTATAAGATTGATAACGACCAAAATCGCCGCCCATATTAAGATCAAACTTGTGTTTATCCCACACAGAACCAACATTAAGACTAGGAGAAATAAGCATAATTTCATCTTCACCTTCATTCTTTCGAGTGGCAAAAACATTGCTGTCGTATACACCAGAGACAGAGGCCTCAGGTTTAACCAGAAAAGAACCTACACGATAACCATCGGTAGCTTTTTCTATTAATCTAGCGACATCATTTTGAGTATCGTCAGTAGCCATTGCTTCTGTCGAAATAATCACTACTGTCACCATCAATAAAATCGAACTACGATTACTTATCATCAAAATAAAAGCCTTATTTTCAGTTATGCTACTTACATCTCGATTCGCTTGCTTACGAGATAGTAATACACAGTTTATTACTAGCGAGTCGTACAAAAGAAATCAATTGCAGATACCACGCCAAAACTGCATCTCATTGTATTTAATGAACTTTTACGGTTTCTAATAGTTATAGCTACATAAGAAGCTGTTACTCTTAGTTAACAGCCATGTCTAATAAAAGTAAATAAGCATTTGATTAAATAGAGGATTAGGTGGAATTTATTTATATGTAAACTTTTCTTTACACTTTTAATCTGTTTATCTTTATTTCTAAAAAATAATCTTCGAGTTTAATGATAAGGGAGACTTTTAGCTCTTCGTGTTGTCTATTGGTATGTGGTTCAAAGTTAATACCAAGCTGGCTCATATTTTTAAGAGAGAATCTGTTATGAAGTTTAAACATATATTAGTCACACTCAGCATCCTTTTCTTAACCACGGCATGCAGTGTTAGCCCAACAATTCATTCAAACTACAATCAGGCAATTGATTTTAATCAATACAAAACATTCGGTTTTTTTCAACCATTGGATACTGATTCCCGTTATGAATCGTTAACGAGTCAATACATCAAACAAGCCACTGTTGTTGAAATGACAAGACGGGGCTTTATGTTAAGCAAAAACAAACCAGATTTATTGATCAATTTTCGTCGTTATATAGAGAGCAAACAACATATCGATGAAATACCCGTAACAGGTTATGGTGGTTATCATGAATATCGAGGTCACGTTTATTACGATTATGGGATGAGTTATAGGGCCTATATTGATAACTATCAGGAAGGTAAACTGAATATTGATATTGTTGACAGTCGCTCAAATAAAGTTATCTGGCAAGCCGAAGCCATAGGACGAATAAACAATGACCAGCGGGATAATCTACAAGCGTCATTGCAAAGAACAGTCTCACAAATGTTTGCACAATTCCCGATCAGTACTCAGCCATAACTTAATGTCACTAAACATCGGCGCAATAAATTCTTATGTGTGCGTACCGACCACGGCCTTATATTTGAGATACTGACTTTTCATTTAAGATCATTATTTAATGACAAACAATGGTTGCCCAGCAAAAGTCGTTGCAGAGCATTGTAGCTATTTGTCATGTCTGACGTTTGTGATAATAATCCCCATATTTACTCACCTGAACTTAGTAGGAAGCTGCTGTTTTTTAAATACTTAAACAGCTATCGATAAGCTACTGCTGGCGGCACTTTAAGGCTGTTGTGGATTTTAAGTCAAACGGAACAGAGTGACAGGCAAGCTCCTTTCATTAAAGCGAGCATATGCTCTGTTACTAATTCGCAAGAACCATCGCCTAAAGAGGAGAAAAGCCTGATTGATGTAAAGCCAAATAGCGGATGACTATTGATGCCTTGAGCGCCATCGTCACCTTATTGAGAGAGCGTTATTCTTGTGAAGACTGCTATGAAAAAACACTAAGGTTTTAATTAAATTCACAATATGTGCCATAAGAAATACTTATAGTAAACATAAAAATCTCTACATACTAATTATGAGTAAACTCAATTAGACTAGAGATTGACCATACATTATTGAAAGCGCGTAGATGACAATAGAAGCCATTCAATTATGTGCTTAATTTTAA
>Ga0213868_10005731_pt1 | contig 11087 bp, 9 predicted proteins | sample PICome_9_FD_160087 | JGI IMG/M metagenome (GOLD analysis project Ga0213868, IMG submission 160087) | Coastal seawater microbial communities near Pivers Island, North Carolina, United States - PICO127 | ecosystem: Environmental > Aquatic > Marine > Coastal | place: USA: North Carolina | collected...
GCAGCAAGCAGCAAGCAGCAATGCAATGTCCTAATGCCTAATGACATACGAATACAAAATACAACAAAGTAGGAGTGACACGTACACCAAAGCATCCCTTGCCAAGTTTTTAACCTAGATACTGGTTGAAACGGGTTCAACGTTTCAAATAAGAAATACACAATGAAAGCCATGAGTGCAACAGGAAGTGATCCTCTCCATAAATCAAGGAAAAGTGATCACAGTAGTCTCAATCGTTCAGAGTCCAGAAGTGCAAAAGTAAAAAATCGGACTATGCGATATGTACTTATGATCCTCTTTTTAATGGTCTTGAGCTCTGTCAGTACATATTATAGCAGTCGTAGGTTGGGTGCTTACAGTATTTTGTTTTCAGATACTGCAAGATATCAAAGTACTGTTGGATCATTGGAGGCTGCAGATGGCGATAATTACGAAGTTCAAAGGCGACAGACAAAGGAACGAGAAATCACTATGCTTATGAGAGATGCTGTAAACAATAAAACAACACAGGAAAAGGATATACTGAATATGACTCACAAAACTACCGCAGATGCAATAACAACATCCAACCTATCATCATCCGAAACTACAAACTCGACCAACAACAAGCTCAATATACTCATTTTATATCCAGACGATTGGCGATGGAATTCAATAGGAAAGGAAAATCCAATCATTCAAACCCCATTTCTAGACTCACTTGCACAAAATGGTATTCACTTTCGAAAGAATTGTGTGACAAGTTCCATATGTTGGCTTAGTCGAGCAACTTTATTTTCAGGACAATATTACTCGCGACATCAATCATTGGCACTTCTTTGTCCGCACTTTGCAAATTACGATCGATGGAATTCCACATGGCCATCGATATTGCAAAGAAATGGGTATTTTGTAGGTCATGTAGGAAAATGGCAGTACCGAAGTGATAATACCAACAGATTTGATTGGTCCTCCTTCCATGAAGGTTCTCATGTGTATAAGATCGATAACAAGGTAGTGCATGCCAGTGATCGTGCAGCCAATGATGCTATCCAATTTCTACAAGAAAAGCCAAAGGATAAACCATGGGCCATGACAGTTGCTTTCTATCCTCCGAAACCAGTGGGTAGAGGGACAAAACCAGGAGAACAATGGACTCCTAAAGATGAGATATTTCAATTGTACAAAGATTTGGAAATCCCAACAGATCCATACAATACATCAGAAGCTTTTGAATTGCTACCCGATTTTATTAAAATGAATCGAACTGCAGGACGGGAGAGATGGCTGTGGAGATATCCTACTCATGAACATTATCAAATGGCCATGAAGAAAATCTATGCACTCATCACTCAAGTTGATATAGCCTCATCGCAAATAGTAGATGAATTGAAAAAGACAGGAGAATACAACAATACGATGGTGAGTACATGTGATTGTCTTATATTGTAATCAAATCATTCTTCTGTCCCTCATAACATCTGAGTGTCTTTCCGTTACATTAGATAATTTTCACTACAGACAACGGCATGTTCCATGGAGCTCATGGATTAAGTGGCAAATGGTACCCTTACCAGGAATCCATCCGAGTACCTCTAATCGTGTATGATCCAAGACTACCAGAGGATCAAAGGGGTATTACAAATGAAGATTATACATTAAACATTGATCTTGCCTCAACTATCTTAGGAGCTGCAGGTCTTCCATCGGATCCAGTGATGCAAGGACGTGACATGTCAGACTTGTATTTACCGAATAAAAAGGATGGGAAGACTGCATTGGAACAAGAACCATGGAGGAAAGAGTTCTTTTATGAATTTCGAAATTCGATTCCTGGATATATTCCCTCGAGTGATGCATTTGTTGGACAACGGTATAAATATATAGAATGGGTGGATCATTGGGTCAACTACACTCAATTATTTGACATGGAAAATGATCCATTTGAAATCATAGATCTTTTGCACAATGGAAATGTTAGCGAAGAAGTGAGAAGCATTGCAATGGATATGAAAAAGAAGATGGATGATGCAGCTCACAATCTAAGAGACAACGAACCGAAACTGGATTGTAATCGACAACCACATGGATACGCTGCTTTCCCTCCTTCGCCAATGGAAGAAAAGAGATAGATCTGTTCGATATTACTACAATGGATAGACACGGATGTTTGTACTATTCAAAAACAAATGAAACTCTTTTCAAAATACTACTTTTAAAAAAATAAGTCCTAAGTAAGAAACAACTCCTTTATTAAATAAAATTAGTTGGTCAAAGACATGATAGCATTGACAAGGTCTCCATCATTCTCCTTCAAGGCGGTAACTGCCTTTGATCTTGAGCAACCAGCTTGTGTCATGACAAGCTCAATATCCTTAGCCTCAACACCAGACTCGTCTACAGTCTCCTCAAGAGCGGGGATATCATCGTCCTCTCCAGCAGGAGCAGGTGCCTCAGCAGCCTGAGCCTCACGGAACTGTCTGGCAGCAGCAGCCTGGGAAGCAGCAGCACCAACATCCTCACTCTTAGCCTCTCCAAATACAACGTAAGTATCAGCATTGGGAGACTTGAATACGTCAGGCTTGGAAATAGCGAAAAGCACGTTCTTGGACTTCTTCACTGTTACGCGAAGAATTCCAGGGACGGCCTTCATACCGAGCTTTTGCATCATCTTACGAGACTTCTTTTCAGCACGGTTGTGGATGGCAGAATCTCCAGCTTCATCATCTCCAGCTTCCTCAACATCAGGAACTTCCTCTACGTTTTCAATCTAAACATGGATGAAAGAAGGAAGAAAAGATAAACCATTTAGATTGTGAATACTCATGACTTGAAAAAAACTAGAAATCATACATCAATACACATATATGAGCATATACGCTCGAGTTATATTCGACATTGATAGGCAAGAATCCAAGGAGATACAAAAGGAATGTCCTCCATTGAAGCAATGGCTAATAACCCATTATATACCATAACTCAAAGGTTCCATGTCCTCCCCCTTTCCATCAAGTCCCTTATACCCTATATCAAGTCACAATGATATGCGTAATATGATAGGCTTCCACTGTCTTACCTCGGGAATCTCTTCTACGCTCATCTTAAAGTTGTATGGATTGTTTGTTTGGACACTTGTGTTTGTGGTTGCGTTCTCAGTTTGTTGTCCGTCGGCTCCTGGCTCATCGTACATGATGGGTTATGAGTCAAGCCATTATTTACCCGCGAAAAACATCACCCACATTTTTGGAAAAAATCAAAAAAGAGATCCAAACCAAACACAAAACAAAACCATCGAAGATCGAAGCTTTCCTATTATATTTGTTGTATCACAAACGCCAATCAAGATAGTTTACAACACATTTTTGCATCCATCATGAATACAACAAACTCGACAATATCTTCAACATTAGATAGAATCACTTCGAAAGCGATCGAGGCAGGCTCCACTAAAAAAGATCTATTTATACCGTCATCTACTTGGCAGGGCGCAAAGCCAGGATATGTGTTTCGCACATCCACATCGGGGACAGGTTACTATTTAGACCATTCTCAATCAAATGAAATAAATGAAATATCTCATTCTAATGATAAACGACCACGTGATGAGGATGGACTACCAGAAGCTGAAAAAAGAAGAAAGGTCCGTTTCGGCCAAGATGAAATCAAAACGATACCCGCCAAACAACCAACGTCAGCAAAGCTATTATTAGAACAAGCAGAACGAGAACAAGAAGAACAAGGTCGAAAATCATTAGATCTATCACGTGGAAAATCTTCTTTGAAATCGATTGTTGCAAATTTGGAAAAGAGCATTGCAAAGAATCAAATGCAACGATCTGAATTCTCATCTTCTCCAGAGAAATTTATGGATAGTGAAGTTGCTCTATATGAAGAGATTGCACAATTGAATGATTTAGCTACATCCGTGGAATATTATCGTTACTTTGTGGAACTAGGTGCAGTAGATCAGCTTGTTGTTTTGTTGGGACATGAGAATGTAGATGTTGCCTTGGCCGTCATTCGATTGTTTGTGGAATTATTAGATCCTACGTTGTTCACAGGAGCTGCTACAGATGATGGACTTGCAACCATGGCGACTGAATTTCTTGGAGTCGGTCATGGGAAACATGGAGGACTAGCCATGTCCATTGCAAATGTCATGAGATTTAGGGAGGACGAGGAAGAAGAATTGAAAGGAATTGATGATGTACTGAATTTAGTCGAGAACTTGCTCGATTTAGATCAAACTGGAATGTTCAGTCAAGGTTCGAGTGATATGCATGAGTCACATTCACGTTCCGTCGTTTCCGTAATTGCGTCATCCTCTTCACTTGTATCATATCTGTTGACAAAGCTTGCTGATAAGGATTTATCGAAATGGAATGCATCACTACGATTGCATGCTTCGGAAGTATTGTCTGCCATATTTCAACATGACGATGCTAGATGTTATTTGGAAAATTTAAACAAACTTCCTCTTGTGTCTTCTTCATTGATGGATGATTCCAACACGAATCCATCACAATCACTCACTGTGGATGGTATGGAATGCTTGCTACAATGTATCGCTGTTTATCGTAAAGTACAACCTGAATCCGACGAGGAGTGTGAATACATTGAAAATATATTTGATACACTAGCAGCATCTTTGCTTTCTGAAATGAATATTCAATGTTTTCTTGATGGGGAAGGGATTGAGCTGATGCTTCGATGCATCAATGAACGTGTACATTCTGGTTTTGGATCATTGAAAGTACTATATTTTGCCTTGACTGGTCTTGAATCGTTCCAGTCCAAATGTTGTAAAGTTGCCACTGAAACATTTATTGAAGCGGGTGGATTTAAAGTGATATTTCCAATTTTTATGGGGAGAAAGGCTAAAATGCCTCAACCTTCTCAATACTGCGATGCAGGGAACATAGAACTACTGAAGAAATATGCCGCTATAAAAGAAAATGGGAAGCAGGGGACGAAATCAATAAGCAACAAATTGAAACAAGTAATTGCCGCAAATAAAGATTGGTATCAATCCATCGAAGGGTTCTCTGTGCACATAATATATGCTTTAACCAAACATATTGACGATACATCCCCCAACGATTCTAAGGCACGCCTTTTAGCAAAGTTCATTGAAAATGACGGTGAAAAATGCGACCGAGTTGTAGAATTATGTTTAAAATACGATCTTAAAATGAGGCAAGCTGAGTTTAATTACTATAAAAGCGATGAGGCGGAAGAGGCGGAAATGAATGGTGTGGATGTTGATTTGGCTGCACTTAATTCGAAATTACAAGGCGGTGGAGATGTATTTCATCGATTGAGTGCAATAATCGCATTCATATCAGTAAACTCGAAACGTTGTCATCGACACATTCTCGAGCAGCTTCACACACAGAATTCAGGCATTGGTATTATAAAAACGGGGCTCGATGAGTTCGTTGGAATTTTACATAATGGACATCACCGAGATGAGCTAGTTCAATTTTCATCACAGCTTTGAACAATTTAATTCTACCAAAATTTATTGACAAGCGCAACACGCCTCTTCCGCTGTTAGGCCACCTACACCAATCCAAATATTTCCAAAGGCTTCACATCGAACCCCCTGCGAGTACCATGCACAGTCAAATATTGGTCCATCTGCATCGTGCCATCCTGGATAGTCGGTACAAGGACCTGGTGATTTTTTAGTCGGCGCTCGGGTTGGAGTCACAGAACTTTTTGTTCCACCTCCACATACGCAACACGCTTCGTTAGCCGTCTTTCCGAGCCTCTCATATTTATCACCAAAATTTTGGCAGTTGTTTTCCAGTGCATACCATAAACAATTAAATGTAGAGCCGTCGCTGTCATACCATCCCTCTGGGTCGTCCGTACACCCTGTAGACTGTATTGTAGGAGCTAAAGTGATTGGAGACATTGTTGGATTGGGCTGCAATCCACCCACCATTTCTCCCCCTCCACAGACGCAACTTGGATTTTCGGTTAGATATTGCATTGATTGAATCATCAGTCAGAGAAATAGCACTTAAAAATAAGCATGTTGACCTACCAAGCTTGTTTAGCTGTTTTCCCACCAAACATTGAATTTGCATAACTTGAACCGTGTATATTACATCGATTGTTACTGGCATACCAATCACAATCGAAAATTTCTCCTTCAGAGTCAAAAAATCCTACAGGATTATCTACGCATATGCGCTCTGCAGTCGGAGAAGCTGTGGGTTCCATATCGTTCAATAGCTGTAACGCAAGATCAGCTCTCAAAAGGCCCATCCCATAGAAGTCATCTTTTTCGGTGGTTCCCAAGTCTTCTGCACTATTTTCTAGGGCGTTTCGAATGTCTTTGGCCGTTTGAGAAGGTGCATGACCCCATATCAGAGCGGCTACCCCGCTAACATGTGGAGTGGCCATTGATGTACCAGAGAATGATTGATATTTATTACCAGGTATAGTAGACCACACACCTACACCAGGTGCTGCTATGTCGACTTGACTGTTGTACTGTGAGAATGATGCGCGATTCTTGTTACCATCGATCGCAGCAACTGACATTACAGCATCATAGCTTGCTGGATAGGAGTACTGACTGTTACCGTTGTTTCCTGCCGCGGCCACAATAAGGACATTTCTTTCTTCAAACATTTCCTTAAACACAGCATTTTCTGTAGAGCTATATCCACTTCCACCCAAACTCATCGATATTATATCACTTCCATTTTCGACGCAATTCTGTGCTGCACTCACCAATCCCGATGTCCAAATGAAGTTTCCACTATTGTCGAACACACGAACAATGTGAAGGTTAACATTACCATTCCGATTAATACCAACAACACCCTTGTTATTACCTTGAATAGCAGCTATTGTTCCAGCTACATGAGTCCCATGTCCATTTCCATCTTGTGACCATATAAGATTGCCCGAAGAAGCCCCAGTAATAGACGCGCCAGTTGAAGCCTTTGGAAGGTCTTCGTGGTTAATATCATATCCTGTGTCAATTATACAAATTTTTTTACGATATGATAACTCATCAGAAACGTCTAGCGCTCTCACCAAATTAACTCCATATGGAACTGATTCAGCGTATGTCGTCTGCAGAAGGTGTCGTTTCAAATCTCTCTCGACATACTCAACGTCTTCTCTTTCTTCCATAGCGTGGACAGCCTCGATAGTATCTAGCTGCATCACTTGAGCGTTTATACTGGGCAAGGATTCCAAAGTAGGGTATAGCTCTCTTGATCTATCAAAATTATTCCAACCTTCCTTGAACTTCACTATGTATCTATTTGCACTCGCACCATCATCTAGTGTCCCTGCGCCTAAGACATTCAAGAAACGATCAGCATCACCTTGATCAGTCTCCTCTTCGTGTCTATTTCCTCGCAGTTGTGCGTTCACCGAAATAAGAAACAGGAGTTTAAAGCATGAGTACAGTTTCATTCTTGGGTTCTATTTTGTGAAGAAGAATGATTCAAAAGCACGACTAAAGTTGGTGTCGAATGTTGAAGTTTTTCATATTTACACGAAATAAATTAAACTACTAATCAATGTAATCTACGTACGAAATGCAACTTCAATGAATGGTCCATGTTCCATTCTATCCATCCTACTTAACTAAGTATGAATCAAAACAGTAACAAGCTACTACGTCCAAATATGTTCTTTGCGATATTTTTTCTTGCGTTGGTATTGGAAGAATCACATTCTTTCATGGTACCTAACGCAAGAGCAGCAGCTTCAGTTAGATCGGCTGTAAGCTCCTCCGTATCATCATCTACTACCTTATTCTATTTCCCAGAAGATCATGCAAACATTCTTTTATGTGCAGGAAATGTTATATCTACAGGAGAAGCAGAGTGGAGACAATACGTTCCTTTAGTTGCGGCTTGTACCGTTATTTTGGATATTGTATTAGGACAACCATTACTAAAAATTGTAACAGCTCCGATGAGGCGTGCTTCTGGGTTGGACGATGATGTAAATGCAACGAGAAATGATGAAAACCCTAAATTTATCCGCAATGAGAAAGAGAGAATAGATACGAATTCATTTGCTCAAGCTGCAGTAGATAGAGCACGCAACTCTATGGAACTCCGTAAATTTCTCGATGAAAACAAAACTGATGAACAGAGATACGAAGAAAAGAGAAAAGAAATTGAAAAGCAAATGGAAACATTGGAAAATAGATTGAGTTCTCTCAAATTAAAAACAAAAGAATAATTGGTTTCATCGTCAAAAAGTGTAAAGATGCATGTGATACTCTAGCTTTTTATTTAATTCATGTCTATATGAGTCCCAATGCACATATCGTTAGCAGCCTTGACAACAGCCTCCGCCGTGAAAAGATCTTGAACAGCTGTCCCAGTCGACTTGAACATTGTACATTTTGAATCATCCACTGTTTTGTAACTAGCAACTCCAGCCATGACATCTCCAAGTAACCCTCGGAAGCTTGGATGCGAAACAGAAATCTTTGATAAGTCTCCAACGCTGAGAGCCTCTTTTGTATCAGCAACTACAACGCATCGATCTCTAACAAATGTACTATCAACTTCTTCCATATTTTCATTATAGGAGCCTACCCCGTTGATATGACAACTATGTGTGATCCAGTTCCAGTTGAATATAGGTGACGTTGAATTGATTGCAGTACAAATGATATTCGCATTTTCAACACTTGATTTGAATTCTTGTTCCATACCAAATAAGACTACTTTGAAATTGATGTGTTGCATCTCAGGCCGAGTCATGAGTGTTTCTCTAAGGTCGTTCGCACGACCCAAGCTTCGATTCACAATTGTTACATTTTTTATTTTTTCACGGAACAATTCAACTAAGGCAGCTATATGGCATTCAGCTTGTAAACCAGCTCCCAATACTACCAAGTTTTCACAAGATTGAGCTTCATTTTGTTCTAAAGCAATTTGAGTGGCAATGGCACTGCCAGCAGCCGTCCTGGCAGCAGTCAAATACGTTGCCGCGACAATAGCTGTCACTTCTCCTGTTTTTGCATTCAGCACAGTGATTGTAGCAGGAGCAAGTGGGAGGCCAATGTCCGAATTTTGTCCCCTGACACTGATGACTTTCATACCCATTAAAGTCTCATCCTTGCCATAAAATCCAACTGGTTTAAAAAGAGTGTTGTCTTGTGGACTAGAACCGAAAGGAAGTGCGATTCTTGATGGTACTACAGCAGGCGAGAAGATCTTCTCCTTTTCTTTTAGGCGAAGGGCACCTAACGCCAGCCTATTAGCAGCTATACATTTTTTCATTGAAAGACATTTTCGAACTTGAGTCTCGGACAAAACCAACATTGAACCACATGAAAACAATTCACAAAGTACGAGGTAATAGTAGAGTATCTCAAACTTTTTTTAACCAAAATGCCGGTCTAATTTTCCCCGGCAAATTCCAGAGACAAAATATCTCACCCCGTAGTAAATTACTAGAGTAAAATTGGAATTTGCCGGCAAGAGCTCCTCGCCTTGCGCCTTGCAGAGACCTCTTCATTGCTCCTCTAATAGCTAATAGCTAATAGCAGATAGATAGCAGGCAATCGACTCTCTCGCTGGTACTATTAGTATAGCTAGTATGAGCGACATATTGGATACAGGAAGATGAAAGACAAGAACACTAGATGATTAGATCCTAGTACATCTTCTTATGAACTGCGCAATTGCCGTGAAATTGCTGATGAACATTCGTCTGTCATAGAGATCAACCGCAAACGCATAAATAAAAGTAAAGAAATACAAACTGTCTCTTATAAAAAATACTTTCCAAAGGTGGACTTATCCATCACACGATTGATTCATTGATCAAGAAATACACTGAACCCTCCTCCCGAATTACTCAATCCTGCATCTTTCCTGAACCTATAGACACCATAACTGCTCCCATCATTCTTTGATGGTAATGCACTACTATCCAATGACTCACCCGCGTCTTCTCTGGGAGGCAAACAATTTGTTTGGTCAGGTTCCATTTCGTCAACAGAAGTATTGCTCAAATGTGGCATAATCGTCGGAGTTGGTCGTCTAACAGGGTCTAGTATATCATCAATCTCATTCTGACTTCCCACCTCTTGAACTCCTTCTTCTTCATGGTTTCGTACATCATCAGGGCTGTTGTTCAAGACCTCTTTGACATTATCGAAAAAAAACACAGACTCATGTCTATTCATTAACACTTTCCACACGGCCTGATTCCAACTCAGCGTTTCTTCGACTCGTCTTCTTTCATATGCTTTATGGCCAACGAAGATGAAGAAATTCACCAACCCATGCGACGGTCTGGTAATCAGATGATAGTATGCGGCCCAACTTGGTCGGTCGGGGTCTGCCAAGGTTAGATAGTTGTTGATAGAAACAATAAGCATCGAGATGAAGTATGCAGCGATTTGGACTGCGATAACTTTAGTTTCATGTAGTCTAGACTCTTCTTCTCTTTCGTTTTGGCGATTTTCATGCAGAGATAAATCTGGCACATTCACATTTGCATCAACCCTTCTTGACTCCATCGTCTCAGGCTCTCCTGCTGAGTTAGCCATTTCATTGTCAACAAGGACCAACATCTGTCTTCGTTGCCGTGTAGAGCGCTCATTTATGTAAACTGCACATATGATAGAAACCATACAAATCACAGCTACAAGCACTTGAGCGGAATATAAAAAGGTCATGGCTCGTTTCGCACCTTTTAATTGTCTCGCGCTACCACGAATGCATGTGTCAGGTTCATCAATACACCAAAACGGTAGCACACTACGAGCGCACCAGTTCTTATCCACTAAAGGATTGATCAGATCCCACAATACGGACGGGACCGAATGAGCAAGACCTACTGAAAGAGCTATAACGTGCAGTACAGGTTCGATGTACCTTCGAATTGTATCATTCCGCATCCGTAGCGTAATGACACAGCAATAGTAAACGAGTAGCATGACAAAATACGAGACCTCAAAGGCTACTCCAAAACCAAATATAAATCCTTGAATGTTGCAAGTGGTCTGGTTCCCAATGTGCAGCCCTTCAAATCCTGTGTAGGGCATATCCGATGGCATAAGGAGGGTATTGAAACTCATCGATATGGCAGATGCCAAATTTCCA
>Ga0213868_10005732_pt1 | contig 11085 bp, 7 predicted proteins | sample PICome_9_FD_160087 | JGI IMG/M metagenome (GOLD analysis project Ga0213868, IMG submission 160087) | Coastal seawater microbial communities near Pivers Island, North Carolina, United States - PICO127 | ecosystem: Environmental > Aquatic > Marine > Coastal | place: USA: North Carolina | collected...
CCAGATCCAACTGTAGACGAACATAAACTATTTGAACAATATGAAAAATGGGGAGAAGATCTTGGTCCTACTTTTACATTCCGTGAGGATGTAGGTATGTTCTTCCCTCTATCCTATTACCGTACAAATGTCATACCCCTGTTCAGTTTAGGATGCAATGTCGGTCGGTGTACATTTACAAATGGAGAAGATGCACTTAACGATCAGCAAGATGCTAGTCCTCCAGGGACACTCAAGGACTTGAAAGAACATTTGGCCACCAAACATCATCCTCCACTTCAATTATGTGATTTATGTGTGGAGCATAAGAGAGACTTTGTCAGTCGATTACCACGATACACTGCCAATCAAATGAAGGAACATAACAAACATGGTGATGTGGGGAGAAATCCTAAAACTCAATCGTACAATTCTATGAAAGGACATCCCATGTGTGACTTTTGTGCACCATTACGATTTTATGATTTGACTCATTTGCATCAACATTTGCATAGAGATCATTATGAATGCTTTGTATGTAAAAAGTTGGATAAGCCACTGCAATTCTTTAGGGATTATAACAAGCTGAATTTACATTTTGATAGGGAGCATTACTTGTGTAAATTTCCAGAGTGTTTGGAGTCTAGGTTTGTTGTGTTTGCGAATGATATTGATTTGAAAGCACATGAAAGAGATGTTCATGGTCAAGGATTTTCAAGTGGATATGGTAGATCTACGAAAATTCAAATGGAATTCAGAGTTCGTGGAACCGGTCGTGATGGCAGTGGTAGAGCAACACCACAACAAGCACCTAATATGGAAGAAGATTTTGCCTATGGTTTGGATGGAGAAGTGTTTGTGCCCCCTTCACTTGATGAATCCAATGAAAATAGTCGACAAGAAAATGAACCTGAAATTACTCATGGACCACATGCAGATAGAACGCGATTCTTACGCGAACAGGCAAGAAGACGTCGTGAAGAAATGGGTATTACCGGTAGTGGAAATAATAATTCAGCTGAGGCATTTCCTTCCTTGACAAGTTCATCCAATGCCTTGGAAGGGAATTTCATAGGGTGGACAAGAGAAGGCGGTGCAGCTGCTGCTGTACGGGGTAGAAATCGTACTGAATTGAATGAGGAAAATTTCCCTTCTCTCGGAGGACCATCACAGATTCGAGAAACGGCGGCAACATCTAAGCTGCGAGCCACCCGAACATTAGCTAGCGCTACGTCACATGCAGCTGCATTGTCACGTCCTTTTGCCAATGCTGCTGCAGCATCCACAAGACCATCGAGTACCGTGTCTCGTATTTCATCTGTGCCATATGCTGCTGTAAATTCTCGTGCCAATCTCAGTGCGGATAATTTCCCATCTTTAGGTGAAACGAGTGGTTCTTCTACCAACAAGTACGCTTCTGCTCAGGCTTACATGAAAAGTTCATCGCGATCGAATGGAATAAACTTGAATTTAGATCAACACTTCCCAGCTTCTTCCCTGTTTTCTCAATCCAAAACTGCTAAAAAGAGTGTGTTAGACAAGAAGGTACCAGCAGTTGCAGCGATTGACAACGTTCTTCAATTTCCATCAATATCATCTTCGATTCGAAGAAGTAATGATGGCACAGCTCAAGTCGACGGAATGAAGCTAGCTCTCGGTCAAGCGAAGTATAAAGAATTGAAGAAACTAACAAAACAATTCGCTGCCGGTGACATGGATCCAGAATCATATGTCTCATCCACGGCAAATTTATTTGACCAGGGTATCAAGGATCCATCCTTCTGGGACTTTATTCCTGATCTTGTTTCATCTGTCCCCAACGAATCATATGTTAAGAGAGCTCAATATTATATGGAGAGTTTACGATATTCTCAAAACAGTACCTCAAGTAATGTAAGAGGTAATAAGTACTTTGATGCAGAATCCTACACGAACAAGAAATCTACATCGTCAAATCCAGGTACGGCATGGGCCTTCGCTACAGGTTCAGCAAACGCCGTAAGCGCATATACTCCGCCCGTACGCACAGCAGCTCAGTCTATTTTGACTGGTGGTTATGATCGCCCGTCCGGTATTTCACAGATGAAAGTCAAGAACTCATGGAGTTCAGGCATAAATAGTGCGAAAGCTCCAAGCGTTTCAGCTGTTGCTACCAATGGTTCGCGTAGTAGTGGCACACTGACGAACAGAAGCGCACAACAGGAATCAGTCGATAATCATGGCGGAGGCAGTGGAAAGAAGAAAAAGAGTAAAGCAAACAAGCAAGAGCTCCAAAACTTGGCATTTGGACGAGTTTAAAACTCTGAAATAGATAGATGTTCAGTTACTGAGCTCTATTTAACTATTCATAAAGCTGTGATTTCCAAACGCTAGGTACACGTTGTGGTATTTTAACCTTTCATAGTTATATAACTCATCCCAATTGATTTGACTGCATCGCATTACTTTGGCTTAGATAGAGAGAGAATCCTCAAGATACGCATATTCGAATCGGAAGTCGGATTTGATTCTTTGACACCAACCTGACTCATAATCAAAGTATACGTAGGTGCCCTGCTCATATTCTTCTGTTGTCACCTTTGGCTCTTCATGCCTTTGGAACCAAGTCATGTACTTCTTATGATATCTCCAACTCTGCTTCTTCAGTTCTCTAGCAGCCAAGTACTGTTGGTAAGTACCTTGAGAATAATAGAAAATGAAGAATAGTGCATCTGTTCCAAGCTTCTCGAAAAATGAAGGATTTTCGAAAATAGGGGAGGGAGTGCTAGGATAAGAAGATGGCATTGAATTGTATGGATTTCTGGGCGTATAAGTCTTTGGACGCTCACTGTCCGCATTTGTTGGGCAATGAAGAAAACTTTCATCCAGTGCTCCAAGATATGAAGCCGATGACTCGAAGTTTCCAACAGACGATGGTGTTCCAATAGCATCAACGGGATTTATTGTCGGCATGCTAGTACCAGGAGCATTTGAATCTGCACCAAGGTTAAGATTTCCAAGTCCCGACGAGAGCAATGAATCAATGCCGATGTTACTTGTTGGTGGTCTAAGCTGTTGTGCCTGAAGCTGCTGTTGCTTAGCAGCAGACTCCTGTTGAAGTCTTTGCTGTTCAAACATCTTTTGTTGAAGAGCCTCCTGTTGGGACTTTTGTTGTGCAACAGCAGCCTGCTGCTGTTGTCTCAATGCATCTTGTTTCTTCAGTTGTTCTTGTTGTTGTTTCAGTTGTTGCAATCTCAGTTGTTCTGCTTCCTGAGCACGAGCCTGTTGCTCCTGAAGTTGTCTTTGTTGAGCTTGCTGTAACGCAGCTGCTTGCTTCGCTTTCTCTTGTTGCTCGGTTTCTCTCTTCAACATAGCAGCCATACTTGTTCCGGTATTTGAAACAGCTGGTGGTGGTGCTCTGGCTGGAGGAGCCGCCGGGGATGTAATGGCGGGTGGTGCTGGTTTCTTGGTAGGAGAGCTGGAGTCCATTGATTTGTCATCGTCCATATCGGATGAAGATTTCTTGGATTCCTTTTTCTTTGCCCTACCGATGGTCAGTGGAATCATCGTTGCTGATGCCGTGCTCTTCTTCGATTTCTTCGAGGAATCGATAGTATTACTGTCAGCAGTGGCATCATCACTCTTTGATACGCTCTTTGTTGCAGTTCCAGCCTGTGTGACACGATCAACATTCACAACGTCCATATCTTCCAAACCCAGTGAATCATAAAAGTACTCCTCGTCATAACTTTGCATATACTCTTCGTCATCGTGAGAGTCAACGTAGTACTCTAAATCTTCCTTCAGATCCTCCACCAGTTGATAATCCAGAATCTCATTCATTACCAAACGCATAATGCCCTCAAGTTTGTTGATATGAAATTTATGACTGGCAATAAACTCGTTGTTTTCGTCGATGAGGTGCTTATTCGTCTTCTTCCCTTTTCCTGCCATGAGAGTCTCAACGGCAACTTCTCTCTCCTCCACACATTCTTGCAATCTCTTTACAATCTCTCCTACCCATTCACATGTATCCATTCTAGCCTGTTCATCGGGACTCAGTCTCTCCGCTCTCGCAAGACCCTCCTTTGAATACGTCTTTGTTTTCGTCTCCTTCTCGCAGACCTTGAACTGTTCCATTTTGGTTTCAATCAGTTTCCTCGTCTCGATAAGTGTATCCTTATCCTTTACTTCTGAGCTTCCTATCCACGATTTAATTTGGTCGCGTAGTCGTTGAAGTTTCTTAATTTCCTTCTTCAGGTCGACCTCAAACTTCTCCTTTTGATTTTGTTGCTCGGCGCTGTAGACCTTTTCCCATATGTCGTCAAAAAGTTCGACCCCCTCGTCAACTTTTTTCAGGACTCGGTCTATCTCAGCTGTTTATGATTTAAATCACATAATAATCATTAGTATCATGTTGAAATTAAAATGAATGTTTTGTACGAGTGATCTCTATGTGAGGTCTTAAACACGTAGTTTTATATGACTGGAGGGTTCCCTACTTTCACATCTTGACGCCTCCAATGCATCTTTGGAACTCCAATCTTTCCACCCATTGTTCAAACATATTATTTAATAATGAATGATCTAGGTAAGATACTTACTTTGCAATTTCCTAGCGTTGCTCATGGTTGATTACTTGTTGTGCATTACTGTCGTCGTTCAACACACACTCTCCTACCTCCTACGCCGCCGACCGTCGTAGCAGATAATTCGTTTGGGGGTGAGTCTTGTTTTCAACCCCCTCACATCTAGTTTGAAAGTAAACTCAACAATCAACAACAATGCAAAAGAAGAAATAAAATAATCGATAGACAGATGATATCATCATCACAAACATGAATTTGCCTTGGAACAATTATTAGGGGCATATATGAATTGATTGCACCATGAACCAAAATGACGGCGAACATGTTCTCGGGTGTTTTTTTTGAATGAATCAATCATCAAATCCCTCCATTAACATAAGTAGATACTTGAATTTGTTTAAAAAAAAAGGAGTACAGACTTACAATATTTCCTTTTCCATTAATTTTTTCTTTATTTTATTTGGCCTAGTCTAGAACAGTAGTTTGCAAATTCAGACAATGCATCCAATGCCCTAAACTTAAACCTTGAAACCACATGAGCGACGACGTCCACGAGCCCTCTCGAATTTGCGTCCCTTGGAACGTACATAAGGCTTAACTCCATCGTGAGTGTGAGGATTATTAACAGAGGTAGAGTGTCCAAAGTGAGCCAAGGCCTTGCGAGACTTGGGTCCACGGATGAGAACAGTGTTAGATCCAGTAGGAGCCCTAAGAGCCAACTGATCAAAGGTCAAGCACTCTCCTCCAGCGGCAAGAATACGCTTCTTGGCATTCTCAGTGAAGGCAAGGGCACATACAGTTAATTGAGGAACCTCAAGCATGCGAACATCATCGGTGATCTTTCCTACAACAACAGCAATCTTTCCTTCTTTGTTGATCATGTTCTTTGCAAGACGGTTAAGTCCTACAGGTGGCTGGTTAACCTTGGACATATGCAGACGCTTAACTACGGTGGCGCAGAAGGCAGAGTCAGTACGACGTGCAAGGAACTTGTAGAGCTTGATCAAAAGACGGGTGTAGGGGTTAGCCGTCTTGATGATCTTGCTGGAAGATTTGTGGCCGGTGCGGCGGCCTCCTGCTTTCAAGTCAATTCCCATGATAAATAGCGATCTATTGAATGTAGAAACATATATATATATAAGTGTGAGATAAATTGTCTTTTGATTGGTATAGTATGATTCGCAAAGTTGATAGGAACGAACATGACGCAACAGGACTTGTCATGGTGGATTAGAAACACAATGGATGCTGGGTAGAGAATGTCTTCGTTTTCAATCTCGAGACAATACACACACACACAAAACCGAGTCCATCCTCATCAACACAACTTGTATGTAGTTTGGATTCTGATATATTCAGATCTATTCCCTATATAACCCTCAAAAACTTGTGATAGGAACACAAAGTACTATATCAAAATGTGTGTAGTGTACGAGTGCCTCAGATTCTCTTGACCATTTCCAAACTGTTTTCCAATCCACCCCCATTTCCACAAATCTATATAATCAATACTATTGTTGCTTCGTCCATTAAAATGTAAAAGAAATTTGTCTCTGACCAATACAATTCTTGTTCTTAACGCACCTGAATTACGTAGATGACCAGTTCGTCTGAAATTTTCTGGTGTGCTTCAGGTGTTTAGTAAGCTGTAAGGGGTGCTCGATTTCTCGCGCAAAAAATGGAACATAATCCCTACCTGACAAGGACTGAACATCAAAAACGAAATGTTTTTCCAAAAAAAACAAAAATACCACCAACGAACAACGAACAACAACGAGTAGTTGCACTCTATTCATTACTAAATTCCAATTCATTCATTCATTCATTCATTCATTTCAAAACCAATAATCATGACAGATTATTACAATAATAATCCCTATGGGAATTACACGAATCCTTATGGCCAATCGAGACAGTCGGATCAGCAATCGTATTCGAATTCGAATACCAATCCGCCACAACCAAAGAATTCTTACGGTGGTCAGCAACACCCATCGTCCAATTCTTCCAATCCCTATGCTACACAGCAGCAGCAGCAGCAGCAGCAGCCCACAACAGGATCTCAACCTTTCTGGAATCCAAGTATGGTAAGCATGGCTGCAGCTGCTGCCTCTTCGAACCCAGATGCCATGTTCAACATGGCTCAAAAAGCAACGCACACCTTTCTTGATCAGGGAACCGCACGAATGATTCCAGGCCTTGAACGACTTATGAGTACTTTAAGACTTTATTTCGCAGTTGATAACAATTATGTCAAGAGGAAAATGATGCGGGTTTTGTTCAGTCCTTTCTACAAACATTGGGCAAGAATGACGAATCCTGAGTATAATCCACATACACCATATAATACTGGGCATAAATTGGCGTTGCCTATTCAAGATGTTAATGCTCTTGATTTGTATTTGCCAGTCATGTCTTTGATTACATATGTCTTGCTCTGTGCGCTGTGTTATGGTACATCTGGTGAATTTAATCCTGAAGTATTATCGGATGTAGGCACAAGGTGTCTTGTCATTTCAATTGTTGAAGTTTTATTGTTCCGAGCTGGATTTTATATGATGCAAGCTCCAGTGGACTTTTTAGATCTCTTTGCAGTCACTGGGTATAAATACTTGGGATTGACCATGAATATGATTGTTGGGTATTCCTTGAGTTTGGCATTGGCCAGTGGGGGACAACGGGGTTACTACGCGACATTTCTTTGGACGGCTAGTGCCACTAGTTATTTCATGCTCAAATGGATGGCGAATAATATACCAGATATTGTAGTAAGCTCGGGACCAAAACGGGAAGTTGTGGTATTGGTATTTGCAGTATCGCAAGTTGCAATAATGTGGTTTTTAGGTCAAACCAAGTTTTTAAACTAACTACGTAAGTAAAAGTAAAAAAGTAAGAAGAGATAATATATGTCATACGAACATAGAATATGACCATCTTACATCACTCCATGTTACTCATATGGACAACAAGAATAATAATAATAAAACACATTGTGACCATGACATTGATTTTATGAGTGTCTAAGTAGTTTGGAATGGTGCATCAATCTTGAAGCCCAATCGAAAAAATGGACGAAATATATATTGTCATATTCCCAATTACTTATCTCTGGTAGCCATGGAAATCTTCTTCTTGGAAGGTCTTAGTTTGGCATAAGAATACAAGAAACCACCACACATACTGACTCCAATGAAAAACCAAGTTTGAGGAGTGATCTGGGAACTGAATAAAATCCACCCTAATAAGGCAATTGGAACCTTGTTGAGAGATCCGACAATGGCATAAGTCGTAGGTCCGGTGTTACTGACACAGTTCAAACTTGCAAAGTTGAGGAAGAAACCAACAAAACCAGCAAATGAATTCTTCCAAGCATAATCAAAGGTGTGAATGGCATCCGTCTTGAGGAAGAGAGACAGTTCACCATTGAAAATGGTGACGGGTAGTAAGAATAGAGTACAAAGCACGTTGTTGTAAAACACCATTCCAAATTTGGTAAGTTTTACATTTTTGGTCGCAAACTTCATGTATAGAATGTATCCCGCCGTGGTGATGCAATTGGCCGCCATCCAGAATACACCAAGTGTCGTGATTTCGTGATCATTCTTTGCGGCAAGAGCGGCTCCACCGAGCATAATACCAAAGGCTGCGACGATCAGTCCCTCTACGGTAGTTCCAAAGAAATAGTAATCACCCATACTAACGACGATATTAGTGATATTTTTGAATACAGTCACCATAGGTACAGAGTTATGCTGTAAACTTGCCATTCCAGTGAAAAGCATACCGCAGAACAAAATGTTGACCGGAGCCCATTGCATGGCAGTGGAAATGTTAAACTTGGGATATTCCACCCATTTTACCATTTTACAGAATTCCACTGCAATGACTGCGACGATTGCTTGAAATACGACTAAAAGAAAGTTGAGGTCTCCTTGGATCAAGTGATTGTAACTGTAATAGTGTGTGTGCATGTTTTGAATATTAGTATTACTGTGCGTGTGTGAATGTTTCTAAACAATGGTTTTCTAAAACACATCTTGTGCGTGTGCATGGGTAAATAAAAAAGGAAACATCATCCATCTTTTGGAACGCACCTGGATGCAAGACTTTTGTTGACAAGTACCATGGAAACACTACAAAACGCATACATGAAACAAGACGTAATGGCTTTGCCTGCAGATCCACCACTACCACCAGCGGGGGCAATCTTGGGCTTCTCAGGTGCCTCGCTTGTATCCACTAAGGGCCTTTGAATTTCTGGGTCTTCTTCCTTGCGACGATTTTCCATGTTTATCAGTTATTTTGATTGTATGTAGTTACTCAAATGGTAAATCGAATCGTTTTGTTACGTTCGTCTAACTAAGAACGGATTACTTCGATACCTCCTTCGATATTCGATCCGGTAACTACTACCTATGAAGTATGTACTAACATGGTCGTATAACTCAATATTTCAAAGACTTTTGTTCGTTGAACGAAAAAAAACGACTAAATTTGCCGGCTCGCTGTTTTGAATCCAGCCCCACTTCCCAGTGTGCCCTCTCGGATCTCCCTTCTCTCTGATATAAACATTTATATTTCTGTATTGAATCTCATCAAGTATCTTTCTCCAAGTACCGAAGCACCTTCTTTACACCAACATAGTCAATACCTATCTTAACAATTACAGCATTTCAATTGAAATATGAATGGTAGAGATATGACATCTTCATCGTCTTATCATGGACGATCCTTTAACAAACGCCTTGACCCATCGCAATTGGACATTGACGACGACGACACATCCTGCTGTGCGGAAGTGACTCGAACCATAACGCAATTCGTATCGAGAATCTTCAAACCAAGACAAGTGATTGTCTTACTAAGACTGCTCAAGGCTTTAACATTCTGCACTCTCTTATTAACTATAATAGCCGACTTGATGTTTTGTTTTTATGTCGAGTTTCACGTCAGTCGTGATGTTAGTATCAAGTTGGGAGGACACAGAGAAACCTTAAATCGATTATATGGAGTCGCCCTCGCTGTCTTGGCAGTATTTGTCGAATTGGATATGCATATTGTCAGCAAGCACTTTGTCGGGTTGAAACCATTTATTGCGAGAAGTATTCTATACTTATTCGTTGCAAGTTTGAGTTCCGTGTCGCCCATGATTGCCTATGAGAGAAGATTAATCCGGCAATACAAGAAAAATTCTAATAATTACAATTATGATGATTATGGGGATGACAAGTACGGGTATAGTAATAATAATTACAATCAGAACAACAATTGCGACGTGGCATACCCGATCAAGAATGAATTACCTGGAAGTGCTACTGCATTTCAATCCATTACAAGCTTCATTTTGTAAGTATATGGTTGAAATTATATATATATTCCGTAACATGAACGTTTCTCTCACTGATTTTCTTTTTATGTTTTGCAATCCTATGTGACAGATTTGGATGCGCATGTGCCTACATGTTACTTGGACTTTTATGTCTAGATCGGTTCACTGCAAAAGCTTTTTTAGCCGATGAAGATCAAGTTGCTGCTGCTGTATCAGCAACACAACTCAGAGACGTTGGTCCACGAGAAAGTTTTGATTCGTATGACCAAGAAGATGGGAGTAATTCACGGAATCGTAATTCTTTTGTACCAGGGAGTTATAGAGCGCCAAATGGTGACTACAGTGATATGGATTAATTTTTGTACATTAACAAGATACATGGTTGTTTCGTTTTCAAAAACATGATCGAGTCATTGATTTTTGAAAAGTCGTTCTTTATAAAAATAGACTGTTTCAGAACATTTGTTTCAGAACATTTAAAACATTTACATAACAAAGCAATCTCCTGCTGATTCATTCCAAACAAATAGTGGTTTGACCTCTCACTTTATTTTGTTAGAGAAGGAAAAGTGATTGTAATTTCCATGCTTTTCGACTAAGCAGTGACGAGGAAACATGGAACCATCACTATCAGCAATTTATAAATCGATTGCTATTGTTAAAGAACTAAATTATACATCAATGGTCTATGTGGTCTCAACTTAGAAGGGGGGATTTAGTAAACCTTCGTTTGTCAGACATTTTGGGGAAATGATGTTGCTGGTCAAGGAAAGAACTCATCTACCTTGATCCGATATTTCTAGCAAGCCATAAATGCCATGTTTAAATCATTGACTTTCATTCAAGCAAGAGGAAGAACAACAGGAGGTGGAAGAAACACCAGTTATATTCAGAAATATGTGGTGTAAGTAAGACCTTGTTATTCAAAATAATACACCACGTAAATACAGTTAAATGTTTGATGGATATATTTATATGCATATAAATATTAGAGAGTGATATTTTGCTGAAAATGCTTCCAAAATGGTATGAATATATGAAATAAAATTTTACTCCTGGGGGCACCGTGGGGACTGGCTGAGGATATCCATTTTTGAAACCTTTTCCTTTCCCTAACCGCCATTAGCCTCATCGGTTTGGTGGAGTTCCATCCTGGACCATTTTCTCGATGTCGGAGGAAGTCATTGAGACTTCTTTCGATCGAAGAAT
>Ga0213868_10005740_pt1 | contig 11076 bp, 8 predicted proteins | sample PICome_9_FD_160087 | JGI IMG/M metagenome (GOLD analysis project Ga0213868, IMG submission 160087) | Coastal seawater microbial communities near Pivers Island, North Carolina, United States - PICO127 | ecosystem: Environmental > Aquatic > Marine > Coastal | place: USA: North Carolina | collected...
TTGTAAAGTACTTTGCTCATCGTTTCCCCGGTCAATTTTCCCATGAAACTTCTTTGTAAACCTAGGCACTCATTAAATGTTGATAGACTAGTGGCTACTTTGCCCATGGAGTAATGAACACAACCAATGTTGTTGAGGAGACTACATATCCGCGTTGACCGCTCTGCACAGTCAGGTGCCTTTGAATATATTCGCATTGCCTCTCGAAAAGATGAAAGGGATTTGTCAAAATCTTCCCGTGCATAATAAACGATACCAAGTTCACTTAAAGATGATGCAACGTCCATGTGATTCTTCCCGAGATTTTTCCGTCTTAAAGACAATGCTTCTATACCGTATGACAATGCCTGACTATAATTTCCATTCAATGTGTTCGAAATACATAGATTATTTAATGTGTCCATAACTAGTTGATGATCATTTCCATAGCATTTCCTAAAGTGACTAAGAACCGATTCATAAATGTCTATGGCATCACGATAGTGTCTTCGTTGAATCCTTTCATTAGCAAAAGAAGCAATTTCTTCCTCATTAGATTCTAATACAAAATCAACATTTATCGGAATGGACGATGTGCATTCTAAGGCATCTACTGATCGAGGACTTTGACTATTGAAGAAGCAATCAATGTTGGAGGCACAATTGATTGTTTCCTGTACTCGATCTTTTCCGAGTGCTGTTTGTCCTGTATGCTCGCTGGCGATGCTATCTCCTCCACTTGTTTCGGAAGATAAAGAAACAAGGGTTGGTACCAACTCGTCACTTTGATTTTGGAGACTCCTTATATGAATTTCTTGCATGTTTGGTAGGACTAAACTTAAGAAGTCAATACTGAAGGACAAAGTATACAACGATTTTTGTCCCTTATTCTGAGCACACGGACTAACATTTGTATCCACTGATAAGTCACCTCGAAACAAATGTGATGCATGCCTCTGCAACATGTCTCGCTTTGATTTTTGAATGTTTTCTGTCGACTTCGGTGTCTTGGCCAAAAACTTTCTGTTGAATCTCTTATGTTGAACCATTTGTTTCGCACTAACCGCTTTATTCATGATCATCTCCAAAGTCTTTGGTGTATTCATTCTCTTCTTTTCATTCTTCATCATGTTGTCCTTCTTCATTCAATGGAAATGAGTTGATGAGCCTTTCGAAAGTTGGTTCGTGTATTCGTGTTCATTCCATTTTCCCCGGTGTGTCAAAGGTTTGAGAGAGATACCGAAGTACGACTACAAGACACAAGACCCAACCTGACAAACGTGACGTAGTTGTTTCTTCTTCCGAACTTTTCTTCACTTTTTCTTCACTTTTTCTTCACTTTTCATTTTATTATGACCAGCACACCTGAGATTCTTTCCCGAACATTACGGGTCCCTCGCTTCGTTACCACGAATACAAGTCTTTCTTCAGATCACTTGGTATCATTTCTGCGACTATGTATGCTAAGTTGTGAAGATATGCCTCCTTATGGGCCTTCAAAGAGTACAGGAAATCTCTTTCTTCAGCTCGTATGTGATGCCATCCTTTCATCTGCCAATCAATTATATGCTCTTACGACCAATTCGCATACTAATGTTGAAATGATTGATTTAAATGTAGTTATTGAAATATATAGAGCACAATTGCAGATGTTTCCTTCGAATTGGGATGAATTTCACGGGGTTCTGATTCCAGGATCCTTTTCATCGGCCTACGAAACAATGCCTTGGATAGAAAAGCTGAAAGAAGTCATCCAAGAAGAGATTCATGCTAAACAAAGAAAAACAATGGGAGTTTGTTTTGGTCATCAAATCTTTAGCCATTCGTTTCAAGGAGAGAGTAAAGGTTTATGCACACCATGTCCTTCCGGGCAACAAGCTGGTCGACGTCTATCTTCTCTTTCAAAGGAGTGCATGCTTTTATTACAGAAATCGCAATATTCAAAAGAGTGCGACAGTTCAGAAATTGAGTTAATTTACACACATGGTGACATGGTGAAGGAATTGCCATCTTGTGCTGTACCGTTGTTTGGTGACGAAAGAGTTCCGATTCAAGCGGCTGCATATTTTGCAAACGATACTGAAGCGGAACTCTTTCAGAAATACTGTATCAACTCTGGAATATCCAATAAAGAATATATGAAAATGCCAAAGCCCTATGCATTCACTTTCCAAGCTCATCCCGAGTACTGTTCCAATGAAGGGATGAATGTAACATTTACAAATGTAGTGAAAGCCATGGGAAAGAGAAATCCTGACCTTCAACCAGAGTTTGAAAACGCCCTGAAGGACACCAAATCGCATCATTCTAAAATGAAAGAAGAATCTGTCGGTGTTATGGTATGTGTAGGAAGATTGCTAGGTTGGTTTCGCTAATAACAACTATTATGACAGAGGGAATTCATTCGCATTGATTTAAATAGTAAAAATATATGTCATTTCAAAATGGAAATCCCTTTTTCATTATTTTTAAAGTTGAAGAGCTTGGTCAGCAGAAAGGAAGTCAGGTGACCCCAAACCGCGATGGCAAGTCACATGGACAAGCAAATCTTGCGATTCCTCTTCTGCGACGTCGTCATTGAGTACTTCAATCTCTCTGCAATTTCTATACTTCCATTCACCATCATCTTGATCAAAATGCATTTCAAAATTAATGCCACAAATAACACATTTATCACGTGACTCATCTGCGGTAACGACTGATTTGTTAGGGTCGGTATCATCCACTTTGGTTCCAGTGAACTCGTCGTTTCTCTCTGACGAAAGCGCAGAAGCAGACGGTTCAGCCAACTCTCTTACCCAAACATTATCAGCTTGATACCAACCTCTTTCGTCTCGCACCTCCATTGTCTTTTCAAGTTGACTCCTTCGAAATAGATAGTCTAAATGCTGAGAAAGTTCCATTTGGGTAGCAAATCTTCTTCCGTCTGAAGAACTGACAAAAGGAAGACCAGCTTCGTACAATCTAGCTATAACAGATTCGTTCTTCTCTTTCACACCTTCCGTTGTAAACTTTAACTTATCTATGGCTTTGGACGAAAGTGAATGTCCGTAGTACGATGAGAATACAGGAAGCGTTATGGTTCCTGCAGCGAATGAAATCATTCCCTTATTACTATCTTGTTTCTTGACACGTTCAAGCAATCCAGAAAGCGAAGAAGCTGTAGCTGAAGCAGCACCCAAAAGTTTGATTCCATCAATGCCTTCATGTGTCACTTGACTTTTTCCATCTGTTGCGTCGCGAACATATTGCAAAAGCTTTCGGATACTATCATTTGTGTACTGTAAATAGTTTAAATCCAGATTGGCCCATTCGGAACAACGCTCAATCACCTCAGGTGGTCTCAACTCTAAAAACATAGAAGACCCATTATCGTGGGAATGAGATACTCCCATGGACGTATCTTTATTCAATGGTCCTCGCATGGCATCTTCTGCAGCACTCTTAATATTGACAAGTAGGCTTGGGTCGATATCTGCCAGCCGTTCCAGACTGACTTTTTCCAACTCATCCACTTGATCAGCTTGCATATCGTCCAATATATATTGCATATGTTTCCGGAGAGAATAAGGTATCTTTAAAGACCCATCTGAAGCTCGTTCAATACCGGCAGCAGAGAGTTGTGAATCTATAGCTTCCCTGGCAGATTGCGTATTTACATCTTCCTTCAGAAAGCATTGACCCATTTCTTTCCATTCATCTTCATTAAATATTTGAAATCTGTTCCATGTGTCCCATACTTTTCTTAGCCTTGTACGAGATGCTTCATCTCCATAGAGTATATCATATACATACTGCATCCATGTTTGGATATCTTTCTTCATAATATCCACGTAAAGTCCTTTGACATTCTTTAGAATAGAATCAATAACATACACCAGTGGTAATTTGCAATCTGGTTTCACCTCTCTTGATAACAGTAAATCTCTAATCGCGTGGTATATTTTAGTGCATGAGTGCGGGAAAGATATGGAGTAGTCTTCTGCAATCATGGAAAGGGTATTGATGATAACCTTGTCTGGATAAGCACCGAGGCGTCTAAGCATATATTTGTATTCAACGAGTTGATCTTCGTCTATATCGTGAAGAATGTCATCATGATGAGTGTTATTCTCATCCTCCATGATCAACTCGTGCATTGAATAGTTGGATATGTTGTGTGTGTGCATTGATCGTTCTCGTGGCTCGTGGCTCGTGGGCACTTCGCTTTCTCTTTCGGATTTGTGTTGGAGGGTTTGATCAACTAAACTGACGCAAAAAGAGACATCCTTCTCTTAGTTAGTACTATTGATGTATGTCATTATAATTTAAAATTTGCTGCAACATGATGTTTATATAGTTCTATATCTTGCCATTATAGAATAATGATCATTCTTATAAATAGACTGGTATCCATTGTGTAAGTACAATTTTATGGCTCCAACATTTTCATTGTCAACATCTAGAAGGATCACTTCCACACCGTGACTTTCAGCGTACGACCTCACTGTAGAGAGTAGATCCGAAGCTACACCTTGTCGTCGCATATTTTCATCAACTTTCATGTTTGCCAAGTAGACATGAGGTTGCGATGTCAATTGCTCCATATCTAAATCAGATACTTTTTGATCGATGCCATTACCTGTGTTGATTACTTGACGATTTCTTATTTGCGCACTGACCACACCAATCACTCCATTTTGTTTTGTAAACAGTTTTCTCAATCGATTCGATTCTTCATCCGTACGACTACTGTTGTACACTGCAACAAAGTATGCCTCACGTTCATGACGTGATACGTGATTTATAATGTCTCCATTGTCATCATAACCCATCATCAAAATATCGATAGCCTCATCTTCTGTCATGTCTTTAAATGTGTCAGAACTCTTTTGGATGTACTCCGATGAAGAGATTTTAAATCCGCGAAAGCACTTTACATCCAGTGCTCTTTTCTTTGTTGATACTCTCTCTATATGTATGCATTTTGTTGCACTGTCTTCATGCACATTTTGTGAAAGATTCAAAGAAAAGGGAGTCGTTATCGTCGCATGCGATTTTAATATGATGAATGCAATAGTATGACTAATCAAGCAGATGAAGACAGATGCCTCTAGGATCCTTTTCATTTGGTGCTGCGTACGTACTGTTGACCGTTGTGCTGATCATATTACCGTGCAGAGCGAGACTGCCGACACAGAATGTTCGAATTGAACGGTAGATATTTTTACGACAATTTTTGACGTCACATTTTGAAAAAACGACAGCTCGTAGTCTCTCATCTCTCATCTCTCATCTCTCATCTCGGTATCTCTTTTTTATCTTTTATCTCTAGCTAGAGAGAGATCTCTGTCGGCATCTCCATCAATACTCACAAAAATAAATCAAAAGTGAGCGATATGATTGGAGATAGGTTTCTATTTTATTTCTTCATCGTTGAAATCTTTTTATGCCATACATCGCACTCTTTATCTATAAGAAAAGGACGGTACCAGTCGTACTCTCTCGAGCAATCTCTTATTGACAGGGGATATGAACATGTTATTGGAGTTGATGAAGTAGGTAGAGGGGCGATTGCAGGTCCAGTTCTAGCTGTTGCGTGTTGTATATCCAAAAATGGGCACGACCTAATTGAGGGTGTGACAGACAGTAAAATCCTATCAAGTGACGAGAGGCAGAATATTTTTAGGCAAGTGTTAGATCAACCAGAAATTTATAAATGGCAATCGGCGCAGAGATCCTCTCAAGATATTGCTAGATCAAATATTCTCAAGGCTACCATGCAATGTTTTCGTGAGTGTATTGAAGAAATCGTTGTATCTGAGAATTTTTCTCTTGATCAAACATATGCAATTGTTGATGGTAAATCCACTCCAAAACTGACTGATACAAGGGCACCAATACCTTGTCGCCCATTTGTTGGAGCTGATCTGAAGGTGTATTCGGTATCGATCGCCTCAATTATCGCAAAGGAGCTAAGAGACGCCATTATGATGGAAATGAACGACCTTTATCCGGAGTATAAGTTTCATGAAAACAAGGGTTATCAAACAAGGGAACATATTGAAGCTATTGGGAAATATGGACCCAGTCCAATTCATAGAATGTCCTTTAAGGCACTAAAGCACTTATAATTGTATCATTTGTAAGAGAAGTATATTGAACCCATAAAAAGTGACATAAAAGAATCAATCAGAATCCTTTTTCAATTTTTTAACCCTCAGTCCCGTCAACAAAAGAGACAAAAAGGTAAAAATAGAAAGTATCTCTTATCTCTGACAAACAACACTAACAACACGTATAACGCATAAGCTATATGTTATCACGACGATCAGACGGTATCTGAATCATCGGCAAACATGAACTCGCGATCTTTACAGCTTGCGATCTTAATCATCCATTTGTTCGATGTCGTTTTTGCCAAGATAAGGACCGTCGCCTTTGACTTAGAGTTAGATTGCTTCATCCCAATTGTTGAACATGCTTCATCTGATGGTGATGGTTCTTCCATGTCCATTCTTGAATTCCAACTGTTTCTCACGCAGTATGGACAAGACAGAGGGCAATATTTTGATTCAAGCAACCTTCTTATAGCTGAGGCTTTTGAAACAATCTCCGATGAATATTGCAACAAGTTACTTGATATTTGTAACAACGAAACCATACCAATAACTACGGATAACTTCGATGAGTTATCATCAAGTCAAAAAATCTATGTTTTTCATGTTTGTGAGGAAGGTTTTGTATCTATTCAGTCGATACTGGCATCAAGTGCTCCATCTAGTGTACCGTCTTTGATGCCCAGCTTATCCGATGGATATCCATTCCATGCCAGTACTGCATTTTACTCTTACTCGTCTATCAAGCAGCCAGAGTTGACACAGTTTATGAATGAAGTTATTGAATCATGGTCAAATGATTCTGCGTTGGCCATGTCTTCAAGCGAATTCTACTATCAGTATAGATATCTCCATTTTTCATCATCAATTACATGTGAGTTGTTATTTTATCCATAATTTTTACTATTTTGTTCGAATCAATTCTCTAATATTGCTTTAATAATAAAATTCAGCATGTAATGATAAAAGCGCACTGAAGAAAGTGAAAGGACCTAAAATTTATTGCTACAATGTTGATGTCTCTGTGCACATGAGAACGAATGCAAATGTTCGTCAGGGTGAGGAACAACTTGGTTCAAAGCTGAGAGCAGCAGTTGACTTTGGGTCATTCAATGACTGTGACTCTGAAGAAACTAGTTGCTCTGTGTTTTCTTTCTATCCCGAAGATCGAAACAACCGAGTGGCCATAGCCAGTGTAGGAAGCGTCGCAGCTGTTGCAGTCACAGTTGGGCTTGTTTATTGGGTTCGTCGACGCTCCGAGGGCAACCAAGCATCCGTTGAGGCAGTGTTTCCTATAAAAATTCCTACTCTCCCTGAGTTCGATGAAGACATTTTAATTGAAGGTGGAAATCACATAGTTGGAACATGGTCGGAATGCTCCGATGATTCTTATGAATGAATGAATGAAATAGAAATGTAATCATTTTTTGCGCGAAAACAGTGTGGAGACATTTACAAGATCCAAAGGGACCTTCACACGAGCAGAAAATTGAAATGTGTTTCAGATAGATTTGTATCTAGATAAGCAGTTGTGTGTATTTCAATCTTCAAATGAATGGTTACAAGTCAATTGTTAAAGCGATTTCACTCGCGAGCGTTGCTATTCAGTGGAGAGTAAAAGCACACAGCAGCATAGCATTTTCCTTGGAAGAAAGGTGTCATATTCCATTGGTACAACAAGCAAAAGGCGTTGAACATGACCGTGATTTATCGTTTAATGAATTCATTGTATTTCTTCGTCAATACCACGCACATGAATTTGGAGTGGAATGGAATGATAATCTCGTGCGATCTTTCATGCGTCCAACATTTTTTCGACTGTCCACAATTTATTGTACCAATCTTCTCAAGGTTCCCGATCAATGTGATGGATCTAGAGTATTAATTCCCAAAAGTCTTCATGATAGAGGAAAGGATTCCACATCCATTCTAACAAAAGAAGAAAATCTCTACATTTTTTCTGTGTGCGATGAAGGTTTTCGCTCGTTAGAAATGATGCAATCACCAAGTTTCAATGGTATTGTTACTATAACTATTTATACACCAAAGGCATTTGACGAATGGTTCGTGGCACTTAGTGAAAGCTGGAAGAATCTATGTTTTCGTGTAGCTAATAATTTGAGCAGCAATCGAAACGTTTATACCTTACATGAATCTTATATAGAGAATTACGATAAGGGTGCCAATACTTGCGATGATGAATATAGTGGCCGATTAGCAAACGATTTGATGATGGTAGATAAGAGCTTCAGTTGCTATCGAGTAACTTTATATGCTCATCTTGTGCTGAACAAAGGTTTCAACCAAACTGATTCTTCGCAATCTTTTTTTGAACAAATTGAGCGTGAATTGGGAATGATGAATGTATTGGACGAGTGTGATAGTACTAATACTTGTATTTTCAAACGCTTCTACAATGATAGCAATATTTTAATTGGGTCAGAAAAACGAATAGTTGTTTCTATTGGCTTCGCTTTGGCCCTTGGATTGGTAATTGCAAAGTTTGTGTACGACAAAAGAGTGAAACAACCCATGGTCCCCGAGCTAAATCCCTTTCCTTTAACCATACCACGCTTAACAATAGAAGACGAAGACATACTAATAGAGGGTGGAAGTCTTTACGTTTATTTGGAGCCAGAGGCTCAGGTTGACAAGTATGAAAACAAATCTGATACATCAAATAGTGCCTGTGATATTGAAACTCCGACTGATCCTGTCACCAGCGGAAACGGAATAGAATGTAATTGTGATGATATAAAACAAAATTTCGAAGAAGATAATGCTGACAAACAAAATAAAACCATTGCGGTAGAAACAGTGGCAGAGACATTGACAGAGAAGCACTGTCGCAGCGTATCTCTGATGAGAGGTGGTTTCTAAAAGTAAGACTTTTAAACAAAGTACGGCATCATCTATTTTAAAATTCTTCTCTATGGTATTCGTAGTTAGTACACAAGACACGTTTTTTTTTCATGGAGGAATGTTCCAATCTATTGCCTCGTACCCATTTGCAAGTAGAGCATCGTTGCATTTACTAAAGCATTTTGATCCTAGGAAAGGGGATTTTGTTTTTGTCGCTCCAAGTGGACTGGGATGACTCGTTTCTATGACAGTGTGTTTCGTTCGATCGATGTTCTTCCCTTTCTTTGCGGCAGGAGCACCCCATAGCAAAAACACAAGGCCATCTTTTTCGTCATTGAGAACTTGGACTATTTCATCGGTGAAGTCCTCCCAACCCATTCGTGAATGACTATTCGCCTCTCCCTTTCTAACAGTCAGGACAGTATTCAGTAGCAACACTCCTTGGTCGGACCAAGATTCTAAATTACCGTGGGAGGGATATCGAATGCCCTCATCTTCTACTAGTTCTTTGAAAATGTTAACAAGAGAGGGAGGAGGTTTGACACCTTTTCGAACTGAAAAGGCTAGTCCGTGACCTTGTCCAGGACCATGATATGGGTCTTGTCCAATAATGACTACTTTCACCTTATCAAAAGGACATTTGTTCAATGCATTGAATGTTTCGTCATCCGGTGGGTAAACAGTAGCAACTTTACGCTCGGATTGAACAAATCTGGAAAGACGTTCGAATTTTTCCGAGGAGAGAAATTTTTAGAGTGAATGTTTCCATGACTGATCATGCAAAGAATCCAAAAGATTGGATGGAATAAGAGACGATGATGTTGATGGAGTTTCTATGTTTGTTAAGGGTGGGTCGGATCGTAGAGATGATGTGGACAATTGAGGATCTCGTTCGGATCGTGGCATAAAAAGCTGTGATTCCACGTACCAAATGGTCCTTCCATGTGCTTCATGAAGCATCCACAAGAAAACATTTCCATATTAGAAACAAAACAAAAAAGCATGACAAACTCGATAAGAATACCAACAATACATCATTGAAATATACTTACGACCATTTGTTTCTCGTAAAACTTGTTCACCATCGGGTGTTACATCTTGTCCATAACAGAGCAATGAAAATGCAAACTGACCCTTGTTCCCATCCACATCACGATAAGACCCTCCTCGTCTTGTCAGTCCTTGCGATTGATAGCTTGCTGTAGCAGTATTGACTAATGCACGATATAATACTTTAGCCTGATCATCTCCGATTTCATCCAAAGATGCAAATGGATCTACTTTTGCCTTGTACAAACCTTCAGCGAGGATGTAGTTACCCACACCTGAAATCTTTGCCTGGTCCATTAAAAATTTACATATATTCATAGATTGTCGATGTTTTCGAAAGGTATTTAAAAACACTTCTTCTGTACAATCTTGTGGATTTAAAATATCAGGTCCTAAGCTTTCAATCTTCTCTTCTAGTTCTGATTTCGAGAGTGAGAATCGCAATGTCCCAAAATTCCTCGTATCGTAATAATATATCTTTCGTGTTGTTGCGAATGATGTGGATAAAGTACCATTGTCCGATGGATTATCCGTTAAGAATTCCAAATACCATCGAGGTTGATTATGTGACGTCCCATTGTCATTGTCGATTTGAAAGGCATCTTTGGCAAATCGACCAGTCATGCCCAATGTAATCCAAATACTTCGTAAATAGTCACTATCTTCATTATCGTTGTCATCGTCAGGAGGATTCATTCCATGATCGAGAGTCAAGTATATAAATTTCCCCTTACATTGCCAATCGGTGACAGTATCAATACATTGAGAATCATTGGTTTGGTACGAAGTCATAGTTTTACGAAATGCTTCAAATCCCTTTGGTTTTCCATGCGTTGTATATCTTCCAGATAGAAACTTGAGATTTACCAAACGTTGACCTATCCCAGGTTGTAATTGATTTACTAACGTGCGAACTTCAGGTCCTTCTGGCATCATGGTGGGTAATGTTCTTTGATATGCTGATGATGATTTATTTCTTTGTAGGATGTGTTTCAATCGCATTGGACGAAGGAAGCTGGTATTGGTTCTAGTTGTAATAGTATTATGACTAATACTAGTAGTAATTAATCTGCTAGTAGTAGACAGA
>Ga0213868_10005742_pt1 | contig 11074 bp, 6 predicted proteins | sample PICome_9_FD_160087 | JGI IMG/M metagenome (GOLD analysis project Ga0213868, IMG submission 160087) | Coastal seawater microbial communities near Pivers Island, North Carolina, United States - PICO127 | ecosystem: Environmental > Aquatic > Marine > Coastal | place: USA: North Carolina | collected...
ATATTTTTGTTTGGTTGTTATGGTTGTGTTCTTGGCTTCTCTCTAGAGTGAGATATTCTTACTTAGTCATCAAAGTTCAGTGTTAGTGCAATGGTGGATGTCGTTGGTGGTTCGTGTGGTTTGTCGTCACATAAATGAGGAAACGAAGCCATGATAGTCCCTGTAGAACACGAAACACGACGACGGACCACAACCAACCACAAAAACCAGTCAATGAACATTGTATGGAAGCATGACATCTGTTTCCCTTACGAAGAAAGAGAGAGGAAGATTGAAGAAATTAAGAAGTAGAATTTCATTGAATGGAAATGGGGTGAATGGAAATGGAATTAGTGGTATAATATCCTTCAAAGAAGCAGAGGAGTTCAAAGAGTTATTCAAGAAACATTTGAAAGAGGAGCAAGAGAGTAATGGTAATTATGATGAAATAGATCCATGCAAATTACTTGGACCTACAATCCATCTCGCAAAGGTAAATTCTACATGGCAGATAAGTGATGGCATTGATCATCAATTACTTGTGAAGGCTATTATGTTTCAATCAGGATTGTCTCACCAGGAGACCCAAACCTTAGATATGAAAAAGAGGAAACGAAACGAAACATCAGATAACTCAAAGATGCCCTCTTGGGCTAGATTACACAATCCAGCATTTGCCGAGAGTTTAGCAATTGTGGAATTTCAAGTGACTACCTCAACTTCTGATGGGGAGCAACTGGATGAATCGGATGAAATCATGCCTTCCAAACGAAGACAATCTGATTCACACACTTTGGCCAAGTTATTGTCAAGAACTGGATATGAAACTCGCCAAGCGATTCCTTTTGATTGTCGTTTATTTCAAGGGGATAAACCTCGGCATGCCACAGACTGTCTGCTTTATGTAGAGGAGAAGAAAAATGGTACAAAGAAAACGAAACTAGAAGAGGTTGATTCTGAGGCGAAGGAAGAATTTGAAAGTCTTGCACAACGGACCCTAAAACAGTTGGAAGGATTAATACTTTCAGAGGATGAAATGGAGCGTGAGAGGTATCCAACTGCTCAATTCGATCTTGGAAAGGTTGTTGACGACGAAGCCATTATAAAAGCAGCAAAAGCTTTGAGATGGGATGAAAATGGTCGTTTGATTGTCGCTTCTGACTCAGTTGTCGAAACGATATTACAATATCTTCTAGTTACGATAAAGACTTATGATGATAACCCGCAAGAGAATCCGTCCTACGTCATGACAAGTCTAAGAAGAAGTCAGTTAGAAAACACACCAGACCATTTTAAGGTATTTGCGATTGATTGTGAAATGGTGAAAACAAAGGTCGGATTTGAATTGGCCAGAGTCACAGTACTTGAATACGCACCTAATGATGACGATTTGGAACATTACGTGACAGTGATGGACACACTGGTTCAACCCAAAAATCCAATTCTCGATTACGTCACCGCTTACTCGGGTATTACTCCAACGTTGCTCGATGGTGTCACCACGTCTTTGGAAAACGTCCAAGCTTCCATTGTTTCATTTATTTGCAAAGAAGATATTATAATCGCTCACAGTGCCGAAAATGATTTGAAAGCTTTACAACTAGTGCACACCAGAGTGATCGATACTGCAATCTTGTTCAGTGATCCCGAAACAAGAAGGAAACATTCCCTCAAACATTTATCACGATGCCTACTGAAGAAACGAATTCAAGAAAGCAATGGTCTTGGACATTGCAGTGAGGAAGATGCCGCTGCTTCGTTACTTCTTGCCGTTAGACGAGCTCGAGTTGGAGATAGCTTTAGGCTCCATGGCAAGCCTGGAAAGAAAAATCTTTTGAATGTATTGACTGCATTAAATCGAGCACCAGAAGATGATAAGCCTCCATTTTTGAATGCGGCTAGTGGTAAATTGGTTTGTGTGGCACCATCGGATTGGATTAAAGAGCAAGTCAGTGATCAATGCGCTGCAAATGCTCTTGAGTGTGAAAATATAGACTCCAGCTCAGTCAAGGCAGTATCTTCGTACCTACGACCTGGCCCTCGTCGAGCATCATTTTTATGGAGTCGCATCATCTTAGATGGTAGTAATTCCAAAGCTACCAATGATAAGGTTGATGATTTACTCGAAACTGTGATAAAGAGTGCTCCAAATTCAACCGCAATCATGGTCATCTTTCAAAGAGGGTATTCTTACGCAAAGCAACTTTTCAAGTTGAGAAGTGCTCGACTAGATACGCGATCAACTCTAAAGTGGCACGAGGAAGATGAGGACAATTATCTTGAGAAGCTTGCTGTTTGTAGACAATGTGAAATCTTTTGGATCAGCTCTATGATCAATGACGATCATGGTGGAATTTCAGAACCCAAATCAGTAAATAAAATATCCTAAGTAAGCATTAGGAACGCGCACATGCGACTTGCGGTGACATGCGACATGCGATATGCAACGACGTAGGAATAAAAACAGCGATAGCAAGATACTCAAGATACTTCTCATGGCTCTTCGATTAGAATAGAGAGTAATTCAAAGAGTGACTTTATAACAGATCAATGGTGCTTGTTCCTATAAGAGTGAGGCCCATACAGGGATATCACTATCCTCACAGAATAGAAGCCATAGAAATTCAATCACATGAAAGGCTTGAGTCGATAGCCCAGCGTTATTCCACTAATGGATCAGCCACCAAGCTCTACCAAGGTCCGAATGAGCTTCCATTGAACAGTTCAATTGGAAGCCACAATCTTCAAGATTACATGATACTTGAATGCTGCAGAAGTCCTGATATGAGCGCTGCGCTTTCAGCAGTACTGAAGGATTTGGATCAAGTCCGACAAATCCCTCCTGAATCTCGCAACCGAGAAAACTTGATAAAAATAATTCAAACTCCTCCAGAGATAAGGAACGATCCTAACCATGAAATTTGGCAAGTGGCTTCGTGGGGCCCGGATCGATTGAAGAGCAGAACGATTAACTGTGCGATAATAAAGGCCGTTTTGCAACGCCAGGATCGTTTTCAAACCCACGATTTGCCACAATGCAATGATTGTCAAAGTCTGTATGACGCGTTGGTGTCACATAATGTATGGAATGGAGGTGGTAATATTCAACGGTTTCAAAGACAGGCACATCTATTTAAACCTGAAAAAGTGAACGGAAGAGGTAAAACAGTGAATTGGATCTTGGTCGATGAGAAGCTTCAGATTTTAAATCGAATTAAGAACGAATTCAGATATGGCAACAACCAAACAGGTGACGGAGAAAGCCCAGCTGAAGATGGTTTGGAAGAATTCGTTCGAAGAGATAACGCAAGGCACCCCACCACACGTCAACGAAAATCAAGATCTAGCACAAATAACGAAGACTCCGCTTCATACCTGCAATATCTGGCAGATCCTTCAGTGCAATCTCCGAGTCGCCCGCAACGACTTCAAAACCAATCTACTTCCCATACTCAGAGTAAAGATAAACCTCCTCAATATGCTTCGGGTCCATTTGCAATTCTAGCAACTCTCTATTTGGCTGCACATGCTCCAAATGGGCAACGCCTACTAACTCTGACAGAGGAGCAACTGAAGCGGTTGGCTCAGCCACAGTGTCGATCCAACCTGTATGATAAAGGTAGAATACGTGGTAGAAGCGCATTTGCTTGCATGGATGGACTGATAAAGAAAGGTCTAGTACGGAAAGAGATTGTTCGCAACAGTGAAAGTGATGGAGAGGATACAGAGAAGTGGGGACTTCTAGAACAAGGAGAGATTCTTGGTTCTTATTATTTGCAGTTTCAAAATGCATTGAATACTGTAATTCCACCTTTTAAAAAGGATCGAATCATTCATGATGGTGCTTCCAATAATCTTTTGCTTTGTGTCGACACACGAGAAGATGCTCATTTTCGCCAACGAATAAAATGGAGGTGCGAGGACGAAAGAGTTCAAATTGTTGAAAAAGAACTTCCAGCTGGAGATTATATATTTCTAGATCAAGGTGATAGAAATGAATATGTCGTGCCTATTGTAATTGAAAGGAAGTCGTGGTCAGATCTGGCTGATTCTTTGCAAGGGAAAGGGCGTTCGAATAATAGACTAGACTGTGTGAAAATTGGAAGTAATTCTAATTACTACTGCGGAGGTAATTGTCAACTTTGTAAAATGAAGCGGTGTGGTTGCTCGCAGATCATGTTTATCATTGAAGGTGAACGGTGCAGTGGGAACGATTCTACGCAAAGAGAATGTAACGAAACTAAGAGATGTGCGGCCTGTAAACAGTTGATCGAAAGGCATGGTGTTCCTCAGCAAGTGCTTGAGAGGACCTTAACTAAACTTCAAATAGAGCATGGGTGTTATATTCAATACACAAAGAGCTATAATGAAACTATTACGGCTCTATTCATGATACGAGACCTGCTTTATGATAGTGATAGCTTTGTATATAAGATGTTTGCAAGGAATAACATATGGTCTTCGAAGCTTTCATACGATTCTTACAGAGCTAATACTCATAGTCGCAATACTGAAGGATCCTTTACACCAGTGAAGATAAATCAGGTTTATCAGAGGGATGTCGAAGCATTAGCGAGGATTTTCAAGAGTGATAGTTGGAAATCAACAATTATGAATGAACTAACAGAACCCGAAAGGAATCAGGATGATCATGGGAACAACACCAATGGTACTAAGAAAAGGTCAGCGCCAACACAATCAGATCAACGATTTCCTCGCAAGCGAAGAAAAATAACTGATGAAGTCATTTGTCTAGACGATTCCGATTCTGAAGAGGTTACAGAATTAGATGATTCACACGATACAATTAATTTGCTCGACGATTCACAAGAATCCGTAAATTTACTGGATGATTTTCAAGATGATGATTCTGTTGTTCTGTTCGATCGTGATGACAGAACAACGAAGGAAACGAATGTATCGGCACCTTTGAGAAATGCCGTGAAAGATAGAATCTATCATATAAATGGAGCAGAAGATTCAATTTACCCTCTTCTGATTTTATATGGCATGGATGAATATGATCGTAACTTTGAGAAAAAAGTGAACGATATTTGGAATAAGGTTTATGCCGAGATGCCACATGACGGACTGAATCAAGTGAACCAAAGGAATCTGTATGACAAAGCCACATCTTATTTCGAGGAGGCTGTGAAGGAATCATTCTTCCCTTTCGTTCAAAGGCAAACTTTTATGGCTTCATCCCTTTGGATACAAATCAAAATCGGAGTGCAAATTCGATCCGTTCAAGAGCGGACTATAGCTGAAGAAATAAGAAGACTGCTCACGGATAAGCCCAACAGAGCGAATTCTGTCTCTTCGAGCGGTCAGAATCCTCATCCTGCTCAGAAGTCGTCATCTACACCTGCTAAGACACGTGTACCATGTAACACTGGTGAATCAATTTCCACATACTCATCGCCTGCTGCTGTGAGCCTTTCTCGGGATTCAGCAGTTTATAAAACAGTTCCACGTCAGAATCCTCATTCTGTTCAAAAGTTGTCATATACACCTGTTAAGACACGTGTACCATGTAACACCGGTGAATCAATTTCCACATACTCATCTAGTGCTACTGTGAGCCTTTCTCGAGATTCAGCAGTTCATAAAACAGTTGCACCTTCGATAGAGAGACGGCAACCAAAGCCACTGAACAAAGACATTGAAACAGCGAGGTTGGCACGTCTTAGAAGATTTGACAACCCCTCAACAGCCCAGCCGAGTCAAAAGAAACGTCAAGATTCATGGATATGTCGCAAATGCACGTTCGAAAATCTGACTACTGACATCAATTGCTGCTCGGTTTGCTGTGAACCTAGAACATGGACCTGCTCTACCTGTACTTGTGAAAATAGTCTTGACGTAGTATTATGCGTGGCATGTGAAAGTCCTATGTTTGATTTTGTTTCTACTGTCGCGGTGGGTTCTCAAGTGAATCATGCGATCTCTGATCACGATTCTTCCTACAATTATGAGAAAGATTTAAAAAGGCCTGCCAAAGTACCGAGCTATGACATTGTCTCATCATCAACACCTAAGAGATCAATACGATGTGGTGCATGTGGTCTAGAGGGTCATAATCGAGCTTCAGCTACTGGTGAAAACTGTCCAGCTTATCATAGTGCGATTGAGGTGCAAAGGAGAGAAGCACAGATGAGGAAACGCGAGGAACAAATTCTGGATCAGCAAGAAAAATTAGAACGTCTAGAGCGAGACCGTCTCAATGCTGAGATTCAGATTGCAGAGTGGAAGCGTCAAACTCAGCTAGTGGAAGAATCCAATGCTAAAGCACAAGCATTGAGGGCAGAAGAATTGAAGAGAACTAAGAAAAAAGTGGACAACATGAAAAAGCGACAAAATAAGAATAGGTAAAACCAAAGTATTCTTCAATAAGCTAATTCGTGTAACGTATGGTAAAAAGTAAAAAAGCAGAAAAGCAAAACAATTCACTCTCATTAAGTCGTCGTCACTTCCTAAGATTACTGACTGCAAACTAAGTTTCTTACTCATGCATACAGTAACAAAAGTAGATATTCTGAAAGCGTTTATTCTCGCTCCTTTAACCCTGTCCCTTCTTTATGCCATCGCAGTTCAAGGCTTTTTAGCAGTATGGCATGAATGTTCTTGGACATCTCATATTTCATCGCTAACATTGAGGTGGACATTTATGATAGTGGCAGTGGGTATTTCAATGTCAATTTCGGATAAAATGACTGAATCTCAGCTTTATGCCTTTATCCCAGCGTCCGTTCTATCCGTAATCATCTCGGGTGTATTCATTTATCGGACACGAAAACTGCGGATCACAGGTCCCAAACCTCGTGTTCCCAATCACTTGGTGAAAGGTCGAGTATTTTTAATCACTGGCGCCAATGCTGGAATTGGGAAAGAGACGGCTCGTCAGCTTCTAATGGCAGGGGCTACAGTGATTATGGCTTGTCGGTCTGAGGAACGTGCACGAGAAGCCATGGAAGACATCCTAACGGAAAAGGCGAAAGAAAGTGACTATGAACATGAACGTACTACTCTGAAGTCACCAAAAGATCGACTTTTATTTTTAAAATGTGATGTTTCAGATTACAAGTCTATTCGCGATGCCGTTAAAACATTTGAAGCTATGAAAATCCCATTGCATGTCTTAATAAACAATGCTGGTATAATGATGGGTACAAGAACAACGAATAATGTTGGACATGAGCTTACAATGTCTGCAAATCATTTGGGCCACTTTTTATTGACCAATCTTTTACTTCCAAAATTACAAAGAGAGAAAGATGCTAGAGTCGTGGTGCTAACATCTAGTACTTATGCGTTGGCAAAGAATGGTATCGACTTGGATGATTTAAATTGTGATGGAAGAAAATATACAATGTTTTCACAGTATGCACAGAGTAAATTGGCAAATATCATGTTTGGGAAAGAACTTGCGAAAAGAGAAAAGAATCGATCCAAGGACGATCCAGTCAAAGTTTTCATGGTTCATCCTGGACTTGTTCGAACAGATGTGGTGCGAAATATGCCGTGGTATCTGAAATATCCAAACATGGTATTTTCAGTGGTCTTGACGACGTTACAGAAAACACCAGAGGCGGGTGCTTACACAAGCGTGTATGCAGCAGCATCAGAACTATCCTGCGAAGAAAGTGGACTATACTTCTCCAATAGTACAGTTACGGAGACGAATATGCACACTAAAGATGAGCAAAAGTCAAAGGATTTATGGGATTTGAGCTGCAAATTAGTCGGACTGTCATAATAACATTATTAGTTTTTCCAGTTTATTCAAATAAATATACCAAACCGTAGAATAGTGTCCAAAAGAGCATGTAACTCATGAAACAATTCTGAATCCCATCGAGTGCGAAACTTATTTTTCCAATTCCTTTGTAATATTTCTCAATATCCCCACCCATCTTCATAAAAAGAGCCAAGGAAACAACGAATTGACCAGCAAAGAAAAATAATATTCCATTCATATTCGTCAAACCTAATATACCTGCACAAACTCCAGTTACAATACCCATGTACGATCGAATGGCTTCCATCTTTTGAACGTTGCTGTGTTGGGCGTGGTAGTCGAATACCTCTTGTTGATCATCTGTTTGCCCCCCGGCGGAAGTCTGGGGAGCAGCTATATTTGCCATTGGGTCCATCATTTTGTTCTCTTTCGTGGATTTGTGTTGATTAATTAATGTGATTGATAGATAGATCTCCCTCTACTATATACATTGATAATGAGCGAGTGGAGATAGTGGATGTACTCTGTACTCTGTAGTGTGCATCGCGCAGCGTTTGTGCAGTAGATCTATTATCAGTTACGGTTTACTTCATTTCATCTGGTATTTTTAAAATTCAAGACTACGACGAAAAAGTACAAAAGAACCAAACCTGTGTAATGTGTAAGTTGTAAGTACTCAGTCGATAATGGAACAAAGCACACAAATCTTTGAAATGTTTCAAGGAAAATCCAAGAAACAAACTGAAAGTGATTCGGTAGCCCAAGAGGCAAATACTACCACAGTGAAACCACCACCAGTGGCCGCAAAGTCCGCATTGAAAAAATCAAATAGTTTGGTTGATTCTGGTGTGGAAAAGAAGAAAGTTGTAATACAATCTCCTGATCCAAACGATGGATTATTAAAGAAGCAGACTATCAGCTTCATGGAAGATGTTCCAATAAATATCCTGTGTCTTGACGGAGGGGGAACAAAGTGCTATTCCACTCTTGCGATGATGGAGGAAATCGAAGCCATATCCGAGAGGGAAGGTATCGAGAATCGGGACTTTCTCTCTCGATTTGATCTCATTGTTGGAACATCCATAGGTGGCGTCCTTGCATTAATTGTAAACAAAACTGCATCAACGTAAGCGATTTTCACTGATCTATATTCATGCATCTGTATGTATTTTTTGGTATTCATAGTCTCATCACACTATATCAATCATTTCTAGCAATGACTTCATAGTACAGGGCAGGGAAATGCTTGATCAGTTCCTTGCAATGAATTGTTATGCAAAGGAAAAAAGTGTCAACACAAGCGATCAACCAGTTAATGTAGCTCGAAGATCCTTTTTTGATGATAATGACATATCAATACTTGATTCTACTGGACTCAAAGCCTGCGCCGTCAGTTCAGCTTGGGATTCCAATTCGAATCGGGGGGCCGAATCACAACAACCCTTTCTATTGAGGACATACAATGTCAGAGCCAATGCTCAACTAGACGGTACATCAGATTTAGGCTTTCCTGATGCAATCCATGCCACGTTTGCGTCGCCTCATGTGTATGACCATATTCCCATTAGTCATCAAGGTAAAGTACTCTTTTTGTGTGATGGGGCTGGTCCGTGTAAATGCCCAGTTGCATTAGCAATTATGGAAGCAAAGCATTTATTTCCAGACAGACCTTTGGGTATCATACTTTCACTTGGAGAAGACAGTAAACAAGATTTCTTCGCTCGTCGTGTTATAGATAGGGAAAAGGAGAAGTCTCCGGGTCTTTCATTTTACCGTATCGTACCTTCCATGGTCGTCGATAATTTTTCTTCTCATGAAACTGGAATCTTAATGATTTCTAAAATGGAATGCGCCACTAAATGGTTTGTTGGAAATAATACTCGGGTAAGAGCTCTTCTCTTAGATTGCATTCAAAAACTATTCGCTTCTGGCAGTCGGCGACCAAATGTCCCTGAAAGACGTCAAATTGACACACTCTCAAGGAACAGATCATTGAAAATTCTGAATAGTTCTTTGTATCAAATATCAAATAATGTGAGAAAGTATGAACAAATTGCGTTGAATATGAATGGGCACAAAATTAATTGGAATGACTAAAGAAGATTCTTGTGATTGGAAGTTCATCATAGAATACGTTACGTTACAATCCGCGTAGCGGAGTATTCGAATGAATCAACATTTCGGATCATGTCTATTCAAAACCAGCTTTCTATATTCGTGATCCATCATCATACTTCTTAAAACAGACCAAGCTTGACGAAAATCAACACCATCATCTGTCCGTTGTAATAGAGCAGCAGCATCGCTAGGCTCCATCTTTTCGTCCAAGTGCTGATTGGCATCATATTGATGAGTATCATAGTCTCCTTTTTTAATCTGATTCATGTCTGGTAACTTCTTTACTTGAAACAAATCCATAAACATTCTATCAATAGTGTCTTTTAATTGAAACACCCATGGTCCCCTAAACGCTATTCCAAAGCGAAAGCCTACAGCCGTTCCATCACCACATGCAAAAAGCTTCAAAAAATCGTCTTGTGGATCAAATGATATTAGACTTTCTTCTTTCAAATAACGGGAAATATTTTCAATGAGAACAGGACCCGATCTCACAGCATAAACACCCGCTTTAGGCGGACTGTATCGTCCATCTTCAAACTGAATAGTGGCACAATCTCCAGCTGCAAAAATGTTCTCATGGGATGTACTTTGTAAGGAATCGTTGACTTGAATCCATCCATCCGTACTCATTTTCAGCCCATTTCTCTTCAATGAATGGGAAAGATCATGCGCAGCAGCTCCAGTAGCCCATACACAGAAGGAACATGAAATACTTTCTCCAGATTCGAGTTCTACATAATCTTTAGAGACGCTCTTAACCCTGCATCCGTTACGTACAATAATCTCATTGGCCTTCAATACATTCATCATGGCTTGTTTACATTCTTCCGATTCCCCCACTAAAATTTCATGGCCACTGTTCAGAACAGTGACTGAGACGCGATCGGTAATTTTTCCAAAACGATGTTTCAGAACCATAGACATCTCAATACCTGCAGCTCCAGCCCCAACAACTATAATGTGAACACTGTTTATACCCTGTTTTTGTATTTCCATTGCCTTCTCATCAACTCTATTGATCAATAGATCGATTGGTCGAGTTGCGATTGCATATTCCTTCACTCCCTTCACATCATTTAATCCACGTACTGAACTTCCTATGTCTATACTCAAGACATCATAATTGATTATTGATCCATCTTGAAGAAAAATGAGATTGGATTCTGGATGTAAGTCAACCACAGTTCCCCTACAGAAATTGACTCCAGCCCATGAACTCAACCCAGAGAGATCTAT
>Ga0213868_10005749_pt1 | contig 11065 bp, 9 predicted proteins | sample PICome_9_FD_160087 | JGI IMG/M metagenome (GOLD analysis project Ga0213868, IMG submission 160087) | Coastal seawater microbial communities near Pivers Island, North Carolina, United States - PICO127 | ecosystem: Environmental > Aquatic > Marine > Coastal | place: USA: North Carolina | collected...
TGTGTGATCATGGAGTTGCCGACAAGACTAACTTTACCTTAACTCGCCGAAATTGAAACTTGAAACGGTCAAACCAACTTACTACACTTATTTCCGCTATATCTACCCATCCATCCATCCATCCATTTCAATTAAAATCAGATCGACTGACTATTGATTGGATCAGGTATTCACTCCATTAGTTTCATGTAGATAGTATCATGAAATTCAGTAGGCGTAAAACGAAATCCACGACATTTAGTGCAACGGGCATTTTCATAGTTTTTGTCACAAGTGGTTTTCTCTTGATTCAATTATGGACACATTCTATCTTGCAAACTGATTTACCTGCACCTATTATTACTCGTACTAATAGTTTTACTAAATCTATTAGTACAAGTAGTGGTAATAGTAATAGTAATGGTCATGACGTCATCATTCACCAAGCAGAAACACCCATCATCACTCAGAATCAGGCAAAGACATGGATTCCTCAACATCCATGGGATGCACCACCTCCAGGTTTCTATTCAGAATCAGACACTGGATCCTTTCAGAATTGTTCACAATCCTTCACTCACAACCATAAACCAACCATTTCCAGCAATGATGGTTTCATCACTGTATCATGTCATACATTTACATTCCATGCTCCGATAGAATCCATACAATACCCAAACGATATAGTCATTGGTGTCTTATCCGCTGCTTCTGGCAGTGGACCGAAGCGAAGGCATTACATTCGTTCCACTTGGGCCAAAGAATTGCAACATGGAGTTTATTTTCTTGTCGCTGGGCCATGGAAGGATATTGAACAGGAATTCATGTTTTATAAGGATATGATTTGGATTGATGAAGATGAAGTGTATCAGGGAGAACAATCCGTCCTTACGTACAAGACGATATCCTTTTTTACCATTGTTCATAAGTTTGCACGATCTGTGGAACAGGGTGGTTTTCATCATGCCATCAAGACAGATGATGATTCATATGTCAATGTGAAGAAATTTAGAGAATTTTTTGCACAAGAGGATCATGACGATGACGACAAGTCATCACAGGAATATGATTATTTTGGTCAATGTCCTCAATTCCAAGTCAAACCATCTCGAGATAGAAAGAATAAGTGGCCAGTAACTTATACTACTTATCCAGAGCCATCCTTTCCATTGTATTGTCAAGGTGCAGGATTTGGGCTATCTAGAGAACTTTTGTCTTGTGCTGTTGATCAAGGTCATGTAGAGAAATTCAGATATATGCCATTTGAAGACGTAAGTATAGGTATCTTGGCGGAACGATGTGGGTATAAACCAACTATGATTCCTGGGATCAAAGTGTTTCGAGCAGATACTCCAAAAGAAAGAAAATGTGTCAATGAAGCTATACCCATGATAGAATGTTACAAAGGTGATGATACATGGCCACCGGATGCACATATGTCAACGAAACTTATTCAACATCGTGTAGAAAGTAAAGGTGATATGGTTCGCATTCACCAAAGTTTAGGATTGAATGTGCAATGGGTGGATGTCATTGAACATTAATTCTTAAAATAGAAACCATGCACGAGATATGATGGAACTGTTTTGTACAGGTTCTATAATAAGGATGTGACAACTTCGACTTTTAAAGTAACCATTTACTATTTAAAAGTGCATTAATACAATTTGAACATTCGTAAATGGTTGATATACAGTTGCTTTCACCCCTCGAAATTCCAATTCAGTGTCTCGTCAAGTACCATCCTGGACGAGGTGGATTCATTTCCGAACTCTCTGAAAGACGTACCAATGTGCATATCTTCACCCACTCTCAATGCTATCAACCGCAGCCATGTCGGTATGTTACTATGCAGTAACGATATACAACGTGTTCGAGGCGTTGAGGACTCAGCTTATGATGAAATCGAAGGTCACATCAAGTACCATCCTGGACGAATGGATCCATTTCCAAACTCTCTGAAAGACGTAACAACGTGCATGTCTTCACCCACTTTCAATGCTGATAGCAGCACACATGTCGACATGTCTACTTGATACTATGCAGTAACGATATATAACAAGTTTGAGGCATTGAGGACGCAGCTCATGATGATATTGAACGTCTCGTCAAGTACCATCCTGGACGAGTTGATACATTTCCGAACTCTCTGACCGACAACACAACGTACAGATCTTCACCCACATTAAATGCTTACTACCATAGATATGTCGATATGTCCACTTGATACTATGCAGTGTTGTAAACGAACAAGTTCGAGGCGTTAAGGACGCAGCTGATGATGAAATCGAAGGTCACATCAAGTACCATCCTGGACGAATGGATCCATTTCCAAACTCTCTGACAGAGGTAACAACGTGCATGTCTTCGCCCACTTTCAATGCTTACTACCATAGCTATGTCGGCATGTCTACTTGATACTATGCAGTACTGACAGCGAACAACTTCGAGGCGTTGAGTACACGTTGTCATGAGACATGATGAAATCGAAGGTTACATCAAGTACCATCCTGGACGAATGGATCCATTTCCAAACTCAATGAAAGACACCACAATGTGTATGTCTTCACACACTTTCAATGCTGATAGCAGCACACATGTCGACATGTCTACTTGATACTATGCAGTAACAATATAACAAGTTTGAGGCATTGAGGATGCAGCTCATGATGATATTGAACGTCTCGTCAAGTACCATCCTGGACGAGTTGATACATTTCCGAACTCTCTGAAAGACGTAACAATGTGCAAATCTTCACCCACTTTCAATGCTTACTACCATAGCCATATCGGAATGTCTACATGATACTATGTAGTAACAATATACAACGTGCTCGAGGCGTTGAGGACGCAACTCATGATGAAATCGAAGGTCACATCAAGTACCATCCTGGACGAGTTGATCCATTTCCGAACTGTCTGAAAGGCATCACAACGTGCAAATCTTCACCCACATCCAATGCTTACTGCTATATCTATGTCGGCATGTCTACTTGATACTATGCAGTACTGACAAGCAACAAGTTCGAGGCGTTGAGGACACGTTGTCATGAGACATGAAATCGAAGGTCTCGTTAAGTACCATCCTGGACGAGTGTATCCATTTCCGAAGAACTACAACGTGCAATTTTTCATTTCAATCTAGATTAATAAAGTTTTCTTGATCGATTTCTTTCGCTTTACATTCGATATTGCTATTACCTCTCTTAGATCATATGAACATTATGAATCGGAGCAATTATGATAATATTGCTCAATGGACGAACTGCGTCTGATAATATCTCTTCAATATGTATTTCGTGGTCACTGTCATCAATACATTTTATCACAAAGTATGAACCAAGCTTGCCTACGTCTTTTACTATGATTGTTGATACTAATCAAAAGACTACCGAACTTGTGGTGAGTTATGAAAATGATGTATCATAATATGATCGTGGACAGGTCATTTTTATTTATCTGTATTGGGTTGGTAATACTGAATAATTGCGCGAAACATCGACACATTCTTTTACATAAGAGAGAGACTTACCTCTTACTTGCGCGCTTTTACTAAAAAAGAGTGGAAACCGCTCCTGTCTCACAATTTTTCTAAAAAAGACAGACAAGATGGTAAGAGCTTTAAATCAGAAAAGCCGCCCACATCACATCCGCTTAAAGGAAAGGCTGTCCTGAGGTCATCTTCCTCGGAGGCGAGCTTGTACCATTCGGTATTATTCCTTTGCGGCAACTGATGCTCGGGCCCATGTCGAAAGGTAAGGTCGGGTTACTCTTTCTTTGGCTTAGAAGTTGACAGTACTCAAGCAGCCAACGTTTGGTTTGTACATTTCTACTGAACCTCATGAGAGTTTCCTGACCTTATCTTTCGGCATGTTGCTTGCTATATTTTTTCTCACATGTCAATTAACCGATTCACTCATGAAACTTCATTTTGATTTGATTGCTTCTAGGTTAAGGCAAAGAAGGGAACCGTTAAGTTCGTAATTGACTGCTCTGCTCCTGTTGAGGATAAGGTACTTGACGTTGCTTCTTTCGAGAAGTATCTCCAGGACCGCCTCAAGGTTGATGGAAAGACCGGAAACCTTGCTTCCAACAACGTCAGCATTTCCCGCGACCGCACCAAGTTGACCGTCTCAGCCCCTGATAGCATTCAGTTCCCTAAGAGACAGCTTAAGTACCTCTCCAAGAGATACTTGAAGAAGCAACAGCTTAAGGAGTTCCTCCGCGTTGTTGCCGCTAGCAAGAACTCTTACGAGATGAGGTACTACTCTATCTCCGGTGGAGATGAGGAGGCTGCTGAAGAGTAAAGAAATTGTTTAGCAGCAGCTATGAAAAAATATATTTCTCTTTGTATATTAGAGCTATAGAAACTTTTATTCTATTTCATCCCATTCTCTCTGTTGTTTGTGCCTGATCTTGTTTGCACCTCGTTTTGTGATTTCCAAACCTACCTACCTGATGTGGACTCTCCATCACCAAGTCCCAAGTCATTCTCTTACATCATTTTTTTATTTGCTGTGTATATCCTGATTCCTTTCAAGCAATCATCTCAGAGTCCATTTAAGAGGACATACTTCATACCTTCTCGATGCAGCAGTCCACATTCTGCCCGACATGTAACGATGTATGCTTAGACCATCCAACGATATGCACTATTTGCGGCGATACTCTCATTGCACCACCGGTTACACGGTCATCAACAACGAATCCCAATAACGTAGTACGTAATACGGTATCTTTCTCATCGCAATTCATCAGATCATTAGATGGACACGCTGGTTTATGGGAAGATATTCCAGCTGAAGCTATGGATCCTCAACACGCTGGTTTGAAATCAAATGCGACCAATAAAGAGGTTTTGAGAAGAATACCTAGAATTGAATTAGATAATCAAAGTGCCATATTACACGAAGCTACTGTTTACATAGAAACATGCGATAGGAATGATGATCGATATAAATTTGAAATGGATGCGACCATTGGCGAATTTGATCCGAAACCACCTTTTTTACTCTCTGGACCTTTGTTTCTAGCAAATCCAATACATGGATCTCCCAATGTATCAGTGGTAAAACAAGACCACATCACTGAACATAATGACTTTATATTGTATATGGAAAGAGGAGGTAATGTAACGTTCGCAGAAAAAGCAAAGTACGCCAAGAATGCTGGAGCTAAAGCAGTCCTTTGTGCCAATCACGTTCCAATCTGGCCATATATCATGAAAGATTCACAAGGTATTTCGAGTGAGCAAAATGGCCCTATTCCAATAGTCATGGTCAAAAGATCAGATGGTCAAATGATTAAATCGATGCTTCATTCTGGAAAGCAAGTTACAATTACACTGGAGGCGAAGAAAAGTTCCACTTCATGTATCATTTGTACGGATCCATTTCAGATCCAACAAGTAGTTCTGCGCCTTCCATTATGCGGTCATGTATTCCATGAAGATTGCGCTCTGCAATGGTTGAATAAGCATAATACATGTCCCTATTGTAGACGCGAGTTGCCTGCTGAAGATGAAGAGTATGAAAAGGAAAGGAGACGATTGGGTAGGAGTCACGGTGGTGGATCTCGAAATCATGCCAATGAAGGCACTGTAGGTGGCGAAGATCAATGGTCCGACATCTTTGGTTGAATTCTGATTAGGCATATTACAATTATACATTTACGTTTCACCTCATCCATTAAAAAATTCTTCTGCAATAATATCCACTTCACCTTCCTTAAAGATAAATTCTTGAATGGCAAATATCACTACAGCCACCATGGCTAGTCGTCCATGTTTGATTTCTTTTGTTTGCATTTCTTTTTGAGATGCAGCATCCTTTGGATAAAATCCAATAGGATCCCATCCAAGATTACCAGGGAAGTAACCTTCTGCTTCAAATACTTCTCTTCTCATTCCATTAATATCAATAAACGCGGCAACAACAATGCATGATATCCAATACCAGGGAGAGACTTTATCGAGCCCTCCATTCAATAGGGAAGGAACGCGATCTTCATCATCTAACAGAGAGGGCACTCCAAACATCGGCAATATTTGTTTCTCGAATACTTCGGACAATAGCCATCCTGCAGCAGCAAGCATGGCAAGACGAGAATGTTTGATTTCAGCTTCTCGATAATTTAAAAGTTCATTTTTTCCCGTTGCAAATCCCAATGGATCAAACCCTACATCACCTGGAAGTTCGCCATTTAAAATGACTGGTCTCTCAAGGAATGGTATAGCGATGGACATGTCTTTTTTCTTTTCTTCTTTTGGATTTGTGGTATTTACAGAGGTATCACGAAGTTGAGAAAAGGTTGATGAGATTGAGTGAGATTTGCACTGATTTGAGATGAAAGCATTCGTATGAGATACATTGCATAGAATTAATGCAGTGACTGCAATATGAATTCTAGTATTGGCCATGAACATGATTTGATAAAGTATATGGCTTAGTGACTGGTGACAGATAAAAGTGAGGAAAAAAGAAAAAGTGAAATGGAAAATGGGAACAAGAGTCACAAGTCCTCTCTTTTACATTGAATTTATTTCACGTAATCAGGAATCCTTGTTCAAAAGCAAAACACGTAGTCACTGCGCGTGGTGCTGTTGGTTCGCCGTTCGCCGAATAATCCTTTCACAGTTTCACAGAAAATACCATCTGTTCATAAAAATCCATGTCTGTTGTGAATACAAAATAATAAATGTGAACCACACAACATCATGATAGGATTGACTTATGTTTTACTCTCGTTACTGTCCACAAACGTGGGGGCATTTATTTCCCATAAAGGAATTGATAATTCAATACGTACCCATTCCCATCAAATATCTCCTAAAATCTTCTCCAGAAATGTCGGCATCTTACAAATGGAAACTACTGCCACTAAAGTGGAAAAGAAAACATTGAATAAATCAATAGAAAATGGATATAAAGAACCTCTCAACGATAACTTCAATGACATGGAACCAAATCCTAAAAATGATGGAATCTTGGAAGCCATCCTTTGGCGAGGAGTAGTCGTTGTACTATGTGCACTCTGGGCCAGCAACTTTTCAGCTGCAAAAATTGTCATGGCAGAACCACAAGTAGATTCTTCACTTTATGCAGTCTCACGATTCACAGTGGCCGCTTTATCTCTTCTACCCGGGACCATTTCCGCCATGAGGCGTGGTGTGATTGATTTTGAAACTGCCAAAGGAGCAGCCATTTGTGGTTCATGGGTGGGGTTTGGTTACCTCGGTCAAACTCTTGGTCTATTGACTACAACTGCAAGTCGATCTTGTGTCATCTGTACACTTCATTGTGTATTCGTTGCAGCTGTAGCTGAATTTATGCGCGTTTCTAAATCCAAAGCGGAGAATGATTCATTCAATTTGATGAAATTAGCACCTGCCTTACTTGCCGTGACTGGAGTGGCAATTGTTGAATTGCAGGGGGCCGGAGGTGCACCAACCATTGGTGATGCCTTGTCGTTTGCTCAACCTATTGGTTTTGGATTGGGATATTTACAATTGGAAGAACTTGTCAAGAAGAGTCCGAACGCTGGACTGCCCATTAGTTTTATCAAGCTCGTTATGGTATCTATTTTTTCTTACGCCATGTTTGAGCTTTTACCATTAGTGCACAATGAAGAGTTTGTACTCCGTGCTCCGGATTTCACTCCAATTTTATCCTCTCCATTGGCATTGGGAGGTATATTGTATACTGGGTTGATCACTACTGGGTTAGCACTGTGGGTTGAATCTATTGCCTTTAAGCGCGTACCTGCCACTGACGCATCCATCATTCTAACGACGGAACCTCTATTTGCAGCATTGGTAGGGGCTATTACTCTTGGAGAAACATTTGGTACTTCAGATTACATTGGTGCCACTTTGATCATCGGTGCTTGTGCACTTGCGATTCTACTTGACAATGATACTCAAGAGGTAATATGTATTGAGAATGAGGATGATTCAACCACATGCAAAGCAGAGCGGAGTTTTCCCATTTCCGCAGAATCCTAATCAAACGTTTGGATTTATAAAGAAAAACAAAATATATATATAAAATTACAATCCTTGCATACATGTATTAATTTGTTCATTGTGGCGCCTCCAAATACTTGTTCCGACACATGGGACAATCATCATGATCCATAAGCCACTGTATTATACACTCTGTATGGAATGCATGCTTACATTTTCTATTTCGAGACCAAACAATATCATCTCCACTTTTGTAGTCCTCACAACAAATGGTGCATGTTGTGGAGGAATAATCCACATCAGTTGAATTAATATTCAAATGGAGACCATCTCGAATAGATCGTAATGTTTCAATGAGTAAATCTGATTTTTCCATCCGTTCCGAATCTTTCTCCATCATACAATCACTGTCTCCCGAAGGGATTTCACGAATGGAGGTACATGAGTTATCTTCAACGATATCTGCTTCTTCTATATTTTCAGACTTTGATTTTACTTTTTTATGAATGACTCCTTCCAATATCATTTGAAATCTTCTATTACGCAATTCTTGAGTAAGAACAGGATCCACCGTTTGAATTTGTACTGCAGTGGACGGTGTAATAGCGTTGGTGGTGTGTGTGACGTCGGTTCCTGCGTCGTTTGAATGTGATGTCCAATAATTGCGAATCGGCCTTTTCGCTAATTTGCATATGTGGTACAAGATTAAGAATATGAATAAGGCAGTAACGTAGTAGAAGTAATTGGACGTCATCATGGAGGAGATGTTTATGTGATATCAAAATGGATCAATCGTCTGAAGAGAACTTTTAACTTTGGGGAACACTCAAGAATCACGAATGAATAAGATCCGAAATCCGAAGTAGTTATTACGAGTTACGAGTTACGAGAGAGAGAGAGACTGAATTTAGCTAATTTTGCTTGTTTGACGGGACCACATTAGGCAAGTCAGTCACAAACCCAATGCCGAATACCGTCACTAGCATGCCTCCATTCAGATAGAAATTCAATATCATAAATGACAACATTCACAACTGCTAGAAAAACATACTTGAATGCAAAACGCGTAAGAGCAGATGCATCTCACTTTTTTAAAATAAAAGACATCCTGAAAAATGTCAGGAGAAAAAAATGGAGCACGACAATTGCACTCATAAGTCACCATTTCTGATTGATCATTCAAAACATTCGTATGAATATTCATACATCACATACTATTGATAATATCCTTATCTTGATATATGGGGAAAATAATGTGGAATGGGGCTAGAAGTACAATAGGAGGATGATATTGATTCATTTGCCGTGCACGCCTTTCAAAGGGACGTTTGCAGCATTTTGATTTCACCGACCCTCGGCTCAAATGGCAATAGTCATAAAATGTGGAGAGTACAGAGACAGAATGTTCCTTTCCAATTGACAAATGCTACAGAGCTTTTTTCTGCACCACTGTAACTTGGTCTTGAAAGATTCAAGAAGAGTGGCTCATTCAAACACTTACATATAAAAGCACTCATGTTGATTTATGTAAGTTCATGCACTCATTGATACACACGGATTTTCTTTCTTTCCCTCAAAATATCATGCGAATGGATACTTTTAGATTCCCATGGTTGTATTATCGAAGTCATAAAGGAAATGCTTATTTACTTACTTTTTTACAACATTATTTTTAAAAAAAGAATACAAAGGGTAGAGCAGGATTGACCTAATACAATCACTGATAAATGAAGGTCCTTTTTTACAGTCATTAAACGTCCATTTCTTCATGATAATATACACCCATCCTTTTCCGAGGAACACCGAAAGAGACCATCGGCTCCAAGACATAATCCAGCGTTTCCCTGATTTTCTAGAATCTGTTCTACATCTTCCACTATAATATTATCATGATCACCCGGATATGAATTGGTTCTATTGTGACTATTTTCATCTGAATGATGTATACTGGAAGGTGATATTCCTATCCTATTTCCATTTATTGATTTTCTCGATACCAATGGCGATGAGTTTCCATTCGTTCCAGCATAGGGAATCGTTTTAACGACCCTACCTAAAGCATCGACACTTGCACCTGATGCTACGGGTATATTTCCCTGCATACCGGAAGTCGAATCTGCATTACGCTCTTTCACCAATAATACTTTTTCAGCAACCTGTTGAAACAAAAGGTCTACATTTTCATCATTCCGAGAGGATGTATCCACAAATATTGCATCTAATGCCAATGAAAGATCTTTCGATTCTTTGAGTATAGATTCATGTAGTGGACTTAATGTCATCTTTCGAGGCGTCATTTCAGTTTGGATTTGCAGTGCATTGGACTCGGGATTGTCGCGGGCAGGAGTCTTGTCTTCGCCTTCCTGAGGGTCATTGTTGTCACTGTACAATAAATCTGTCTTGGTAGCAACTATAGCTAATACAATATTACCATTTTCATTTGAAATCTTCAATTCATCCACCCATTCCTTGGCAGCATACCAACTTTCAGCATTGGTAACATCAAAACACACAATGGCCGCCGCTGCAGTCTTGTAGTACATGGGCAACATTTTTCGAAATTGACTTTGACCAGCAGTATCCCAGATTTGAACCTTACACGTTATTCCGGATGATGTCTGAACCCGTTTCGTGATGAAAAAAGCTCCGACAGTTGGTTGACGGGAGGATTCTCTGTAATATCCCTCGGCGAATCTCAATACAAGAGATGTCTTACCGACGTTTGTGTCTCCAAGCATCACAACCTAAGATAAATATACATAACGATAGAGGAGTGTTGGGACATTGATGTTAAGTTGTTGAAACTGGGTTCAGATTGGCAGTGCTTTGGTTTATTATTTTTACACAGATGGCTCATCTGAATACATACCTTAAATTCAGCAGAAGGAAGCTCAACATTCGGCATAGTTACAGTTTAACTGGATGAGGATTCCTAAATAAGATGACGAAAACTACCCGAGTCACTATACTATACTGATCAGTCGACGACGTTTGTTGTTAGGCTCAAATAACTCTGTATCTTATTACCTACACACTACACAACTAACTTTTTCCAAATTTTGTTCCCTTGCCAAAAAGGCCTCGGAGAGACAAAGAAAGAGGAGATATGGAAACGATTCCTAT
>Ga0213868_10005756_pt1 | contig 11059 bp, 10 predicted proteins | sample PICome_9_FD_160087 | JGI IMG/M metagenome (GOLD analysis project Ga0213868, IMG submission 160087) | Coastal seawater microbial communities near Pivers Island, North Carolina, United States - PICO127 | ecosystem: Environmental > Aquatic > Marine > Coastal | place: USA: North Carolina...
GGACAGCAGTGATCCGGATAAGTTATTTTGTTCTGAAAAAACAAATAAGTGTAAAACGGATCTAAATTCAAATTTACTATATATGGACACCGATCATTTATCAAAATATGCTGCTGATTTGGTTGTCACCGAACTCGAAAAAAAGCTGTTTGATTAGAACTTATTGGTACAAATAGCATTGCTGAATGAAAAACTCGTAGAGTCGGAGATAGTTACACTTTATTATCGGAGTTTTAAGCTTGTGTCTTCTAGTAATGAAACCGAATAATTGCTCCAGAATCAAGATCAGATGGGTACGTTTTAGAAGTTATCGGTTTATATGCGCTACTTCAATGCTTATCATTCAATGTCTTGCAGATAAAATCTACACAATAGGCGGTTACGGAAGAACATAATTTTTAAATTGTAATCGGTTGATTTGCCTCGATGAGTTAATGGTAAATTTGAGGAACGACTTGGATGTTTTTCACAATAAATTTATGCCAGAAGCAGTAGTGTGGTGGGGCTGGTGTAAATACATATCAGGGAGAAATTCGCGACACGTTCCTGTGCTCAGCTATACCGAGTTAAACAAATTATAAATATTTTTATATCAGAGATAACAGAATGCCATACGTTACAGTTGAGAAAATAGGTAAGGCTGGCGTTATTGGCCTGAATCGACCGAAGGCCCGGAATGCGCTTAATTTAGATATGATCGAGACGATCGCATCAGCTCTGGATGCTTTCGAAGCAGACCCAGCGGTTGAGTTGGTGATCATGCGATCTAACGATAAAAAGGCATTTTGTGCGGGTGGTGATATGCGTCGTATCCGAGAGCTATGCCTTGCGGGTTTTTACGAAGAGGCGGAACAATTTTTTCTTACAGAATACGCGTTGAATTTGAAAATTGCATCATATTCCATGCCTTATGTTTCGTTGATTGATGGTGTTTGTATGGGTGGCGGTTTAGGTCTTTCAATTCATGGCAGGTATCGTGTTACTAGCGAACGGGTGGTATTCGCGATGCCTGAAACAGCAATCGGATTTTTTCCAGATGTTGGAGGAAGCTATTTTTTACCGCGCATGCCTTTTTATTCGGGTTATTGCATGGGATTGACTGGTGCCCGTGTCACCGGGCTCGATTGTTTTACACTAGGACTCTCAACCCATTTTGTCGTGTCTGAATCACAGCAACTACTCTTTGAGGCGCTGTGTGATCTGCGGGAGCCGTTGGAACACATATTGAATGCTCATTGTTCTGTTGGCACAGATCTATTTAGCACAGTAAGCCTAGCAGTAATGAAGCAAGCTTTCTCGCAATCAACCTTGCACAGCATTGATCAAGAACTTTCTAAACTGCAGTATGCCGAAGCGCGAACGGCTCAAGAGTCATTGCGTTCATCTTCACCTAGAAGTCTTCAAGAAACACTCTCACTTTTACAAGACGGGAGATCGTCATCCCTTGAAGCTTGCCTAAAACGCGAATTCAAGGCGGCGCAGAGGGCAATCCGTCATCCTGACCTTGTCGAAGGCGTGCGCGCCGTGCTTGTCGACAAGGACCATTTTCCTATCTGGGAATCAGAGGTTGAGCCGATTAACTGGGCAGTGATTGGAACAGCCTAAGGGATTTCTGCGACAATGTCGAAACACATGAGTAGCAGTGGAGCTGCGACAAATGGGAAACAATCCTGTCATCAACTTGTGCATTAAGTGAACGGCATTTTTCGTTTTTTATTTGATTACTACATGCTGATAGAAAATTAACTTGCTAATACCTGAGTAAGATATTGAGTAGCGAAATTTTGTAGATCTAAGTACACTCAAACTGAAACTGGTTTTATATAATATTGTCGCGGAAAATTGAACATGGGGTTATTCGAACGTTATCTTTCATTATGGGTGGCATTATGTATCACCACTGGTTTGATATTCGGTAATCTTTTCCCTGGGGTTTTTCAGTTTTTTGCAGGTATTGAAATTTCTCATGTGAATATTCCAGTGGCGATTTTTATTTGGGTGATGATCTACCCAATGATGACGCAAGTGGATTTTTCATCAATCCGGGATATAGGTAAAAAACCAAAAGGTTTAGCACTCACTATTATTGTGAATTGGTTGATTAAGCCATTCACCATGGCGGCATTGGGATGGTTGTTTTTTCGGGTTATATTTGCTGATCTTGTCGAACCGGAAACAGCAACCGAGTACATTGCCGGAATGATATTGTTGGGTGTGGCACCCTGCACAGCTATGGTGTTTGTGTGGAGCCAACTGACTAACGGCGATGCTAATTACACGTTGGTTCAAGTTTCGGTTAATGACATTATTATGATATTCGCGTTTGCGCCTATTGCGGCTTTTCTGCTGGGTGTTAGTGATGTCACCGTGCCGTGGAATACCTTATTACTATCAGTCGTGCTTTATGTTTTGGTGCCACTAATTGCCGGGTATTTCACGCGTAAAGCACTTGATGAGGCGGATAATCATGAACGTTTAGAACGTTTTTTACAGATTTTAAAACCGATATCCATTACAGGATTGTTGGCAACAGTGGTTTTACTTTTTGGATTTCAGGCACAAACAATATTAGCAAACCCGATAGCCATAGTATTGATTGCAATACCGTTATTGATACAAACCTACGGTATTTTTGCCATTGCGTACGGTGCCGCTAAATCGCTAAAGCTGCCGCATAATATTGCTGCTCCTGCATGTATGATTGCTACATCCAATTTTTTTGAGCTAGCAGTTGCTGTAGCTATATCCATATTTGGCCTTCATTCCGGTGCCGCATTGGCGACTGTTGTCGGGGTCTTGGTTGAAGTACCCGTGATGTTGTCACTTGTTGCATTTACGAATCGAACGCGTAAATATTTTCCATGAAACCAAACCTAGGGAATAGAGGATTGCTACACGATATAACGACATAGCTTTACTTTGATTATCCTTATGAAGTTGCTTCGGATAGTTTTCTAATAACCCGTCACTTAAAGAAAATACATAGACTTGTTACTTTGTTACTCTGTTACAGAAAAGCGGTATTCTGAATTGTACCGTTGCTAAAGGACATAACTTCGAAGAATTGATTATCTTGTAATAAGCGATTTCTCAGAGAACACTCAAAACCAAACGATATTTGAACTTAGCCTAGATCCATGCTACTTTTCCTCAGGATCTTTTGAGTCATTTTCCCAAATGTATTTTCGAATATTTTCATATTAGATGCGTTAATTTTCACTGTGTTAGCGTGTAATCCTGCTCAACGACGTTGACTTTTTGTAGTTAAGTTCGAACCCATATCGATGTTAAAAAACACTATTAAGCAATGTTATTACTGGCTAATTAACTCGCCGCCGTATTTGCTGTTTGTTAGAGGGTCAAAGTTGCTTTCCCGAAAGGGTATCTATCCGTATATTGACCAGCAATTCAGTGAAATAAAGACGTCGAGTAATGTGCTCAATGTTGGTGCTGGTGGGCGGGTGAATGACATGCTCAATGACTATGCTAATAAAAACGGCTTTACCGTGGTTAGTCAGGATATTGATGAAAAAAGGAATCCAGATATTCTAGGGGATATCTGCACCTTGCCACTGGAACCAGAGACCTATGACGTTATTTCTATTTGCGAGGTGCTGGAACATCTTCACTCTCCCCACCTTGCCATTGAGAATATGTTTTGTGCACTAAAACCAGAGGGAAAAATAATTATCACAGTGCCCTTTATTTTCCCCATGCATGAGCGTCCTTTTGACTATTATCGTTATACGAAATACGGTCTCGCACATCTATTGTCTAATTTTGAGGAAGTAAAAATTAAAGAACGTAATTCCTGGGGAGAAACCATTAACGTTTTGTTTGTTCGCCATATTATGAATGATAATGTCAGTTCAAAACTCGCTGCTCCAGCGCTGGTCACGCTTGGACTTGTGATGGCACCGTTATTTTGGCTTATGGGTAAGTTAATTCGTTCTGACTACATTACAACTGGGTATTTGGTTAGCGCACGAAAAGCAAGTCATAGCGTGTTATAGCGAGCTCCATGAAAACGCTCACAATCGCGGTTTGTTCCGCCATGGAACCTGGGACTAGCTGGGCCCATGGGATTAACACCATTAAAATGGCAGATGGTTTCGCCAAGGCAGGTCATGACGTTCATTTAGTGACTCGGCCGGGACTTAACGGTAGGACTTCGATGCTTGATCTTGCGCGTTATTATGGTATTAGTGAAAGTATCACTTGGCACCCCATTTTTGTACCTACCTTGGGGTTTTCTTTCCAATACTTCGAACGCTGGTTTGCAAAAAAGGCAACACGCGTTATCAGCAAGTTGAATCCAGATTTTCTTTATGCCAGGAATTATTGGTGCCCGGTGGATTGTGCTAAAAACGGTATCGCTTCTGTGGCGGAAAGCCATGCCTCTGTGGGTACGACTCACGATAATTTCATGTACATGATCTCAGGTCAAAAATACTCTCGTTTTAAAGGTATTGTCACTATTGCGAATAGTTTGAAAGATTACTATCAATCATGCGGAATAGATGCGGACAAAGTATTAGTATTACCCGATTCGGTAGATTTGGAGATGTTTTCCCCAGACCCGCATGTTCCATCACCTTATCCAGAATCCGAATCAAAGAAGCCCATTGTCCTTTATTCTGGACATTTGTATGACTATAAAGGCATACCTACCGTACTTGAAGCCGCTAAAAAACTTGCCGAATTCCAGTTTTATTTACTGGGTGGCTGGGACGAAGATATTGAGCGACACCGAAAATTCACCATTGATAAGCAAATTGACAATGTGACTTTTCTCGGTTTAAAAACCTATTCAGATGTGCCGCCTTATCTTTGGCATGCTGATTTGTTACTTTTGCCGCCATCGCTCAAACACCCAAGCGCTCAATGGACCAGTCCAGTTAAGCTTGGGGAATATATGGCATCAAAAACCCCTATTATCGCTAGTGATATTCCTGCACTCAAGCACTGGGTTGATGAATCACATGTTGAGTTTTTTCAGGCAGATAACAGTGATTCACTGGTTTCAAGTATTCGGTCTTTATTCTATGACAAACGAAAAATGCTCGATATCAGCGATAATGCGTTTAATTTCTCGAAAACGCTGACTTACACGTCCAGAGCTCAGAAAATCCTTGAGTATTTTAACTGAATATAGTGTGTTTTGAATACTTAACCATGCGAAGCGTTCGAATGCCGAGTTAACCCTGAAAGCGTTAGATCAAGCGCATCAACAACGTGGCAAACCGGCAGCGGTTATGGCGATACAGATTCAAGCAAAGCTTGAGTCGTCGTGAGAATTGTTGGGGAAATTCGCCAATGGAACGACTATTCAGAAGCCTGAAGATGAGTGGACTCCAACCAAAGGATACTGTTCCGTAACGCAAGCAAGACGAGATAGTAGATTTAATTAATGGACTACTATAATTAGTAGCGACCTTATGCTGAGACTAATAGTTTGTCTCCTGCCAATCCTGAAGAAAAGCTCAAATTACCGTCAGGAATTAGTTGACCACTACAATATGGATACAACTGAGTTATAGGGTGAATAGATTATTTTAGATTATTCAACCACTTATTAATTTCAAATATTAGCTCTTCGTTCATATCATCAAAGAAATGGTTGGCGCCTTCAACTTCTATCTGAGAATAATTGTCGTTACCCGCAGTTAGAGCACGTTCATCGCTGTTTAACAGAACCGATTCGAGATCTTCACTACCAAATAGGTCCAATGTAGGAATGGTTACTTTACCAATATGATTCAGTGCATTTTGGTCTGGATGCGTTTCTCCTCCGCCGATACCAATTGCGATTAAGCCTTTAACACCCTGGTCGCCCATTACGGATAGATTAAAGACCGCCATTGAGGCGCCTTGACTATGTGCAATGACAACAATTTCGTCATTCCCTTGATCCCGTAAATAAGACAGCGCGGCTGTCACTCTAGGATGAACCTCCGGGTATAGTGGGCCGTATTCTGAATGATCAGCTTCGTTGCCTAAAATAGGCATTTGTATTGCAAGGGTGTTCCATCCATAGCTTGTCATTTCAACTCGAATAGGTTGAATAACTTGCTCCCAATTAGGATGTATGCCGGTACCGTGTAATACCAGCAGTGCTTTGTTTGAGGCTTCGGCCGCTTCGGTATAAATCGATAATATCGATAAATCTTTAGACACATTTAGCCAGTTCGCATGCCCGTCCATAATAAAGTCAACAGTCTGTTCAGCCCAACGTTTTTCTTTGGCAAGATCTGAAGCGTTTAGCGAACTAGCCTGCAATAAAACTAACATCGCAGCCGTTACAAAAAACACCGTACCTGCAATTTTTTTATACATGTCTATTTACTCTCAATCCCGTTCACAATTCGACGAGTTATGTCAAAACTCGATCGATATTCAAGCGTAAGTTTAATATGTCGTCAATACTTCTGTTGAGATAGTAAGCCCTGTGGGACCCAGTAATAAATTTCTGGAATATCTTATAACGTTATTAAATTAAGTATTTTTAGCATGTTACAAAAAATAAATCATTCGATGCTATTCAGCTTATACCGCAGGAATCGCTCAAGTCTTTTGATAATCTGTTTTTTCTATTTTGATTTCTGCACGATTAACTCGAAAAATAAAAGCCTAATATGCAACTTGTTGATCCATAATAGTACGAACGTTGCTCTTGCTTAATTTTTATAGCTTTCCTATACATGTTTGCCATTTTTCTCAAAACCCTGCCATTTTTTGCGATTGTCGGAATCGGGTATTTTGCGGGTAAAGCTCGTTTTTTCGATGAGCAGGCAACCGCTTATTTAAACAAGTTTGTTTTTTACTTTGCACTATCAGCGATGATTCTGAAGTTTTCATCTCAATTAGCGTTGGCTGAAATTCTCAATTGGCGGTTCCTAGCAGCTTACTTTGCGGCCAGCTGTATGGTGTATCTTATAGTGGCGGGAGCTTCAATTGTTCGCAGAGTTAGTTGGAGCGAGGCTGCCATCGAAGCGCATACGGCGGTGTCGGGTAATCTGGGTTTTATTGGTTTGCCGATGCTTGTTCTGATTATGGGAACAGCGGCCATCGCGCCCATTTTGATGATCATCATTATTGATCTGGTTATTTTTGGCAGCCTAGCAGTTATCATTATAACGGTGAGCAAGGAGGGGAGTTTATCTACTAAGACGCTAAAATCTATTGGTATTGCGTTAATAAAAAACCCGATGATTATGTCGATGGTTGTTGGGCTACTTCGGTCCGCTACAAACATCCCACTTGCAGCACCCGTTTCAGAGTTCCTTGGTCTATTGGGCGCCGCGGCAACTCCCTGCGCATTATTTGCAATAGGTGCATCCTTAGCACCGAAATCTGCCGAGCGTATATCTGTCGCTATCTGGATTTCCACCGCTAAGTTGATTTTACACCCGTGTATATGCGCAATATTTGCGTTTTGGGTTTTTGAAATTGAACCATTCCTAGCAAGCGCTATGGTCGCATGTGCAGCGCTACCGGTTGCAGGAAATGTATACCTAATTGCGCAACATTATAATGTTGCGCCTGCGAGGGTTTCGTCTGCGATTCTAGTTTCAACCGTGGCCAGCATCGTCACGCTTTCCATAGTCCTAAGTATTGTCTCTGGCGGATAAAGGCTCGGACTGTTTAGGTATTCGCTGTTCGTTGGGCGCGTGCTTCCAGAGCGGAAATTCGTGTTTCGATAGGTGGATGCGATGAAAATAGTGCCATAATTCCACTTTTGTCATTAATCCCAAAAGCGGCCATCTGTTCAGGTAGGGCTTCTGGTTCTACCTGTCCCAGTCGTTTGAGCGCGTTTATCATATTTTGGTGACCGGCCAAGTCGGCGCCTCCCGTGTCGGCAATAAATTCTCGTTTTCGGGAAAAATACATCACAATAGTAGAGGCAAGAACGGACAAAATGATTTGGGATATCATCACAGTGATAAAGTAGCCAATACCATGTCCTTGATTGTTCTTTAAAATAACACGGTCTACTATGTGTCCTACCAAGCGTGATAAAAATACTACAAAGGTATTTACCACACCCTGAATTAGAGCGAGGGTTACCATATCTCCATTGGCTACATGACTCATTTCGTGGCCCACTACAGCCTCGATTTCTCCTTGGGACATCTTATCTAATAAGCCTTGGGATACGGCAACGAGCGCCTTATTCTTTGAGGCTCCTGTTGCAAAAGCATTCATCGCTGGTGAGGGGAAAATTGCTACTTCAGGCATTTTAATACCAACAATTTTTGATTGCTTTTCAACTGTACTCAATAACCATTTTTCTACATTACTGCGCGGGTCGGTGATAACCACGGCGCCGGTCATGCGTTTTGCCATCCATTTGGATATCAATAATGATATAAATGACCCACCAAAGCCGATCACACCAGATAATATTACCAGTGAGCGAATATTTAAATCAGAGCCATTCTCAGCCAATATGCTATCAACGCCAAGTAGTCTTAAGGTAATGCTGAGCACAACCATAATGGCAATATTAGTGAGTAAAAAAAGCAGTATTCGTTTCATAGTGTTACTTATTATCGTTTAAGGTTTCCTACAATATAGGATCAACAATTAAATTATCAAGTGCTGACTTTGCTGCGGTAGTATACCTATTAGGTATCATAGACCGGGTCATAAATAATTTCTTCTGTATTATTCTTTGGCGGAATAATACGATGCTGACGCATCCAATAGTTTTCAGCTGTGATTAATCACGTAGATTATCTCGGCAATACATATCAAGGTGATTTATGAGTGAGCAAAGTACAACCCGCCTGAAGGTTCCTGAAGGCAAAACCAGTTTTTTTACAACTCGACAGATGGAAGCAAACGAAAAGGGCTTCATCGGTTATGAAATAGTTTGGCAATCTTTTCAGAAAGTGGTCGAGTACACGACTCCAAAACAGCCATAATTATATCGGTCGTATGAGTCTACGGAAGCGCGCGGGCAACTTAACTATATCTTGTGTAGTGAGTAGATGTTGCGCTTCATTATAGGGGCTGGATTGGTCGACCTCTAGCATTTTATTTTTCGAAACTATAACAGGGGCAGGCGACACCCACCCCTGTCGTTCAATTATTAACCTTCGACGACAACGGTTCCTTTCATACCTGTTTGGTAGTGACCCGGAATGAGGCAGCCAAAAGCAAAAGACCCAGATTTTGAGAATTTCCAAATAATCTGACCGGTCTTGCCGGGGGCTACATGGAGCATATAGGGTTCTTCGTGTTCCATGCCTGGAAATTTCTTCATCATTTCTGCATGTTCATCCAGAGACTCTGGAGTTCCTAAAACAAACTCATGCATCATTGCACCATTGTTGGTATGTTTGAACAGAATGACATCACCCTTTTTTACCGAAATAGCATTTGGACTAAACATCATGGTGTCTGCCATGGTAATTTCCACTGTTCGACTGGGTTTCATATCCGGGTGGTACATGCCGAATTCACTTTCTGTTGGATCAAATTTTTCTAATTCACCATGGGAGTGGGAGTGGGTTCCACTGGCAAAAACTTGATTCGAAGTGGTGCTGGTAATAAGTATTATTGCTACCGTTACTGCTAGACTGTTGATTCTCTTCATCTCTATATTCTCTTTGGTTCGTTGTTTAAGGTTTGTATTCGTATGCCACGGTGCCTGGCGGGTGTTGATACCAGCCCGGGTCACTGTAATCTTCGGGTGCCTGATTTTCACGAATTTTAAGCACCGTAAACATGCCACCCATCTCGATTGGACCAAATGGTCCGGTGCCCGTCATCATGGGTAAGGTGTTATCGGGTAGCGGCATTACCATCTCGCCCATATCCGCCATGCCTCGTTCGCCCATCATCATGTAGCCGGGTAACAGCTTACGCAGACTGTCCTGCACTACGCGCTGATCAACGCCAATCATATTGGGTACATCATGTCCCATGGCATTCATGGTGTGATGGGATTTATGACAATGCATGGCCCAGTCACCAGGAGCATCTGCGTCGAACTCAATGGCGCGCATTTGACCTATAGCAACATCGGATGTAACTTCTGGCCATCTGGCTTCAGGTCGTACCCAGCCACCATCGGTACCGGTTACCTCGAATTTTAGTCCATGAATATGGATCGGGTGGTTTGTCATGGTGAGATTACCCATTCGAACCCGAACTCGTTCTCCTAATCCACACACGAGGTTGTCAATACCCGGGAAAACCCGGCTATTCCAAGCCCACAGATTAAAATCCAGCATAGTATTCACTCGTGGCGTCATGGTACCGGGCTCTATGTCAAAACCGGACATTAAAAAACAAAAGTCGCGGTCGACTTTCATGAAATTAATGTCTTTTGGGTGTACAACTAGAAAACCCATCATTCCCATCGCCATCTGTACCATTTCATCCGCATGGGGATGATACATAAAGGTGCCAGAGTGATTCACCTGAAACTCATACACATAGGTTTTTCCTACAGGAATATGGGGTTGGGAAAGGCCACCAACACCATCCATACCACTAGGTAGCAGTATTCCGTGCCAGTGAACAGTGGTGTGTTCGGGGAGTTTATTGGTGACGAAGATACGAACCTTATCGCCCTCTACGCACTCGATGGTTGGCCCGGGGGATTGGCCGTTGTAACCCCATAATCTGGCCGTCATACCGGGAGCCATTTCTCGTTCTACCGGTTCCGCCGTAAGATGGAACTCTTTCCAGCCATTGTTCATCCGCCAGGGTAATGTCCAACTGTTTAGCGTTACCACTGGATTATAAGGGCGACCTGCATGGGGAATGAGTGGTGGCTGCATTGCAGCAGAATCGATGCTCGGAGATTCTGGAAGTGCCGCTAGAGCAGAGCGAGCGACCATGCCAGCACCCAGTGCCGCACCGGCGCGTGTAATAAATTCTCTTCTTGATGTCATGTTATTTGTCCGCTTGTATCAATGTCCACCATCATCGCCATCCACTGAAGATGCCATTGATGGTGAAGTAAATTGCATAGAAATGCTTCCGGCGGCCACTAGGGTGTGGCGTAACTGGTTATCTGCCAGCCAGAAATCTCGCAGTGCTTCTA
>Ga0213868_10005757_pt1 | contig 11058 bp, 6 predicted proteins | sample PICome_9_FD_160087 | JGI IMG/M metagenome (GOLD analysis project Ga0213868, IMG submission 160087) | Coastal seawater microbial communities near Pivers Island, North Carolina, United States - PICO127 | ecosystem: Environmental > Aquatic > Marine > Coastal | place: USA: North Carolina | collected...
AAACTAAACAAACAATCAATCAATCAATCAATCAATCAAATACACTTGATGCACTCACAACCTTGCATTTACATTCATTTACCTCTACACGCAAAGATGATCAAGGTTATGCTTTATCCAATACAAATTCATGGCATCGTCCTAAGTGTGGAGAAAGATGCATCTGGTACGAAAGTGGTGATTGCAGATTTTGGAATGTCATCATCTCAAGCAAGGAAGAAAAATGGACTGGAAACTATGAATAAAACGATGAATAATGCAGTTTATGAAACTACGAAGGCTATGAATAATCTATTCGGAGTTGGAGGTCCCAAGAAGAGTCATCGTTACGATGATTCCGAGATGGATCGTGAATTAGAAGCATCCATGAAGAATATAAAATCGTCTTCGGATGATGATGACGATACGCGATTTCATATTCGGACGATTACAAGTCCAGATGATTTAAGAAAATGGTCTAAAGTCAATTATGGACAAAGTCTTTTTTCTTCCAAAGGAAAGTTGGACAAATTGAAGAAGATTTTTACCTTTCCTCAAAAGAAAGACGATGACGCAAATGCTTCCAATGCTACAATCACTGATGATGTGTCGTCCTCTTTCTTTGATGAAGACGATGATTTTTTCAAAGTATCCGATGGAAACTTGGAACCAGTATCAGAAACAACTCATGGTTCTGACAATGAAAAAAATGCGACGTCTAGATTGACTGAATCCAACCATAATGATGGTGATACAAATAGAAAAACGACATCCACTACGTTTTCGAAATCCCCCACGAAGGCACCTTCAAGGTCTAGGAACAATGACAGAATACCGGCCAGTGTTGCTATTACAACGACTCATGATGCAAATAATCTTACTAATTCTGATATAAAGACCTTGGAGCAAATGATTGCCGAAGCAAATGATATTGACCGAAAACAGAGAAGCAGACGAATCTTCCGTGGAAAGGCGAAACAGTCGTTTGATGAAATATCTACATCGTCTACGACTTCGTCTATGTCGTTATCAAGTCATTTTTCAAATCTTCGCCCGTCTCTTTCTATCAATAGAATTAAAGGTGAAGCGGGAAATATAATGAAAAAATTGTCTTTCAGCCGACCAAAAACGCCGGTTGACAATGATGATACCAAAGCTGACGAAGATGGAGAAAACGGACCGAAGTTACCGAAATCGGACCATCGAAGTATTGTACTTGCTCGAGTTCGTTTTATTTTAGCAGAACAAGAAAAGAAGGAAACCGAATCATGTTTACCTCCATATCATATTTTCTATTCAAACTCCGAGTGTATAGCTGTGTGGTGTAAGACTGGAAAGTTCTGCACGTTACAAGCTGCTGTATTCTTACATTCGACAGCTATATGCAATGTTAAATCAACTGTTATGCTAACAGCAGGCGTTGCCGCAACACAACCGTGGCTTATTCCGGTGGTTGGGGTGTATGGTATCGTTGCGATTGGTATGCCCTATATGATTTTGAACAAGTGCCAAAAGAAATGGAAAAACAGCGAACAGGCTCTGACAGACGGTTTTTGGGCAGAAGCGGATAATGAAGTGATTGTTACAGCTATAGAGCAATGGTCGGATTTATGTCCTGAGAAACGAGTTAACACAGACGAGGTTGGAATGAACTAAAGTGCAATCATGAGAATGTAAATAGAGTAAAATGAAAGAAAACTTTTGGTTTATCCTCTTAAGCTATTCTGGTGTTCCCATAAGCGCTTTTCGTACCAAGGTCTGCGCAGCTTTCTCAAGGCTCTACACTCTTGTGACCTGACCCATGATTTACTCTCACACATAATTGCAGCAACAGTGGTGACTGTTCTTGTAAGGCCATCTTCAATTCCATATCGAAGCGTAATAACTCTTTTTTCGTCTTCGCCCAAAACGTCAAGCATCTCGTTCAGATCATCACGGAAGAGGACTCTATCAACATTTTGCTCCGGAGTATTCTCATCGTGGACAACCTCAGCAGCGTCGATTGTATCCCCAAGAGATGTGAGGCTTTCTTGTCCAATATCTTTGGGGTTGTTTTGGTATTTTGCAATATCGAGTGAGATAACTTTTCTCGTCAGTCGGAGCATTTTCACGAACTTTTCAACTGGCATTTGCAATTCAGCTGCCATTTCTTCATTAGTTGGCATTCTTCCATGTATTCTCTTAAGCTCGCCACTAATGCGCCGAACACGATTCAGTAGATTATGAACGTGAACCGGAAGACGAATGGTCCTAGAGTGGTATGCAATCGATCTAAAAACAGCTTGTTGGATCCACCAAGATGCATACGTTGAAAACTTAAATCCTTTTTTCGGATCAAACTTCTCTGCGGCTCTAGTTAGACCTATGCTACCCTCTTGTACAAGGTCTGCAATGCTGACTCCAACATGCTTATACCGCTTTGAAATACTGACAACTAGTCGCATGTTACATTGTACCATCCTTTGCTTTGCTTCCTTACCAGCCAAGATAATTTCAATAAAATCATCGACGGTCCCTTGATTGAGAGGTTTAAGGTCTTTCTTCTTCATTTTCGTTTCATCACTTTGAAATTTAATATCACTATCATCGTAAAAATCTTTTAGATATACCACAGGTCCTTTTTTGGCTCGTCCTCTACCTCTTCCTGGGCCCGTATCGTTAGCTAAACCATTACCAACGAACATAGTAGGATCGGTATCCTCGCCCCATGCTTCACTTTTCACTGGTCTCAATGACGTTTCCAGTTCCGTTTCCTCATAGTTCGGATCACTTCGTGTACCATCATATTCTTTAAATCCACATGCATTGGCCCATTCGACTATTGATGGTATTCGCCCCAAAGTTTCATATAAACCTTCGTGTACTTGTTCGCATCTCATCAAAAATTGAATTTTCATACCTAGTGTATATTCTTCATCTTGAGTCAATAATTGTGTGTGGTAGTATCGTTGCAAATTCGGTGGATCGTCAGCTTTTCTTCCCTTTCCAAACGATTGCATCATCCCAGTAGTTTCACCTTCCTTTTCACTTTCAGTCATTTTGCGTGCCTTGGGTAGATTCAACTTGACCCTGGAATTGCGTTGTAAATTTTCTGAACTTTTATCGTCATCAACGTCGTCGGAATCGGAGGGAATAACATGTTCAGCGTTCAGATCTTCTGGTGCATCTGTTGGAGAAGATGTCGCTGCAACAGAAGTAATTTCGTCCACAGAGGCAAACGAATCTTGATTTTTTCGAGGGCGACCTCTTCCTCTCTTCAAAGGAATATTTGATACCATATTTACTGGTGTTGGTGGTAATGTATACGAATCTGATGCTTTCGAAGCTTCGTATTCATTCATATTTAATAGAGTGTTGCGAGACATGGCACCAGGGACACTGTCTGGTCTTCCTCTTGGTCTGCTGATGGTATCATTTCTAGTATTAGTTTGTTTAAGATTAATTTTCGATTTGTCTTGAGCCTGAGTAAAGAGGTCAAGGTACGGCGTTGCAGACGTATTGCTTTCTGTGAGCGAATCACCATCATTCATGGCTAGAATCTTCGCTTGTTCCCATGCTCGTTCCACAGACATTCGCTTTTCTTTAGACGACGACGTCAATGGGACTAATGGCTTAATAATCTCCTCTGTTGGTGAAGATCTAGCCCAATGTGTATTATGCGATGTAAATGATAATTTATTTGATGATGATATATGGAATGCAGATGTGTACGATGGGAGGCTCATTTGACTCGCCAAGATAGTAGCAGCTATAAGTATGGTGTTGTGCGTTGTTCTTTTCTTTTTCGATGTTCGGTTACCTTCTTTTACGGATAATGATGGTAATTTATACGGCCTACAAGGCGATGAAGCTGATATATTCGTTCTTTGATCTGAATCATGTTCAGCAGATCGCAGAAAAAGATGGATAGGTAAAGATGGAGATGTTGAAGAATCCAATTCGCTTGAGGAAGAATTCATTTTCATCGAAATGTATCCTTATGAAAACTAGATTTTATCAAGATGAATATGTTTGGTCGATGCCCAATTGAAAAAAGCGTTAAGCAGTACTCGATAGTGCTACTCCTCTTTCTTCACCAGTGAGTACTTTGTTTGGTTTCCAGATCTACTTCAACGTTGAACTGTAACGAAATTTTGCGCAAAAAAACAGACAAGTAAGTAACCGTGATGGAATGGTAGCTTTGAACATTTCACCTGATGGCTGATTGGCTGATGGCCATCGGTAGATTCATGATAGATGATAGTCATTTCTCATTTCTCATATCCTTCGAAATTGAATCAAAAAGGGTGAATTTTACATTGCCAATGAATGAATCTTTGACTGAGAATCTAAAATCTTTAAATTTGGAAACGATTGATGAGTTGCAACCAGTAATTATCTGTGATGCTTGGTACGGTTTCCCGATCCAAGCGAACCCTAGGTAAATAAGCGTTGTAGATTGTAGAGATGTATTTATAAAAAATATCGATCTTGGAATATCGTTTTGAAAGATTCACATGTTATTTTACATAGGAAGGAACGAATATTGGCAGTAAGCAAACAAATTTATAATTTCCTTCAATGGAGAAAGTATTATTTGAAAGGAAAGAATCATGTCAAAAGCACATCAATATCTAAGGTATATGTCATAGGAAAAGCTGAAGATATTCGTGCAATACAGAAACGAATTGACGAATTAGATTCGAATCACAAAAATGATGACATAGATGTAAATAAATCCATTGAAGGGTGCAAGTATATGCCTGATGTGCTTCTCGAAGATTTATTGAACAAACATGAAATTATACATAGCAAAGTATCCCATGCGTGTTATCTATCACCAGATGCTGATCAATCTCTTTCTGCTGCTCAAAATCCGCCACAAGTTGTGATTGTTGGAATGTTGGTCGATCGAAAAGTACAGCCCAATCGATCAAAATCTCGAGCTAAATCTGTACTAGAATCACAGAAAGGGTTGACAATGACGGATCAAACTGTCCTAGATTGTGCCAAACTTCCTCTCGATGCGCTGAACGTTTCAGACTTGAAATCGGATGAGGCTTTGAATATTGATACGGTTATGGAAATGATACAACGTTGGTGGGTCAACTGTTCGAAGGAAGGACCTAGCAAGAAGGCCTTTGTCGACGCATCTGCAAGGTCGATGCTTACTCATCGGAACAGACACCCAGTGCGAACAATACATGGCGGAGCGAGTGATAATCTAAAATAACTATCATAGTGTTTGTATCGCACACAGTGTTTCAAATCATTGTGGAGAAAGAATCGCATTCACTGTAAAATGCACCTGAATTATTCCAATGATGTAAAACATCCTCATTTGAATAATTTCAGGGGTACATTACATGATGCTCAAGATATGTAAACAATCAATACAAATACAGCCTCAGGGCAAGTAATAGATAACATGAAGGAAGGGCACAAAATCGACTCTTGATAAGAAAATCAAGTGACGACTTTGTGCGATTCGCATCACCGAGACTCAAAAAGAGAGCCGGGACACTTTTTAAATGCAGGAGAAAAGATGACGCACAACATCTTTTGGCATTTTTTCTTTACTTTACGCTTTTTTAAGCGGCAAGGATACAAGCACCACCAGCAGCCTTGATCTTCTGCTCAGCAAGCTTGGAGAAATACTTTGCCTTGACGATAACAGGAACATTGATCTGTCCATTTCCAAGAAGCTTGAAGTATCCCTTGGAGATAAGGTCAATAACAGGAGCCTTTCCTCCTCCGTTCTTGGCGGCCTCGTAAACTCCCTCTCCAGCAACGTTGAAAATCTTGTCAATGTTCACGGTGGGGCAGAAGTCACGGTTCTTAAGAACGTGGAACTGACGCATACCAACCTTTCCGAAGTAACCAGGGTGATATTTATCCATCATAATGCGGTGGTGGTGCTGACCTCCAGCGTTACCACGTCCACCGGGGTGACCACGGTGCTTTCCAACACGTCCGTGTCCGGCAGAGACGTGTCCGCGCTTCTTACGGTTCTTGCTAAAACGGGATGGCATCCTTTATTATCAAACTAACTGTAATGACAAGGAACTATTGAGTGATTGGATATCTATCAAGTGGATATGTTTGTGTGTAAAATCTAGTATTCAAAAGACGTACCTTAGCTACCAAAGTAGTGTTCCTCCTGAAATAAAACTTTTGGGAGGTCAAAAGCAGAGATGTAGTACCTGGTAAGAGGTATCCACGAGGGGTTGGTGTGTTCCCGCGCAAAAGATAAAAAATGATTGACCAGGTTCGTACAGCCAAACGCAAAACCACCGAAAAACGCAAGAAAAACACAAAAGAAAACGGCATGAGTACAGCTAAATCGAAATCGGATTCAAAGAAATCCAAGAAGAAACGATCTATAGAGTCAATATCTTCTCTCTGTAATATTTCTGGTTTTGATGACTCTAATCCATTTGCTGAAAATAACATTCAGTTGGGGGATTGTTTAGATCTCCTCGATCAAGCAAACAGTAGTGCCGCGGAAACAAAAGAAAAGGCGAAACACCCGGAGAGAAGCCATGATTTACAGTATTCATCTGAACTTTGGCGAGGTATTGGCTCCTCTAAACGACATATGTCTTTGAATCTAGAAGATAACTTTGAAATACCCAACATTCAAGTCGAGTTGGCAAGACATAAACATGTTGGTGAACTGTCTAAATTTCTCCTATCGAAATGTTCACATTTGAGAATGCCTTCTTTTGAGAGATGGCTGATAGACTCCAAAATAGAAGAACATGCCAAGCGTAAATTCGTCAAAGAAAATCAAGAAGTCAAAGTAGCTCAAGATTCTGCAGACATCAATAAGAAAGCTCATCGAAAAGATAAGTCCATGAAAAGATTGAAAAGAAAAAATCTTATTGAAAAAACAGCATTAGAAGGTCACTTAACCTCTTCAGGGCAACGTGTTGCATTGGAATATGATCCTGTAGTTCCTTCAATGGCTGATGTTGAAGATGAGGCAAGTCAAAGACTTATCGCGGAAATCCAACGAGGAGAGGATCAGATTGTGGAACCTAGAAGTATAGTCAAGGAGTTATGCAAAATGTCATGCAATGCTGCAAGAATGCTTCAAAACTTGGAAAATCATTTAGGAAATGGTTGCAAAGTTTATCAATACTTTGGAAAATCAAATAATAATGTAGGAAAAATTACCCTTGAAAGGGATGATGATTCATCCGGATCATATTCCCTTGTTTACAGTCGCAAGACAAAGTCAGATGCGACAAGTAAACCAAAACCATTCGTGGTCAAAATCAATATTGATCACTATGAGAAACTTCGAGATATGTTTCATTCTGTGCATGATTCGAACGCTGGGTCCGCCAGGTCGCTCTATGTCCCTTCACCTGATCAATTGGGTTCCAATCCCGCCAGTTATTCCGCAGCAACGAACATATTTCATCATTTGGTATTTTGTCTACTGTTACGATATGCATCATTGGCTGGAGCTCAACAGTTGTTAGATTTACGAGGAGGTGGAATGCAAGGTGCGATTCACTCTGAGGTATTTGATTGCATATCAGATTTTTCGAATCATCCAAACGAAACAATTATGGAATGTTTTGCATCACCTCTGAATGTTTTTAATAGCCAGTACTGCTCGATATTTCATCGTGATATTGATGTTCATTTTGGGTCCGTTGGAGACTTTTTTGCATTACCGATTGGTTTCTTTCAAAGACATGGTGTTCACGAAGCCAATCCCCCCTTTTCTCCCGGTTTAATGCAGGCCATGGTGAATCAAATGGAAAAGCATCTTGCTCATGCAAGCGCGAAAGGAATATGCCTTACATTTTTAGTTGTTGTTCCAACATGCAAAAAGATTCAAGATGGCAATCTTGTACACGAGTTTGCCTTCAATAGTTTCAAGAATATGATAAGAAGTAAATTCTTCTCGAAACATATCGAGCTTTCTGCTCGTGAGCATGGTTATATCGAAGGTTCTCAGCATCTAAGGCCTACGCGTTTCAAAGAGAGTCAGTATAATACGAGCATTATTATATTACAAAGCTCACCTGCGAAAGAAAATGATACGAATTTATGCGGTAAAGACTTCGAGGCAAAAATTCGTGAAGCTTTCTCCAGTCGCCATAAGATGGAATTACTCGACAGAAAAGGCACGAAGGACGATCTAAATACTATGTAAAATGAAAACATCAACCAAAGCCAAGAAAGCAGAGATTCTTGAAAGGATACCCTCAAAGCTTCAAAAATGAATTGGTAGTTATAAGTTATAAATTTATAGTACTGAAAACCAGCAAGATGCATTATAGAACCATGTGTGTCAATGAAATTGCTCTGATTACCTGAAGAGGGCAGAGATACTCTTTTTAGCATGAATGTTGAAGATCGTTTGAGCAAGAAGAGGGGCGACACTTAGCACGACAAGCTTTTCGTTTGCTTCCCGTTGCGGGCTGCTGGGAATTGTGTTCAGAATCACACACTCTTCCATGACAGATTGATTGATTCTGTCGTTACCGGGCCCACTAAGTAGACCATGTGAAGCAAACGCAAAGACACGCCTGGCTCCCTTCTCTTTCAATACAGCAGCAGCCTTGCAGATGGTCCCTGCAGTATCAATCATGTCATCAACAATAATGCAGTCACAGTTCTCAACCTCCCCCACAAGGTCCATTGTATCGACAGTTCCAGCACGAGATCGCTGTTTAATAATCATCGCAAGACCGATGTCATCCATACCAAATTTATAAGCAAGTCCTTCCTTAAACTTCTTAGCGCGGTACACTCCACCAGCATCAGGACTGACAATAACAGGATTGTACAAATCTTTTCCTCCAAAGTGGTCAATACCGACTACTCCTCCATCGAGATTGTCGACAGGAACTCGGGGGCCAAAGAATCCTTGGATTTGACCACAGTGCAAATCAACAGCAATGACACGATCGATCCCCATAGACTCAAGAAGACGAGCCACATCAGCAGCAGAAATAGGAACACGAGCCTTGAATATGTGTTACGTAACACAAATATGTTAGTTACAGCATTGTTCGTGACTTCCGTTGTCTAGCTTTGAAACTACCAAACTTACCTGCATTTTGCGATCTTGTCTAGCATAACCATAATACGGAATAACAACAGTAATTCTCCTTGCGCTTGCTCTATTCATGGTACTGACCATGAGTAAAAGTTCCATCAGGTTATCATTCACTGGAGGACAAGTAGGTTGCACAATGTACACATCCTTCCCTCTCACATTTTCGTGGATTTGAACGTTCACCTCCCCATCGGCAAACTTTCCAACGGTGGCCTTTCCAAGATTAATACCCAAAATTCTAGCAATTTCCAGTGACAAAGCCAAGTTTCCATTTCCGGAAAATAGCTTCAGTCCACCCCCATGCTTCTTAGCCTTGAGAGCAGCTTTCTCAAGCCTTTCCTCTTCGGCTGTCAAATCACTCGTAGTTCCCTCAAGAAGAATTTCAGGAGAAGTGGCCTGAATATAACTTCCGGGTTGATGTTGACCATTTTTTCGAAGGACGGCAGGATCCTTTTGCTCATCGCACAGGGTTACAGCGGCGACAGAAACAAGACCAAGAGCACTTGCTGATAAAGCGGCGAATCTATTCCATGATCCTTGATTCTGATTTGAAACTACTGATTGCACAAAAGCCTTGGATGCAGTACCTCTTACAGCTGAAGATAAGTGCTGTTAAATATGTAATATTATATGATCGTTTTAAGATATGAGATAAATTAGAATTATGCACGGAATGACATGCTGATAATTTTGGAATCTAAGGATCATTTCAACAATATTTTGGATTTCCACTAACCTTTGAAGTGATGATCCTACGAGAAAGATTGAATGCGCAACTCATTGCTCCTCTGTGCTTTTGTTACAGATTGAAGTGGTGTTATGTATTTAGATAATCGTTGATTTTACGTGTCAACCTTCCCTTTTCTCAAAACACACGCTTTGGTTTCTGAACTCTTGGTTGGTAGGTAAATGCTCGATTTTGGTTTCGCGGGTTTTCAAAATGCCTCATTTTTTTACTTGGTGATGAAAAGATGGCGCAGGAGAAGCAGGAAGCAGGAATGAACGAACCAGGAAACATGAATGGAATGTGATTCAATCAAAAGCAAAACGCAAAATATTTTTTTCTCTCAAGATGGAGGATCCGAATGCCGTAGACAGAAGTACTGCCACTATAAGTTCTCAGGAAAGAAGAGCACAAGAACTCGAAGAACTTAGAAAGAAACAGTTAGCCAAACAAAGTACTTTAAAGAATGATGCGTCACTACAGCCGATTACAACGATGGATTCGTGGCTGGAAATGCAAAAACAACAAACATTTCAAATGAAACAGCAGGAGAAAGTTGCGAGAGAAAATCTGGCAAGTTATAGAGCCACAGATGTAAGCAACCAAGATTCTATCAAAGGGGAATTGAAAAAGAAACAAATGGAAGCAGCAGAAATCTTACATAACTACAGAGGAACAAAAGATGTGTATTTCGCTCATGAAGTCAAAAAGCATTCAAATATGAATATGTTGACTGAAAATAAAGATGTTATTGCAGATGTTTCTGGACCTGTAAGCATTCCCACTGAGTTTAAAAGTATCCAAGACATTCGGAACAAATTTGACAGTTCTCATGAGAACGAAAATTCATCAGATGCTTGTTTGCCGAACGTCGAAATTTATAATAATTCTAGAGAAATAACTCAACAGTTAAGTGAGAGCAGCAATGAAGGGTCCACAAGCTGGGTTTTTGTTCCAGACAGCGTTGCTCACGATGACCACGAGCTCCCTAGTCGTCAGATTGGCAACTATAATGAAGCGGAAAGGTATAAAGAAGAAACAGTGTCTGAAGAGTCTCAAGTGACGCAGAAACAGAATTTTAGATTAGAAGAAGAAGAAGCTCGAATGGCTAAGGAAGCACAACTTGCTGAGACTACTAGGTTAGAAGAGGAAGCTCGGTTGGCTGAGAAGGCTCGACTTGCTGAGACTGCTAGGTTAGAAGAGGAAGCACGGTTGGCTGAGGAAGCGCAACTTGCTGAGACTGCCAGGTTAGAAGAGGAGGAAGCACAACTTGTTGAGACTGCTAGGTTAGAAG
>Ga0213868_10005759_pt1 | contig 11053 bp, 8 predicted proteins | sample PICome_9_FD_160087 | JGI IMG/M metagenome (GOLD analysis project Ga0213868, IMG submission 160087) | Coastal seawater microbial communities near Pivers Island, North Carolina, United States - PICO127 | ecosystem: Environmental > Aquatic > Marine > Coastal | place: USA: North Carolina | collected...
TGAGGATAATCATATGGAAGGCACGTGCCATCCAAGTAAACCACATTTTTATTGCATATTCGGATAGAACACATTGTTTGGAGTGTATACATATCTTAAACATCAAAAACACATTTGTATATCAGAAGATAGGAGTGAAAAAGCTGAGTGACCCGTGAGTGACCCAAAGCCATTTGAGTGACCCAAACTGCCGAAAAAATGGGGGTTTGGGTCAGTGACCGATGAGGGTACAAAGTGGTGTTGGAAGGTTAAATCTCTCTCTGGAGTATTCTAACACAGTAAAACAATCGGACAACACACGATGTTCTCTCTTCTCGTGCTGTGTGAATGAAGAGCTACGTTAATAAAAAACTAGAAACATGCAACTTACTCACACACTCAGGTATTTATTTATTTATTCATTCAATTATTCATACTCTACTGAGAGAGTATGAATCATGCGAGTGAGTGAATGAATGCTTTTTTTCTTGATCATCATCATTCTTGTCCTCGTCCGCTATTGAGTTTTACCATAATGTAGTACTAGTAGAATAGAACCAAATAACAGAAGGATCCGTAGTACAACTAAGTAAGTAATCTACCATTCGTTCGTTTTTAAAAAATAAATTGAAAAACAAAGAAAACATGTGGGTATGGTTGCAGAAAGTGTCATAAGGCTCTTTTAGCGGGAATGACATTTTCAAAGTTCCCAAGATCCCCAGGAACCAAAAATTCTGATGTTCGAGAACACTGCGTGTCACACCGCCAAAGAAAGATACTTTTTGTACCCAGATATAGTTAGAAAGTAACTAAATCATCCACTGACATCCCGAAACGAAATATTTACCTGTGTATTTGGAAGAAGAGTAAGTTTTTTGACAGCTCATGTTTATGTTCCTACTTACTTTCGTGACTGGTCTTGTTGCTTATTGGAACACTTCTGCTTTTTTTTCATTTACTCACTCACCTCGTTGCACAACAATGCTCAAAATATTTTTGAAAAAATATATCAACTCTTTCCCTATAGCAATCGCCCTAACGAATCATGACCATTGCCGATCGCATTGATTCCTTCTTCAAAATCAAAGGTAAGAGTGATCAACAGATTTATAATTATAAAAGGAACTGGCTGAATGAATCGAACTGTGTCTTTTGTATCTTTTCAACTGACACAACAATGCTATCTTCTTATTGATGATGTTGATGATTGAATTGCGATAACTAATCTTTAAAACAAAAGAACGTGGTAGCACGATTTACACTGAATTTCGAGGTGCCATTTCTACTTTTTTGACCATTGCCTACATCCTTGCCGTCAATCCTCGTATCTTGGCTGATTCTGGAGCGACATGTGAGTATGGAGAAGGTGGTCCATTTTCTCCTGAATACGAGCTCTGCCTTGAGGTAGGTACTAGCTTTGATTGTCAATCTATTCATGTATTCTGTTGGACTGATACCATGTCACATTCATATTATTATAGGAAACCAAGCGACAGATGGTCGTTGCAACAGCTCTTGCATCCATGGTAGCATGTCTGATCATGGGTCTTTGGGCTAACCTTCCTATCGCATTAAGCTGTGGAATGGGAATGAATGCGTACTTTACCTATAATGTAGTTGGCTTTCGCGGATTTGGATCTGTATCCTACGGAGCCGCATTGGCTGCTGTCCTTATCGAAGGTATCATTTTCTTCATTTTGGCCGTTACTGGTATTCGTTTCTGGATTATTAAGAATTGTATTCCTGAGCCTGTCAGGCATGCTGTTCCTGCTGCAATTGGAGCATTTCTTGCTCATCTTGGCCTTCAGACAGCGGAAGGTATTGGTGTCGTTGTATCCGATGTAGCTACTGCTGTGACCTTAGGAGGTTGTAGTCCTGAACACCGCACGCCCATGGTTGTCTTGGACGATGCGTGCATTGCTGATCGCGGAGCATGTGTCACAAGTGATGCTTACACTTGTGATACACTTGGAGGCCACATGGAAAGTCCTACAGCTTGGATGGGTATAGCTGGAACTATTCTCATGACGATTCTCCTCGCATACAGGATCAACTCAAGCTTCATGGTTGGAATTGGTCTCATCACCGTTATTTCGTGGTTCCGTGGAACTTCTGTGACGTACTTTACTGACGACTTCCTTGGAAACTCCAGATTCGAGTACTTCAAAGAGGTAGTTGCTGTGGAAAGTCTTTCCAAGATTACTGCAAAATGGGATTTTAGTGGAGCGAAAGGAGGAGATTTTGTTACAGCACTCTTTACTTTGCTCTACGTTGATTTCTTTGATACATCTGGAACTTTGTTGGCGATAGTATCTTCCATGGGACTTATCAACGAAGATGGAGATTTTGAAAACAGCAGAGCCGCCTTCACTACAGATGCTATTGCGACCATGTTTGGATCAATTTTCGGTTTATCTCCGCTCACATCCTACATTGAAAGCGCAGCAGGAGTAGAAGCAGGTAGTAGAACTGGGCTTACTTCGGTATTCGTCGCATTTTTCTTTTTCCTATCAATCTTTTTTGCTCCAATCTTTTCATCCATCCCTGCTTGGGCCACTGGTGGATCACTCGTTGTGGTGGGTGCACTAATGTGCCGTTCTCTAGTGAACGTTCACTGGGGGAATCCAGCTCATGCGGTCTGTGCTTTTGTGACAGTCATAGTCATGCCGCTTACTTATTCGATTGCTTATGGTTTGATAGCTGGAATCGGTTTGTGGATTGCTATCAAGGCTGTTGCAATTCCATTAAACATGGCATTTGGTATTCCCGATCCTACTGTAATTGTGACGGAAGGAGAAGTGAAGAAGGAAAAGGTACCATACAGAGGAATGTCTGTATTGGAAGGCAAGAAAGAGACCAACGATGGAAATTTCGACGATGATGATATCGAAGCAACGAAGGGGGATGAAAAGGAATAAGATATATCAAGGGAGGTTGTGTTTGTGTAACGTTTTTATTTTAGTGAAAGTTTAAATTTAGTTAGTATCAATTAAAGGGAAGGTATCATAGTTAGAGTTTCTAATTCTTATGTAGCTTTAAAAAGTAGTGACAAACCAAAACGACATTTTATGAAACTATCTATTCATACTATTTACTCCTACTCAAATAGAAAATTATTTTTTTTAAACAAACAAACAGTGCTATTAGACTCGCGGCCTTGATTTGGACCTTGACAGAAACCCACGAACACGTGATTTGGCACGAGGAGCAGGCTCATCGTTGTTCTCAGCTGTTGCATTTTCCCGTTCCCTCCCCCGACTCATAGCACGCAGCTTAGAAAATGGTCTAGGTCTTGATTTCGGTCTGGATTTACTTCTATAATCATCTTTATTTGTCATATCCCCCAGTGGAGCAGAAGTCGGACCTCGGGATGAACTGCGGGATACACTTCGGGTACTGTTGGAAAACACAGATGAATTGGAACTAACTTTGTTTTCCTTTTGCTTCTTTTGTAATTTGATTTGTTTCTTTTGTTCATTGTATTCTTGCCACTCCTTCTCTTGCTTGTGAATGACAGTTGAGTAGTCTTGACCATTATATAAGAAGGGTTCCGAGTGTTCTTCTTCCCATTCCCGTAGTTTTTTCGTTAATAGCATAGTATATTTGGGTAGATCATTCTTGATATGTTTTGCCATCTTTTCTTCTTTCATTAACTGTTTTGCAACAGCCATACCACGTTGTTGAAGACGTGATGGATCTTTGAGGCATTCTTCATACTCCATTCGCTCCTTCAAAACTGCTTCCCGTTTTTCAATCAAATCTAGTAATGGTTTCATCTGAGTCAACCGATCTTCCAACACTTTGATGTATGCTTCATGTTCTGTCAGTAGTGCATCGTTCATAAGATTCTCATCCCGAACATGAATGGCCGTGAACGTGGATCGTTGCTCTTTTGTGGCATTGGTTTCCTCCCATAATATTTCAATCTTCTTACGGGAGTCAACAATAAGGCGTCCCATCATTTCTTCTTTCCTTGCAAGTAACTTGGATATTTCAGCTTCACCCTTTGCTAGAGTATCCAAACTGAGCCCATCGACACTGTTCGAAAAGGCGAGTTGTTCCTCTTTCGGAACTTGAAGCTTTTCCCAAAGTTCAAAGATGGTATCACCCATTTCTGATAGTAACGTTCTTCGTCTTCGTTTCTCATTATGAAGTTCTTTATGACGTTGGGTCAAATCATCAAGAGCTTTGGCACTGATGCCAGTACACTCGTTCGATTCAAATTTGTCGACAATCAGCATATTTCCCTCCTCGTCTTGCATGAGGCTTCCCATGATTTGACGGTCTAAGGGGTTTTCGGAAGAGAGAGGATCGATGCGAAGTGTTTCTATAAGTTCTTTACAATCACGAATGATTTGAACAATGGCCTTGACTCTAGTAGATACAATACCATCCATTTCTTGTACAAAGTCTCGAAATTCGGCAATACGTGGATCAGTCAAGTCACTATCAATGTCTTTCCATTTATCGTCTAGATCAATACCCAAGGCTAAATGATCTTCTTCTAGCTTCCTCTTGTATTCACGCAAATCTCTTCGTTTGACCTCTGCGACACTTCTCAAATCTTGTAAAGCAAACTCCAAAGAACAAGCCTCATCTTGCAGGGTTTGCTTCTTCTTATTCTTCTTCTGATGCAAAGTGTCAGCGACGAGATCTTCATCTACTGGAATTTTCAACGCATTACAGGTGCTTTTAATTTCTTGTTTGTATTCCACAATTAATCGTTTGTAATTCTCCAAAACTTCCATTTCATTGGTAACTTTGGCCTCACAAGCTTCTTGAAATGCCGACAATAAATCCGCCAATTGATCTCCTCTTTCTTCCAAAGAGAGACCAATCTCATCCCACACGTCTTCCAGTTGTTGCGCTGTATTTTGAGCCAATGCGGAAAGTGTATCGTGAATGGTTTGAGACGATGGTACTAACATTAACGATGCATCAGTGATTCCACCATTGGCACCGTGCGCCGCCACTTTCATTGCTGGAGAATGGTATTCTCCTTCTCCAATTGCCCCTTCCCCTTTTCCTTCATCTTCATTATAATCTGAGTGCATATTATCAAAAGGTTGACGTGGTTTGGGAGTCGATAGTAACATATTTCGAGAGGATCGAATATTGGATTCCCTTTTGGAATTGGCAGAAATATATCGATGGCTGCTGTTCATGGAGAGAGCAGACGTTGGTGTGTATGGAGTATCAGGAACAATGAATGAAACGCTAGGTGAGGGTTTGGATTGAGACATTTGATGTTGGTTTTCAAGAAATTGATTCATATTTGATTTGGTTTTGAAATCGCGACATATGAACGAGACGGGTATTTTGTGTTTTGAAAACGGTCGTTTGCTGGTCAAGAGAGCTATTTTTGTAGAATTCAATGTTTTTAGCTTCCCGCCATTTTGGTATGTGTCCATCCTTCATCCTTCGTCTTTCGTCTTCCAATACACACAAACACATATATTCATTCCTAAGTATCTCATATCTACTTATGATACATATCCATTTTGGAAGAACATGATTGTGGTTCAAAAATGGATTGCGAGTAGTACGACAATGAGTCAAAGGTTAAGAACCAGCTTTCAAACACTCCCCATAATAGGCAGGCAGCGTCAGCAGCATAACTCTTTCTCATCCCATCATTCATTATCGATCGATACAAATACCACTACTACAACTACTACTACTACTTCTATAAAAACTACTACTAATAATAGTAGCACCGACGAGTCCATCCAACGAAACAACAGTGTATCTTACAATGAAGTATCCAAGTTTTCAAAAATGGCAAAGTCGTGGTGGAAACCACAACATAATCCACTCATTAGTATGAATCCAATTCGGATGAAATTCATTACCTCGCAGATAACATCACATTTTCAAACAGATGAAACACAAATGAATCATAATAATAATTATTATCAACCTTTGAAAAATTTGAACGCATTGGACATTGGATGTGGAGGAGGATTGACATCTGAGTCATTGGCTAGACTAGGAGCAAATGTGACTGCCATTGATCCATCTGTGGAAGTGGCACAAGCGGCTGAGGAACATTCACGTCTGGATGAAATCACAGCTCATGTAAGATATAGAGGAGGTGTATCGGTTGAAGATTTAGCATTTGAAGCCAAAGAGGGTGGATCTGTGGACTCGGATCTGAACTTGTTTGATGTCATTACTATTTTGGAGGTGATTGAACATGCCACTGATCCAGATAGTTTGATCCAAGCAGCTTCTACATTGCTCAAGAAACCCAAAATAAGTGGTAATACTAGACACCCAGGAGGAATACTATTCCTATCCACAATTAATAAAACAGCTAAAAGTTTTGGAATCGCAATTCTTGGCGGAGAATATATTACTGGCCAATTGCCTATTGGAACACATGACTGGAATCAATTCAAGTCACCACGAGATGTTGAAAATATTATGATACCTTATGGGTTAGAACAGATTGATGCAAAAGGAATGATTCTAAAGCCACCTTTTTATGATTTAAGTTGGTATTTGCATGATACGGATACAGATGTGAATTGGATTGGAGCATATCGGTTCTGATAGGGTCTATAAGTAATACTATTGTATGAATCTAATCAATCGCATTAAACTTGTACCATTGATATGTAAATGTATGTAAATAGAACTTCAATCCTATTCCTTTATCAAAAAAAAAACAAAAAATGAACCAAAACTACCCTCACCTGCACTCAAAGAGCGACCTCATCATAAGTAGGTCATAATAGGTCATCGGCCAGTAACCCCCTCCAGGCTCCAGGGTCATTTGGGAGAGAAGCGAAAAAAATACATACAAAAAAGAGCACGATACACGATTGATTGATTTCTCAATACTACAATCACAATCAAGTGGATTTATAACGAAGAAGATCCATTCACCGAAAGAACTTATCATAAAAAATGACTCAATATGAAAAACTTTAGTTTTGTCCTCGCAGAATTGTTTTATTTGTGTTGTTTTACTGTTCAAACTCCAACTGATGAACTATGTGGTTCTGATGTAGCAACTACTTTGACCCCTGAACCATGCGATTCCACCTCTCTCGATCTCGTTACTTTGAATGAATATCGGTAAGTTTGATTTAATCGTAGATGAAACGGGTGTTACTCGTTATTTGTTCTTTGTTCCATCCTCAACCATGTCTTAGCTACACAGAAAATGGAAACAATGATGTCTTGATCAGGTTATTAGGACCTTCTGATCCTACTGTAGCATCCAACGTTATCATTACAGTCCCTCACGGAGGCAGTCTCCAGCCATCGTACATGGGTGACAGGACGACATCAGATCCGACCTATTGCAATCCGTCTTGTGTCATATCTAAGGATTCCTACACAAAGGAAATTTCTGAACTACTCGCAGGAAAGATGATTGAACATTTTTGTGAAGTCCCTTATGTGATCATCAATGAATTGCATCGATCCAAACTAGACGCTAATAGGGAAGAACCTGAGGCAACATTTGATGACCCTGTAGCTGTCAATGCCTGGCATTCATTCCACTCGTTTATATCAGATGCTCAGAGTCTCGTGAGTGATAAGTTTGGTACAGTGGTGAATAATGAAGGTATCGAAGGAATGAAAGGTTTACTATTCGACGTACATGGATATGCTGGAACCGATTGGGAAGCTGATGGCGGTAAATTCATTCAGTGGGGTTATCGTTTAAGTACAGCAACCATGGATCAAGCAAATGGCGTTATGGATGATAATCATAGTTCCACGAGTACCATCGGATCCCTTACTCATGCGAGAAATTTGCCTGGGCAACATCTTGAGTGCTTAGTCCGTGGACCAAAGAGCTTGGGGCAAAGAATCAACAGCATGTTACCCCTGGATTCTAGCGTTGAAATGTGTGGTGCTGGGTTGCCAAGTTTCGATTATCAGAATCCTATCGAGATAGTATCTGATCCGCTATACTGCAGTACTGCAAGTGGTGGTGATTCTTGTCACTACTATAGTGGAGGAGTCGACATTAGAATTCATGAACGAATAGACTGGTTTAACGATCCAATTTTTTCCGGTGTTCATATGAATACAGTACAGGCAGAAATGCCAAAATGTATAAGGTTTGCTGGCGGTACAACTGAATCTAGAGCTGTCGTTCATAGTGACTTTGCAAGCAAGCTAGCAATTGCCCTGTATTCATTTGTGGCCGACTTGTACGTAGATAGTCCATCAAGTAGTCCAACGAAAACACCTACGCCTCCTGTTGCTGTAAATTGTGGACGTATTAAAAGGAGAAAAAAATGTAAACGAGCTCCGGAATGTCGTTGGAAGAAAAGACAGAAAAGATGTATATCTGTTTAAAGCGGATAATGGTTGGCAAACATTTCCAAAGTCATTGTATAAATTTCTCAAAGACGATTACAGTTTTACAACAGTTTTATGCCGGGCGAATACTTCTTGTGGTTTATCTGAAAGTCGTCTATCTTTCTGTAAATCATATTATCATTCGCATCAAAATGTGTATCATAAAAGAATGTTCCACTGATGTTCAATGTGAACCTGACCCTACACCGTATCGATGAACTACTCAGTAGGTCAGAGTTCCTCACGACCCAGATGGTTTCAGTCTTCTTTTCTATAATGCTCCGTACTGATCAGAAGTATTGAACATGTTGTCAAAGTTGTTTTGTGTTCCATTCATGTCGTGATCACCATAGTGTATGTGACATCAGGGCTGATGCTATAAAACTACAAAAGACTTCTTGTGTTTTCAACTTTCAACTTTCAACACTCTCTCTATCTACAATCTACAACCACCCACATACATACGAGCTGAGCGCTGTACACGTTCCAAGACAAAGGATGAAAGTTTTGACATGCATTTTATTATTGTCGATATCGCGCAAATGTTGGTCTTTTATCGTGAATTCAAGAAGCCTTCCGTCCACTTTTTCCCTAAAATACCATATTCCACGAAGACCATCTCAGAATGATTCGACGATGGCTCGTGTGACAATGACTTGTTCGGTCGTCATGTTATATCCATCCTTGGCGTTGGCAGATAATGTTTCTCACGTTATTGAAAGAATGGGAGATAATCCAATGCAAATATTCACTGATACAGTGATGGCATCCAGGAATCAATTGTTGGCGGCAGGCATAGCTCGGGGTGTATCCATTTCAGCATCGTTTCCTATAGATACCATAAAAACAAGAACACAAATGGGAAAACAAAATCCTTTAGAATTGAAGGGTCTCTTCAATGGTATTGAAGGATCTCTTGTTGGCCAAATACCATACGGTGTATTAACTTTTGGCTCTTACGAAATTTACAAGAGAATATTTTTAAATTGGTTTCCTGATCAAAATGTTGTGTTAGTCTATGTTTTGTCTGCTGTTTTAGGAGATATAACTGGATCTGGATGGCTTTGTCCTAGTGAGGTTGTAAAACAACAAGTGCAAGGGAATATATATCCTGGCACAAATGAAGCTATCCAAGGTATATGGAAAAAGAAGGGTCTAGGTGGGTTCTACCAAGGGTATGTGAGTGCCATTTCTAGGGATGTCCCGTTTCGTGCTATCCAGTTAACGACTTTTGAATTGACCAAACATATATATGTATTATATAACTCAAGAGAAATTATGAATTTAGATCCATTAGAGGCTGCTGTGTGTGGTGCCATAGCAGGGTCATTGGCAGCAGCTATAACTGCGCCATTGGATAGAACAAAAACATTATTCATGACGAGGGATGATTCTGAAAGTGAAAGGAATGTGTACAGCTGCCTTGTTAATATCTACAACCGAGAGGGCCTTGGTGGATTATTCAAAGGCATTCTTCCTCGTGTCGGATACATCGCTCCAAATGCTTCTGTATTTTTCATCGTCTACGAAAGCATTCAGAAGTACTTATTAAATCATCCAATTTCTTAAATGGTATTGTTCCGTCGCGATTGAAGAAATACGCACAGAGAGATCAAGTGTCACCACCACAATATGTATTTTATACGAATCCATCTTTGAATTATAAAAATAGATCTACTTACTGATGCTGCTGTACGACTAACTGTGAGGAGATGAATCTAATGCAGTATATATTGAAATTGGCACATGATGTCAGAAGAACCTGGAATAGGTACTTGTATTCTTCATAGAAATCTTTGGATTTGTGTCATAGTAATTTGTGATGTAAATGTAACTACGTAACTACGTACTTAACTACTGTAAGCTGTAAGTAGTTGCATCTCCATAGGCTCTAAAAAGGCTCTTCGTTCGAACAAAATGACTGGTTGGCAGTGGCAGCTTGACGGGTCATAGAGACATAAGAGGGATTTAGCGCACAACAAACAAACGATTATAAACTGTGAAACACGAAAACCAGAACACCGTTCATCGTTGTTAAAAACCTGAGAGAAATAAATGCAAGATACAACATGAAATCCAACCTAATAAGCTTAAGCCTCTCATTCCTTTCTTTCGTTTCAGCTCAAATTCAATGTGGCTCTGATTTTTCAACGATTGGCGTAGCTCCTACCAGTGGTGCTGGTCCTGTTCCCCTTTCTCTTCAAAAAGCGTCCCCGAATGTCCTGTGCCTTTTGGTACGTGTCACGACTAGAAGTGATACAGCTGACCTTGATAGCATCAGTAGCTCGTCTAGTCTATCGGACTATAACATGGTGCCACTAGCGAGATCGTATCAAGGCGGCGACTGGCAACGTTCCGCGGGTCCTTATGCTCAAGAACTCGAAGTAACGTGCCCTGAATCGAATCCCGCGTGCGATTTGCAAATCCCTATCTTGCCTAAACTACAAGAAGGTCGATTTGTCTTGATGCCTTTTCAGTATTCAGTAGATAGCGATCGAGCTCTAGTGTCCCGCTTTTTCCATCAAACGACGTTTGGACCAACCATGTCCATGATCGATGACTGGGACTACTCAGCGGATGACTTATCCGCTGAGATGGCAAAGTGGGTGAAAGATCAAATGGATACCTCCATCACTCCCATGACTAGTCATAGAGAGTTCTTACGAAGACGTCTCAATGGAGAGCTGGAAAAAGAGGAAGAAGATCCTGAGTATTCCAGGAGACAACTTTTCAAGGTACGAAACCCGTG
>Ga0213868_10005765_pt1 | contig 11048 bp, 10 predicted proteins | sample PICome_9_FD_160087 | JGI IMG/M metagenome (GOLD analysis project Ga0213868, IMG submission 160087) | Coastal seawater microbial communities near Pivers Island, North Carolina, United States - PICO127 | ecosystem: Environmental > Aquatic > Marine > Coastal | place: USA: North Carolina...
CTGGCACTAACGAAGATATTGAATTTTATAAAGATAAATATAATACTTTATTATCCGAAATGACTGAAATGAAAACAAATTTTGTTAAAATGCAAACATTTTGTATGGAAACTAATATGAAAGTTGAAGCTATGAATAAACGATTCGAATCAAATTTAGAAGATAATGACTAAAATTGAATTAAATATAATTTGATAATAAATCTAAATGAAGTTTGTTATCAAAGAACACGATAAAATTAGCGAATTTATTGAACTCATTAAGTTTATGAAAAACTTAAGCCAATATACAACTATGATGTGTAATACCGAAAATATTCATATTCAACTTTTAGATGATTCGCATGTATCTTTATTAGATATTAATATTCCAAATGAATGGTTTGAAAGTTATGAATGTGATGAACCGCTTACATTTAGTGTAAGTAATATTATACTTAGTAAATTATTTGCACTTTATACAAAAGAATCTGTTATGGAAACCGAAATAGATGAAGAAAAATATCATTTATCTTATTTGAATGATAAAGAGAATAAGTATTTTACAATTTGTTTAATCGATATCGATAAAGAACTATTGTCTCCAGTCATTCAAGATACTGATTTAGATTTTAGTCTAAATACTTCTTTATTAGATCATTATTTAAGTGACTTGTCTATTTTTGGCGAAGATTTAGAAATTATATGTAATAATGATACATTGTATTTAATTACCGAGGGTGATGAAGGAACAATGAAAATAGAAGTATCCGTTAAGTCACTTGTAGAATTTAATGTAGTGGATGATTACAAATTTCATTGTAAATATGCTTCTAAATATCTTCAATATATTAGTAAACTTAAAAAAAGTTATAAAAACGTTCATCTTTATTTAGATGATAATAGTCCATTACTTATTACATTTGATAATGAAAATGGAATTAAAATCAATTATTTTATTGCTCCAAAAATAAATGAAGATTAAAATAATATAAATACTTATACGAATGAAGTATATGTTAATAAAACTATTTTTAATTTCCTTCTTGATATTCACTTACTTACATATTATTATACATTTTACCATAACAAAACAAAACTCTATTTATAGATTGTATGATGTAACTAAGGATAATATTCATAACGAAATTATGAATAAAGTTCCGTTTTATTTCAATGGGTCTACTATACAATCTTCTTTAAAGTTAACCGATTACAAAAAAATGAAACAAGGATATGAAAAAATGTACGAATCTATAGAATTACTTGAACCTAGTGTAAGATTTTTTGCGAAACATTGGATTATACCTTTCAAAAAATATATAAAACTACACCGAAATTTAGAATGTAGAAATTTTTATAAACTATCCAAAGGGAGTGCTTTATTTATTTGTATTCATCCAAAATATAAATCATTATTTAAACATAATGACCATATTTTTGAACAAAATAAAGATATTGTTAAATATATTGAATCAAATTCATCCTTTATTCATATTTTATTGAATAAAGATAATGTATTATTTTTACCAAACTATTGGTTGCTATTTATAGTCAGTAAAGAAGATTGTATTGTTGAAAAAATACAATATTCTACTATATTAAATCAGCCTTGTTTTAAGTTGAAAAAATATATATAATTTGTAGCGTTTTCATATGAACGAACGAACTCCATTTTATATTATAACCACTATTTTCTTATTTATTTCTATTGTTCTTAGTTTAGTCACTACATTTCATTTAAATCAAAATGGATCAGATTTCTTTCCAAATCCTGGGACATATAACGGAAAACCTATTCATGATAATGGGTTTATAGATAAATTATGTTGGTATTTTTCACAACTTACACATCATACCTTGTTTTTTTTGTTTGGTTATTTCTCAATGGCTTTAATGAATCGTAAATCTGTTAAGTTTTTTAAAATGGTTGGTCCATTAGCTTTAACTATAAGTGTATTGTATTTTTATTTTCTATATCCGAGACAAAAATTAAAAATTCATCAATTATCTTTTTATAACTTTTTTTCACATTTTATGATTATTTTCTTAGTATTTTGCGAGTTTATGTATATAGATAAATATGAATTTAACGAGACAACGAATTGTTTTATCTTTCTTATTACTTCTATTTTATCTATCTATATAAATTACTGCTTGAGAGGTGTATGGAGTTATGACCTAGTTAAATTAGATTCTTTAAGTGGTTGGAGACTTGTTTGCGAAACTGCTTTAATCATGTATATGTTTAGTTTAATGTTTTACTTATTAAAATATAAAAATCAGCCTTATTATGGTATGGGTAATATAAATATGATGAATTCGGCTTATCCTTTATACGGACTTATCAATATTATATATGTATTATTAATTATTAAGTATGACTAATATATATGTCGGATTGGACGCAAATACGAAAGGCTCGAACATTAATAAAAGGGTGTGTCGGGCCACAAGGCCCAACCGGGCCAACACTATATCAAGGTAATGTTGCTATTGTAGATAGCGTATATGGAGACGATAGCACCGGTTCTATGAGTGGTTCCCCTTATAAAACAATAGAATCAGCCTTAACGAATATATCTTCCGGACAAACCATTTATATATTACCAGGAACTTATACCATATCTACTGAATTAATCCTTCCAGATGGAATTTCGATACATGGTATGAGCATTCAAACCACTATTTTAGAAATGAATACGGATGTATCAGCTACTATGATTAATATGGGAGAAAATTGTCGTATAGAAGGGTTAACCATTAAACTAAATTGTAGTGGAACCAATGACAATATTGTATTAAAAGGAATTGTCTTCAATGGAACAAGTTCACAAACATCTACATTACGAACCACAATTATTAGTTTAAATAATCAAACTATGGCAACTAATTTAACTTCGAATGTAATTGGTATTGAATTTGCGGGGGAAGGTGATTTAACAACTTCTTCTTTTTCATTCAATAGTATAAAAGGTATCACCATCAACGTTTATTCTAATGGACAAGGAATTAAACGCGGCATTCTTGTATCGGGAACAAATCAAGTAAGTACGCGAGACACTAACATATTTGTCTCTAAACCCACTGATTTAAGTTCAACTGGGTCTTATGTCGGTGTGGAGTCAAATGATATAGACCAAAACGGGTCAATTCAATTAAGAACTACTACAGTAGGTGTAAATTTTCCATCTAGTACAGATGGTTATACAGGTTCAGATATACTTCAAACCACCCCTTATACTATAACGGACCCAACTTATTTAGCGAGTACGGGTATTCAAATTGGACCTGGCACAGAGCTAGTGACTAAATCTGCCGGCGAAAAAGGATTTTCTACTTATATATATCCTACTATCATTTATTATGGATTGAAAGGGGATGCCAGTGAAAAAAATTCCGGATATTTGTGGCCCGGAACACAAAAAGCAAGTGGAGATTTTCCAGATACAAACACAACCAGCCCCGCTTATTTTCGGGTTCAACAGCCATCGATTATTTCAGGGTTATCATGTGCCTTAAATAGTTCGCCCGGTATAGATAATAGCGTAATATTATCAGTTAAAGTTACACCGTTGAATATATCTAGAGTAGATACGAGTTTTTCAGTCGTTTTAAGTGATAATGAATTAGAGGGTACATATTATAATAGTTCATACCGATGCGGAACTGGCGATTTAATACATATGTATATTGATTTTAGTGGAAATAAAACAGCCGCTCACGATGTAACCGTTCAAATCGATTTATTCTAATCGTTTACAATTTTTGGTTGAAAATAAAAATAACATAAATTCAAATTTATCTCCATACTCTATTTTTTGATATCTATAATAGTCGTATATTCCAAATATAGATACAATAATAGCACAAACAGTTAAACCGTAAATATAATAACTATATTGTATATTATCCTTATAATGAATTACATTTCTTTTATATAAAAACTCTCTTTGACTATTTAATATATATATTGACAGTAATAATAATAATAATGTCATGTTAGCTAAAAGTTTCATCTTAGATGTTAAAATAAATAATGTATACAATATAAATGTAAACCCTAATGTATCAAAACTATTACCATTTGACCAATTTACACTTTCCCTATTTTGTAGTTCTTCGTCAAATGACCAACCACCTTCTAACATAATAAATATAAAAATCAATAAAAATCCTATAACGTGATTAATATATATATTATCTTTTAAAAACTTTTGACTCTGACACGATAATATATGAGTTACATTATTCCCAGATATTATTATGAAACATACAATAATAAAGGCTAATTTCTGTATTTGGTCTGTTAACATTATAATATAAAGATATAAATTATATTATACTATGTACAGATTTAATGTCAATGAATCTTATAAATTCTGTGACACAATTTTATTCGAACCAATTGACTTATCTATAGATTCATCTAAATTATTTCATTTAGATGAATTCAATGTAATTGACAACCATTACAGAATTACTCATTCACAAATTCGTAATAATATATATATTGCCGGTGTTTTAGATATATCTAAAACCTATGGACGAGAGAATAAATTATTATATCTATGTAAGCCAGACGATAAACGAATACCTACCTTTTTAATACCCTATTCAAAACGAACTACTTTTGATAAATCATGTCGGTATTTATACGTAACCTTTAAATTTAAACATTGGGAAAATGAACACCCACACGGAACCATTACAAACACTATAGGTAATGTAGAGAATACAAATAATATTTACGAATATATGCTTTATTGTAAATCATTAAATCATCCAATTCAACCTTTTACTAAAAAGGCAATTGAAGAATTAAAAAAACACAATGACATGCCAGAATTTCCTATTCGAACCGGACATATTTTCACAGTAGATTCAACCAAAAGTGTTGACTACGATGATGCTATATCCATTAAAGGAAATATAATTAGTGTCTATATTTCGAATGTTCCAATTATTTTAGACCATTTAAATTTATGGGAATCTTTTTCAAATAGAATATCTACTATTTATTTACCTGATAAAAAACGGTCTATGATACCTAATGTATTAACCGATTGTGTGTGTAGCTTAAAACATAAAACGTCGCGTATTTGTCTCGTAATGGACATTGAATATAGAGACAATGAAATATATAGTTCAAAATTTTCAATATGTAAAGCACTTATTTCTCGTAACTATTCATTTGAAGAAGATAAACTTACTAAACATCCAGATTATATTGCTATGAAAACCCTATGTAATGTTAAATCATCCTATGATTTAATTTCTAAATTAATGATTGATTATAATGAACAATCTGCTATTATATTAAAAAAACATAGTATAGGTATTTATAAAGATATTTCATATGTTTACAAACAACCTCATACTCTTATTGATCATATTGAAAAATTTAAACAGTCTTCTTCGCGTTATGAGTTATTCAACCATCAATCACATTATAGTCAAATTACATCACCAATTCGACGATTAGTTGATTTATTAAATATGTATTTAATTTGTAAGCATGAAGGATTATATACATTTACAAATAAAGCAAATGAGTTTTATTTAAAATGGATTCAACAATTAGATTATATTAATACTACTATGCGATATATACGTAAATTACAATCTAAATGTAAGCTAATTTCTTTATTTGAAAAAGAACAACATAAAATATTTAAGGGATTTTTATTTGATAAAATAAAACGGTCGGATAATAAGTTTCATTATAATGTTTATTTACCCGAACTCAATATATTTTCTTCTTTATCACTAATCGACGATTTACCGGATTATTGCGAAAAATCATTTAAATTATTTATGTTCAATGACGAAGCATTAATCAAAAAAAAACTAAAACTACAAATTAATAATTACATCTAAGAGTTAGAGACTATTTTATTGTTTCACTTACAATTTTGCCATTTACAATTTGGGTAGTTTTTGTTTTACCATTTTGTGTCTCTATAATGGTTTCCATCATTTGCCCGTTCACAATACGAATTATTCTTTTGTTTGTTTGGAATGATGGTTTAAAAAAATTCTGAGTACGAAACATTTCAAATATATCGTTGGGTTCTATAGTTGTTTGTGGGTTCATTATCATTTCATAGGCGTTGTTTATATCGGTAAATTTTTGCGATGCTTCCGATGTATTATTCTTATCGGGATGATATTTTAATGCTAATTTATGATATGCTTTTTTTATTTCCGGTTTGGTTGCCTGATTGGATACACCTAAAACACTATAAGGATCTGACATTACTATGAATACTATATAATATTTAAATATAATTAAATTAATATTATATGAACCAATGTTTTTACAGTTCCTTTATATTTTTACTCAATTCTATATTATGTTCTTTATATCAAGAACATTATTATTCCTTTACATTTAAAATGCTTTTTATAACATCTATTTTATTTCATTCCAATCAATCGTTTTTTTACATAGATCAACTAGCGGTTCTTCAATGTGTTTTGTATGGTATGTATCAAATTTATAAAAAAATAGATTATACATTTTATCAAGCTATTGTGTTAACGTGTATTACATTATGTTTTATCGCTACTATAATATTATTTTATTATGGTTATATATTCAAATGCTTTTGTTATGACCAAATCTATTCAGATTATTATCATTCTTTTATTCATTATATAACATTTGTTGGGCATGTATTGATTCTTATTTTATAAATGTATTATTTACCCATAAACCTTCATGGGTTAATTGTCCGTCGTTGTAATATTTTCCTTTACCGTTATACATATCATTTTTAAACTCACCTTCATATTGTAATTCTCCGTTTTTGTAGAATTTGCCTTGTCCATTACACATATGATTTTCCCATTCTCCGTCATATGCTAATTGTCCGCTTCTGTATAATTTGCCTTCTCCATCATACATATTATTTTTCCATTCACCCTCGTATATTAATTGACTATCGTTGTAGAATTTTCCTTCTCCATTACGCATATCATTTTTCCATTCTCCGTCATATGCTAATTGTCCGCTTCTGTATAATTTGCCTTCTCCATCATACATATTATTTTTCCATTCGCCGTCATATGCTAATTTACCATTTATGTAATATTTTCCTTCTCCATCATACATATCATTTTCAAACTCACCGTCATATATTAATTGACCGTCTTCATAAGATTTTCCTTCTCCGTTATACATATCATTTTCCCATTCGCCCTCGTATATTAATTGTCCGTTTATGTAAGATTTTCCTTCTCCGTTATACATATCATTTTTCCATTCGCCATCGTATTCTAATTGATCATCTTCGTAAAATTTGCCTTCTCCATTACGCATATCATTTAACCATTCGCCTTCATATTGTAATTCTCCATATATGTAAGATTTACCTTTACCATGTTTTAAATCGTTTTTCCATTCGCCGTCATATTCTAATTGTCCATCTTTGTAAGATTTACCTTTACCATGTTTTAAACCATTTTTCAATTCGCCTTCATATTCACCTTGATATAATAAATCATTTAATTCGCCATCTTTATGATGCGTAATCACAATATTATAAGGTTTTATGATACGTATACGTTTAATAGGTTTATTCTTTTTGTAGGTTGGTCGGAATGATACACTATTGAGTTGAATCCATTCGGCATAAGTATCTTTCAAATGTTTTAAATAGGTTTCAACTTCCTGAATCGATTCTTTCAACTCATTCATAACTTCGTCCATATTGAAAAACTTATTCATTTAAACTTTTCAATTTTATAAATAGAGCGATTGGTTTGTCATGATGAATTTCATAATTTTTTGTTTTCCGTCTTTGATTTTATCTAACAATTCGTAATCATTTGTATATTCACAAATGCTCGTGATTTCATTACTAATATGAATTAATTTCAAACAACACTTTACAAAATCACCAATAAATAAATTTGTTTGGCTTTTAAATTCACGAATGAAATGTAGACAACTTTGCTCATCATTACACTCCATCCATAATCGTATATAATCATACATAACATATTGTAAATTATATTGATTCATTGAAGATAGTCCATATTTTGTCTCTTGATCTTCATAATAATTCATACGTTCTTTGATATAACTTACATCTTCGGGTTCTGAGACCGGTTCACATTTTAATTCATAAAAACAACTTAATAAAGAAAATAAACTACTACTTGTATATTCTTTGAATCCATTTGTTTTTTTATATAAATCACTGAATACCAATAAATGCATTTCATTCATCATACATGCCATTTTACCCTTTTCGGTGATTACATTATTTTCCATAAACCCGTTTTCAGATAAAATTCTATACGCGTGTTCTATTTGGGTTTCAATATAGGTTTCAGCATATTCTTTATAATAAGTCTCGTCTTTTATACGTTTTTCAACGTCTTTCCATTTTTCATATCTTTCCTTATAGTCTATAATATCGGTATATTCCTTCATTTTCTTTTGTAGTTCTTTACGTTTTTTATTAGAGACAAGGTCTAAATGACTTTTCAATGATTCATATTCTTGGCAACGTATTAATACCATTGTATCAATAGACGGTCTTTCATTTTCGTTTTCATTAATAATACGTTTACTTCGTTCAATAGCACCCTTAATATCCATATACATTAGACTCTTTTTCACATAATCTATACACTCTGATTTCGTAAATGATGTATGAAGAATAAACGAATAATTAATCTTAAACTTAGATTTAATATTTGTCTCTTTACTTGATAATAAATCTATATATTCAGAAGGTTCGATTGATTTAAATAAGTTTGTTAATAAAACCACATAGCCAATTTTATCAATATTACGACGACCAGCTCGTCCACACATTTGTTTAAACTCGTTATTGTATAACATACGATATTTATTTCCGTCATGTTTATTTAAGCTAGTAAAGCATACTGTCTTTGTAGGCATATTTAATCCAATCGCGAATGTTTCGGTAGCAATCAATACTTTAATATATTTTTGTTCGTATAAAATTTCCATCATTTCACGAAAAATAGGCAACATACCAGCGTGGTGTAACCCAATTCCCTTTTCTAGTAATTTTACATAATTCTCATATTCAGGTAAAATAATATATTCTTTCCAATTGGGTACACGTGATACTAACAGTTGCTTACATACTGGAGCAACATTATAATCTTTTTCATTTTCTTCAAACAAAGGAGTTGTAATATCGTTCGATAGTTCTTCTACTTGTTTACGTGAAAATACAAAAAATAATGCAGGAAACATTTCTTTTTCGCGTAATGTTTTACATAATTCATTCACCACAAATTTACGATTTACATAACTATGTTTTATAGCCTGGATACACGTTTTATTTATTTTTAAAGAAGAATCTGTAATTTGAGACAATCTATTATAATGTTTGAATACAATATCACGATCTTCTTTTTTTGTAAGCTGTTGAATCGATTTATCAGGAATTGTAAAATATTGATAATATTCCAGCGGAACAACGCGTTCTTTTGTTCCGCAAATGACTATATCTTTTCCTTTTATTTCAGTTAGCCATTTAGATATATATTCTACATTTCCAATCGTCGCGGATAACATAACCATTTGGACATGATTGGGTAATAACATCATAGATTGCTCCCAAATGGTTCCACGGTCTTCATCGTTTATATAATGAACTTCGTCAAAAATAACACAACCTAGTTCGGTTTCAAAATCCATATCAAAATCTAAATGAGACAAAGTATCTTTCCGTAATAATTTATTATATAAGATTTCAGTTGTCATAATTAATACATCCGCGCTTGGATTATGTTTATTGTCTCCAGTCAAAATTCCTACTTCTAATTTTGTATATTGTTTTACAAAATCAGAATATTTTTGATTGCTGAGGGCTTTAATAGGTGATGTATAAATTACCTTTTTTCCTTTTGATGTGAAATACTCAATCGCGTATTGAGCAGGTAATGTTTTACCCGAACCAGTATGCGCTGTAATCAATACATTTTTTCCATCTTCAATGCCTTGAATGGCTTCACGTTGGAACGGACTTAATATCATGGATAGTATAATATATAGTTAGTATTTAATATAATTTATTAATATCAATCGAATTTATATTTCCTATTATAGTATATACATGCCCAATTGCTTCATTCGCCTTATCAATAATTTTAGTAATATCAGAATTTATGCTTGTATATGGATAGGATAATGAATCATCATATATAATATCTAACGATTGATAAATAGATTGAAACGAAATATCTTCTAATATGGTTTTATATGAATTTAACTGGTATATTAAACTACTATCATATATTGAATTCAATGAAGCATCAATCGAACTAAATGATATGCTCTCTAATATGGTTTTATAATAATTTAACTGAGTGATTAAACTACTATCATATATTGAATTTAATGATATTTCTATAGATTGAAACGAAATATCTTCTAATATAATTTTATAGGCAGATGCTTTATTTTTTATCGTAGTATCATTTATTATAGTACTCAATGAATTATCAATCGTACTAAACGATATGTCATCTAATATATCGTTATAAGAAGTTAACTGACTGATTAAACTAGTATCGTAGATTGAATTTAATGAACTCTCAATCGTACTAAACGATATGGTATCTAATATATCGTTATAAGAAGTTAACTGACTGATTAAACTAGTATCGTAGATTGAATTTAATGAACTCTCAATCGTACTAAACGATATGTCATCTAATATATCGTTATAAGAAGTTAACTGACTGATTAAACTAGTATCGTATATTGAATTTAATGAACTCTCAATCGAATCAAGTCTATTTATAACATGAGTATATGACAAATCAGCACTTATACCAATATATTCACTAAAACTACCGTCGTCCCACATGTTATTATCACTTGTTTCTTGATATATATATTCAAATTGTTTTTTTATTATAAACATTTCATAAGATATGGAGACAATGGTGCCACTTATGGTTTGGGCTATGGTTAATAATGAACCCAATGAAATATCATTTAAACATCCGTCTATGTAGTCAATCTCATTCGATATGGAGTCAATGGTTCCGCTTATGGTTTGGGCTATAGTTATT
>Ga0213868_10005768_pt1 | contig 11045 bp, 8 predicted proteins | sample PICome_9_FD_160087 | JGI IMG/M metagenome (GOLD analysis project Ga0213868, IMG submission 160087) | Coastal seawater microbial communities near Pivers Island, North Carolina, United States - PICO127 | ecosystem: Environmental > Aquatic > Marine > Coastal | place: USA: North Carolina | collected...
GCAATACATCTGGAGTAAAAGACTACTATGATTTTTCAGAGCTCATTCGCGAACATGAGGTTCTCGTTGTAACAATTAATTATCGTTTAGGTCCCATGGGCTGGTTCACTCATCCTGCTATACAGGGACTACAAAATGGAATTGACAAAACTTCTAATTTTGGAACCCTCGATATTATGGAGGCGCTTAAATGGGTGCGAACTAACATACAAAATTTTGGTGGAGATCCAAATAACATCACAATTTTTGGAGAGTCAGCCGGAGGAAATAATGTGCTGTCTTTGCTTGCTTCTCCTATGGGAAATGGGCTCTTTCACAAGGCAATCTCTCAATCAGGCTATACAACTAGTTTTACACAGGAAGAGGCAATTGGCACAAACCAAAAAGGTACAACAGTAAATCGATTAGGTTCTGATCCAGTGCTTTCCAGTTTCGACTTATCTGGATATGGAAGCATAAAAAATCTTTTTAACAATGATCCAAAAAAATACGCAGAAGAATATCAGAGTTTTTTGAGATCCATTGATGGAAAAGCTCTTTTAGAGACCTATGAGAAACTTTCAAAAGATACTTTTGATAGATTGCCGCTCCTAACTAGAGATGGAATAGTAACTCATATTGATGGAGTGAGTGCTGGGTTAGCCGCTTCTGCAGAAAAAAATAATATTCCAGTTATAGCAGGATCAAACAAAGACGAGCTCTCTCTTTGGTTAGGATCTAACAGATATTTTGTAAATGCATCTTATCCATTAACAAAACTTGTACCTATTCCTAAGATTGAATTTAAAAGAGAGGATTTATACAAACTTTGGGTAAATACCCGTTCACTGGGCTGGAAGTTAAGAGGTGTTGATGAGCCATTAATGGAGTTGGAAAAAGCTGGCTATACTTCTTTATATGCATATAGATTTGATTGGGACGATCAAGTCTCATCATACTTTGCAGATTTTCCTAGTTTGATAGGTGCAGCTCATGGATTTGAAATATCTTTTATTACCGGTGACTTTAAGTTTGGCCCAATTGGACGATTTGTATATCCCAGAGGTGAATTAAGAGATCAAATGACAGAAACAATGATGCAGGCTTGGACATCATTTGCAAAAACTGGTGTTCCAATAACTGGTAAAAGCCAGGAATGGAAAAAATTTAACTCCAAGGATAGATCCTTTATGAAGCTTGATTCTGATGAACATTTATCTTTAGATAAAGAGATATTGTCTCTCGAGCTTATCACCGAAAATGTTCGACTGTCCCCAGTGGGAACATTATTAGAAAAATGTTTACTTGTTCAAGAAACGTTTTTTAATATTGGGGATTACTCTGAGAAAGAATTTATGAAATGGAATCAGGGTGCCTGTAAACAATTCGATATGGACTTCGAACGTAAAAAAATAGAAACTGATTTAATTGAGGAATTCGGTTCAGCGACTGTTTACTAATGGTCCCAATCCAACAAAAGATTCTTTTTTTATTTCTTATAATGAGTATTTTATCTAGTTGTGGATCTGATGTTGACCCAGGAACAATTGAGGGGTCTCCTCGATCCTCACAAGCAATCTATGAACAAGATCTAAAATTTTTTAAAACTAAAGATAAGTTACTAGGATCAAATGCTGATGATAGGACACAAATTTTATTTGGCGACTTACATGTTCATACAACATATTCAATTGATGCGTTTACTTTAGAATTACCCATGATGGGCCTGCAAGGTATTCATGACAGTTCTATGGCATGTGATTTTGCAAGGTATTGTGCGAATTTAGATTTTTTTAGTTTTAATGATCATGCAGAAAGTCTAACTCCAGATCATTGGCAAGCACAAAAAGAAATTGTTAAGCAATGCAATATTTCAAATAGCGACCCTGTAACAAATGATTTGGTTGTATTTCCTGGGTGGGAGTGGACACAGATTGGCACCACAAAAGATAATCATTGGGGTCATAGAAATGTAATCTTTAAAGATATTCAAGATTTACCTGCTAGACCCATTGGCTCTAGAACCCGTGATTCAGGTCTAGGAGTATTTGATACTACTCAACAGGCTGTAAATGCTAGATGGCTTGATCTATTAAATTTTAAGCGATACTCAGATTTAGACTGGTTATTGAATACTGTAAGAAACGTGCCTTTCTGCGAGGAGGGTATTGCATCAAAAGACCTGCCTATTGATTGTTATGAATATGCAAAAACGCCGCGAGACCTTTTTAATAAGCTTGATGAATGGGATTCTGACACTATAGTCATCCCTCATGGCCAATCATGGGGATTTCACGTTCCTTTAGGAACATCATGGGACAACCGTTTAAATTTCGAAGGACATGATGCGAACAAGCAAATACTATTAGAAATTATGTCAGGTCACGGGAATAGTGAGGAATATCGAGATATTTCTTCGGTTAACTTTTCTCAAACCAATAATATTAGCTGCCCTGAACCCACTGATAATTTTTTGCCCTGCTGTTGGCAGGCTGGCGAAATACAAAAACAAAGATGTGATGGTCTCTCAAATGAAGAATGTGATGCAAGAGTTGAACTTGCTAAGCAATATACATTACTTGGTGGACCATATACTAATATGGTTTTTCCAGAAGCCAAACCAGAAGAATGGCTTAACTGCGATCAATGTACAGATTGTTTTAAGCCAGCTTTTAATTATAGACCAATGCAATCAGCACAATATGCATTGGCTATCTCTAATTTTAATGAATCACAAGATAATCCAAAGAGATATAACTTTGGTTTTATAGCGTCAACTGATGATCACACTGCAAGGCCTGGTACAGGTTATAAACAGTATGAAAGGCGTAAAATGACTTTTGCTACGGGAGTAAAATCTAAATTCTGGGAGTATTCTAATAAAGCTGAGGATCCTAATTTTCCTGAAATTCCTAAAATTATACCTGGCGAAAGTCAGCCTGATAGTGAAAGAGTTTCAAGCTTTGTATATCCAGGTGGGATTCTTGCTGTCCATTCTCAGGGAAGAGGAAGAGACCAAATTTGGTCTGCATTAAAGAACAAAAATGTTTATGGTACTAGCGGGCCTAGAATATTATTATGGTTTGATTTAACTAACTCTCCTGTTGGTAAAATTCCAATGGGCTCTGAGATTAAAATGAGCCAAAATCCATCTTTTGAAGTTAAAGCCGCAGGTAGCTTCAAACAAAATCCAGGATGTTCAGACGAGTCAATTGATGCGCTTTCTTCAGAGAGATTGAAGTATCTTTGTGCTGGAGAGTGTTACAACCCAAGCAATGAACGACATGCAATTAAACAGATAGAAGTTATAAAAATTACACCTCAATCATACTCTGGTGAAGCGATATCTCCATTAATTCAGGATCCTTGGAAAGTAATTCCCTGCAATGGAACTGGTGAATGTGAAGTTGAGTTTGAAGATCAAGAATTTTCTCGTGATAGCGTTTATTATGTTCGAGCTATCCAGGAAGAAACGCCTGCAATCAACGGAGCTCCATTATTAAAAGATAATTTTAAATTATGTAAAGGAAGCTTTAAAACAAATTTAAATGATGACTGCTTATCAATTACCAATGAAAGAGCATGGTCTTCACCAATTTATGTGAATAAACCCTAAAATTTTTTTTGTTTAATCCTATTTGCAATCGATCTTTTAACGTAAATAAGTTCAGCTATTTTGAAATATAAATTTTCCTCATAGGAGTCTACAGAATTATCAACATTAATTAATTCCCATAAGCTTTTAAGTAGCTCGAGCTTTTCATCGTTGGAATATTTTTTATTGATATTACTGATCGGGTTATATATTGATGTCGAATTTTTAACTTCATCAATTAATTCTTTCATTTGAGCATCGCTCTTAATATTGTGAGAGAGCCTTTTCTTGATAAAGGCTATCTCAACCTCTTCTAAGATCCCATCACTCATTGCAATCTCAAGCATTAACTTTATTGATTGATTTTGCTCAACAGAATTATTATTAGTTTTTATGCTACTTTTTCTGAATATTTTCTTAAATATATTTTTGATGTTCATATTTAATACTTGTTAATTCTTAATAAATTAGGAGCTTGCATTTTATTGATAAAAGTTCGTGAAAGCTCGCTCAACATTTGGGTTTTCAAAATGATATAACTTATCAAATCACTTAAATAGTTTAGGTGTGATAAGAGGGGAATTGTTAACGAAAATTCAAGATTTTTTTGATAAATAGAAGAACTGTCTGAATAGGAATTAACATTAAAAATATTTCCTTTATGAGAGTATTTTCTTAATTCTTGATGAAAAATGTTAAATAAATTTATTCTTCTTAAAGCAGGAAAATCAAGAATATTCATTTATTTTTCTTTTCTTTATTTGTTCCTTTAAATGCTGGCATAATTTTACCATGATGGTTAATTTCATTTGATTTAAGAATTTGCTTTATTGTTTTTAAAAATATTTTTACATCCATTAAAAAAGAAAGGTTTTCAGAATAGTATGAATCAAAAGAAAGCTTTGTATCCCAATCTAAACGGTTTCTTCCATTAACTTGCGCCAATCCAGTTAAGCCAGGCCTTACTGAGTGCCTTTTTTTTTGATCTAGAGTGTATAAATCTAAATATTCAGGTAATAAAGGTCTAGGTCCGATAATACTCATATCGCCTTTAATTATATTAATTAACTCCGGTAATTCATCAAGGCTAAATTGTCTCAGGATATTGCCTGCATATGTTAGTCTTTGGTGATCAGGCATTAGAACTCCATTCTCATCAGTCAGATCATGCATTGTTCTAAATTTATACATTTTAAAAATTTTTTCATTTAAACCTGGGCGAGCTTGCGAGAAGATAACGTTTCTAGATATAAAAATATATACATAAATACTAAGAATTATCATTATTGGCAAAAGAGCAATTAATGCCAATAGTGAAAATAAAATATCAAATAACCTTTTAAATACTAAAATGTAAAGTTGCATTATTATCTTTTCTCAAAAATTCTTTTTTATCAAACACATAAAATCTTCAAGTATAATCATCTTTACTTAATCGAGAAAGCTTATTTATACTCATCTTATTGTTAATAAAATATGCAAAAAACAAAAAAATTTTCCTGGCCATCATTCTCTCGTATAGAAGCGCAATTAGTATCAAATGTACTCAGATCTAATAGGGTAAATTATTTATTTGGCGATCGTGGTAAAGAATTTGAAGATCAGTTCTCAAAGGAGATTGGTGTTAAATATTCCCTAGCTCTTGCTAATGGAACATTGGCAATTGATATAGCTCTCAGAGCGATGAGAATTAAACCAAATGATGAAGTATTGGTAACTTCTAGGAGTTTCATCGCTACAGCATCTTCTATTTCACTGCTAGGAGCTATTCCAGTTTGGTGCGATGTCGATCTTAACTCACAGAATATTTCCATTGATGAAATTAAGCATAAGATTACAAAAAAAACTAAAGGAATTATATGCGTTCATTTTGCAGGTTTCCCGTGTGATATGTTTGAGATAATGAAGTTTGCTAAATCAAAAAAATTATTTGTTATTGAGGATTGCGCTCAAGCTCATGGCGCTAAGATTGGTGGTAAGAGCGTTGGTTCCTTTGGACATATTTCAACTTGGTCATTTTGTAATGACAAAATTATGTCATTGGGTGGAGAGGGTGGAATGATATCTACAGATAGCTCAAACCTATATAAATTTTGTGAAAGCTTCAATAATCATGGTAAAAATTTTACAAAAATTAAATCCTTGCCTAAGAATATTAAAACTTTTCCGTATATCCATGACTCGATTGGATCAAACTATCGCATGACCGAAATGCAATCCGCTCTTGGTATATATCAATTAAAGCAACTTAATGATTGGAACAAGCTAAGAAATAGAAATGCACAAATTTTTATAAATGAGATCAAGGATCTTGCAATAGCTAAGTTCCCATTGATTCCAAAAGATTATAGTCATGCTTGGTATAAGCTTTACATCACACTTCAGCCAAATCAAATAAAAAAAGAACATAGCAGGGATTCTATTATTAAGAAACTTAATGCTAATGGAGTTGACTCTGGATTTGGTGGGTGTGGTGAAATATATAAAGAGAAAGCATTTACAAAAATAAAACAAGGCAATAAAAGATTAAAAAATGCAAAATTTTTAGAAGATAACTCAATAATGATTTTGATTCATCCCACTCTTCCTAAAAAAGAAGTTTTTAAAAGAGCCAAAGTGTTAAAAAAAGTATTAACAGACTCTCAAAGATAAAGGTTTAATTTTTAAAAGATACATGAAAAGCACTAACATTAATATAATTTTATTCTTATCTCTGTTAATTGTTTTATTTCTTTATCTATTTCCATTGGAATACTCTTTAAGTATGGTTAGAACACTTATTGTATTTGCAAATTTTTTCATTTTTTTTCTTATCGGATTCATGGGATCTTTAGCTTATTCAAAATTCCAAGTAATTATCTTTGCAAGTATATTGTCATTTTCTCTCCAGAATTTACAGACATTGTTTACATTCAGAGATTTTGAAATTTACACAGTGATTGTTAATTTGATTGGTGCAATTTCCGGTGCAAATTTCATGCTTTTAGTGACTAGTTTTGTATATCTTATGTTTTATTTAATCAATAACCTCAAAACATATGAACCAAAATATCAATCTCAATTGCCAGGTATTAGCTCTTTAGTTGATTTAAATCAAATTAAGCCTATGTCACTCTTTAATATTTTTATTAGAAAGATTCATTTTGGGCTGAATAAATTACTTCCTGCAAGTGATAATTTAAAATTATTCATTCATACGGATACTTCACATAAACTTCAATTCCCAGTTATGTCACCGAGCATTATTAGGCATCTTTTATATGGAACATCTGAATTTGATACTTCCGTGATTCTATCTGAGCAATTGAAACCAGGAATGATTGTATGTGATTTAGGCGCTCATTATGGTTACTTTAGCTGCAAAAGTTCTGATCTAGTGGGACCAACTGGCAAAGTATTTTCAATCGAGCCAACACCAAGTACCTTTAAGGTTTTGAAGAAAAATACTCAAACTATAAATAATATTTTTGTCTTCAATACTGGTTTTTTTTCACAGAACATCACATTAACTTTTAATGATTATGGTGAAAATTACTCAGCGCTCAATTCGCTGCATCAGGCAAGGCTAGCTGAAGGCATAAACTCTGATGATCAATATCTTATCAAATTTCAAACAGCAGATTCATTTTTTACACAACATAAATTCATTCCAGACTTTATTAAAATGGATTGTGAGTCAAGCGAGCTTCAAATATTGAAGGGAATGAAGAAATTATTTTCTTTAGGCAAACCATACTTATTGATTGAGTTTGGAGATATTGATGGAAAAAATACTCCTAAATCTAAGCCAGTACACGAATATTTAGTTGCACTTGGTTATACAGGATATATTAGATGCAAAGAAGGTTACTACATGAAAAATTTATCTGAGAAATATTCTTATGCGAATATTCTTTTTGTTCCTCCGAGACACAAAGATAGTTTTTTAATTTCAAATCCTATAATTGCAAATGAATAATTTTTCTTCCAATATTAAATATTTTTTGCCACATAGATTCTTTTTTGGAACCCTTATCAATTTAGCAACCTTATATAGATATTATGTAAACAAGCTTAAGACCAAAAGCCCTGATCAATTCATTGGAGCTAGCATCCTTGATAACTTTAAATCTTTAGGATTCAATGTTTCACATCTTGGCATTGATATGAAGCAGGTTTCAGATATTGAATCTGAGTTTGAAAAACCTGGAAGCACTATAAGTCTTATGCAAGATGAGCTTCATAATGGGATATATCCTGAAGCATCGACCTTTTATTTAAAAAAGAATGCCATAAATTTCTCATATTTTTTAGAAATTTTAAAGAGAAGTCGAACCTTAACTTTTTTAGAACAAATTTATGGAACAAAATTTGAGTGCTTCCATCTTGTGGTTATGAAGACTACTGCCAGCAAGATGAATCATTCAACCAGTCTAAATTTCCATAGGGATGGGCACCCTCCTTTTTCTCACAAATTAATAGTGTATCTTACAGATGTTTCTGAGATTAATGGCCCAACAATGTTTTGTAAAGGCAGTCATAAAAATACTTACCTTACTCCTACTTTTGGTTTTCATAACTTTATTAGGCCCTCATCCATAAGTAATTTTGAGACCATTTTAGGGCCAGCAGGAACTTGCTTGTTGTTTAATAACAATGGCATTCATGCAGGAGGTAGGACTAACCAATCCAATCGAATTATTGCAGTGTTCACTCTGCGCCCCGGATCTAGTGTTAAAAACTACAATGAGATCAAGTCAGTTGGTGAAAGAGAATATTCCCTAAAGTAATTTTTTAATATGACCTTATTAAATCTTAACAGAAGAACAAAAAAAATTATTCTTGCTCTTGCAGATGCCGCTTTAGGCTTCCTAGCCTGGGTTGTGATTGGACCTCCATTGGCATCTTTTTTAATCGATAATAGGCTTGAAGTTTTGTTTAATTCTATTTCATTAAACTTTATGGGCTATCTAGCTCCAATAATAATGGCAATTATATATTTCAACCTCAATGATATGTATAAATCTATCTCAAGATTGTATGAACCATCGAAGTATATTTTCCAAAATTTATTTGGCGCATTAATTTTTGGGTTCTTATGGGCAATCATTTATTTATACAAAGTCGGGGAATTAGGAATAAATTTAAAAATGATTATTTTGCTACAGGGATTGGTTCTTGGTATTGTTTTCTTTGCCTTGACAATTAGCATTCGATTAATAGCAAAAACCATATTAAATCCACTGAGGTTTAGAACAGATTTTCAGTCTGTAATTATTTATGGGGCTGGAGCAAGTGGGGTCGAGTTATATTACCTGCTTCAATCAGACCCTAAGACAAAAGTAATAGCTTTTATAGATGATAATAAAGATATGGTCGGTATGAAAATAGACGGCGTTGAGGTCTTCAGGAGTGTAAAAAGGATTGCAGAGTTAATTAAATCATTTGATGAAGTTGAGGTGCTATTAGCGATTCCGAGCATTAATATCGATCAAAGAAGAAAAATTATAGAAAGGTTGCAACCTTTAAGGTTATCCGTGCGGTCAATTCCATCTATGCATGAACTAATTGGTGACTCAAAAAAAATGGATGAGTTACAAGAGTTGTCCCTAGATGACTTGCTACCAAAAAGTCGTGCACAGGATTTAAATACAATCGATCTTAGTTCACAAACTGTATTGGTTACTGGCGCAGGAGGATCAATTGGCTCTGAGATAGTCCGCCAACTTATCACATCAAATCCCTCGTCGGTAATATTATTGGATTTTTCTGAATTCAATCTTTTTAAGGTATATGAAGAAGCCCTTGCCATAAAGAAAAATTTAAGTTCAGATGTACAAATAACACCTATTTTGCATGACATTTGCAATAAAGACTCGCTTCAGAAAATTTTAGAAAAGTTTTCTATAAATCTTATCTACCATGCTGCTGCATATAAGCACGTTCCAATGCTAGAAATAAGTGAAAATATTTTAACGGGCATTAAAAATAATATCATTGGCACCTATTCAATATGTGAGATATCGCAATCATTAGGCATTGAAAAATTAATAATGGTGTCTACGGATAAAGCTGTCAGACCTACTAATTTAATGGGTGCAACTAAAAGATTTGCTGAACAGATTGTGCAATATTTCAATGCTGAATATGAAAATATTACTTTCTCCATGGTTCGTTTTGGTAATGTAATAAATTCTTCGGGATCTGTGATACCAACATTTATAAAACAAATCAGTCAAGGAGGGCCTATAACTATTACCAACTTGAATGTAACTAGATTTTTTATGACTATTCCTGAAGCTTCGAATCTTGTTCTTCAAGCTGGAGAAATGTCTAAAGGTGGAGAAGTTTTTATTCTAGATATGGGTGATCAGGTAAAAATAGTCGATTTAGCAAAGAGATTGATAAATTTAAAAGGATACAACTATACTTTTGAGAAAGACATGCCAGGTATTAGAATTGTAGAAACTGGTTTAAGACCAGGTGAAAAATTATATGAAGAGTTGCTAATTTCAGGCAAAGAGATAAAAACTGAAAACCCTAAAATTTTTAAATCAATTGAACCTAATCCACCTAGCGAGATTATCGGCATATTAGATTTATTGAGTGATAGAATTACTCATGGAGACATTAATGGTTCTATTGAAATTCTTTCAAAAAATGTTCACGGTTTTATAAGATAAATTATGACCAAAAACTTAAATTTTTTTTTATTAGCACTATTATCAATTCATGCATCTGCGTTTGATTTAAGCAAGCTTTCAATAAATGAGGGATTCAGCATAACTATTTTTGCTGAAGGGTTGGATGCTCCTAGGCAAATGGCTGAGGGAAAAAATGGAGTAATTTACGTAGCTGAGCGTGGGGGACAAATCGTTGCATTAAGTGATACAGATAATAATGGCGTGGCTGATACTCGAATTATAGTTGCTGATGGCCTCAAATACTCTACTGGTTTGAGTATATATGATGGAGATTTATACTTTTCTGAAATTAGTAAAATATGGAAAATTGAAAATATTGACCACTGGATAAAAGATTATGATGTAAATTCTTCAATGCTAGAAAAAGTAATTGTCGTTGACAATTTACCAGATGAAGAATGGCATGGCTGGAAGTGGATTAAACATGATCAAGATGGAGCTTTATACTTTAATGTTGGCGCTCCATGTAATATATGTCTTTCAAAAAACCCTCAGTTTGCAACTATCCTTAAGTATGAAAATGATTCCATTAATTATGTTGCAAGAGGAGTGAGAAATAGCGTTGGGTTTGATTTTCATCCAATTAGTAAGAAGCTTTTTTTTACAGATAATGGTAGGGATTGGCTTGGAGATGACTCACCATCTTGTGAACTAACCAGAGTTGATTTCAATGGTCAATTTTTTGGTTACCCATACAAACATGCTGCAAGTGTCATGGATCCAGAATTCGGCCCAATGAGTACCGGATATGATTTCGTAGATCCAATCCTTGAGTTGGGTGCGCATGT
>Ga0213868_10005769_pt1 | contig 11041 bp, 8 predicted proteins | sample PICome_9_FD_160087 | JGI IMG/M metagenome (GOLD analysis project Ga0213868, IMG submission 160087) | Coastal seawater microbial communities near Pivers Island, North Carolina, United States - PICO127 | ecosystem: Environmental > Aquatic > Marine > Coastal | place: USA: North Carolina | collected...
CGCCAAATCTCCCAATCAATAAAGGAATTGAATCAGCGAATGGGCATCCGATCAAGAAAGAGTTTTTCAACAGAATTCGCCCAAGGTCAGAAATGCTGCAGGGTGCATGAATGTCAGCTTTGAACGCTGGAGCAACAAGACGCTTGATAAGTTCTGTTTCAACCGCGAACGTGGCCGTCTTACCACATTCATGACAGAACAATTCTCTTGAGGCCCCTATGCAATCCCAGCCAATGACATTCAAAGACAAATTATCCGACCCCACCAAACGACTGACAGCGCATGTCTGCACCATTCCCTCTGCAACGGTGACCCAAGCCATGGCAGCGGCTGGCAGTGACGCGGTCATAATTGATTTGGAACATGGTGCGATTGATTACGCGTCAGCCCATGCAATGATCGCAGCAACTTCTGGTACGTCATGTGCTCCGCTTGTCCGGGTCACAGAAAACGATGCGGCACAAGTAAAACGGGTGCTGGATCTTGGTGCTGAAGGTATTGTGTTTCCGTTGATCCGTAGTGCCGAAGATGCTGTACGGGCTGTAGCCTCGCTTCGTTACCCGCCAAATGGCACGCGTGGTTTCGGGCCATTCCTCGCACATTCCCGTTGGGGTACGTCACTCATGGACTACCGCGAAACCGTCGATGGTAGTCTGGTTTGCTGTTTGCTGGTCGAGACACGGGATGCGATTGAAAACATTGAGGCCATATGTGCGGTGCCGGGGATCGATGCGATTATTCCAGCGCAGTTTGACCTATCGACAGATTTGGGCATTTCAGGCCAGTTCGACCACCCAGATTTTCTTGCGGCCATTGCAAAGGTCGAAGAAGCCGCGAACGCGGCAGGCATCCCACTGGGCAACGTTGGCCTTGCAAAGCCTCAGGCTGATGCGCTTTTCGCAAGAGGTTACCGCATCATCGCTGGCTTTGACATTCTGTGGCTCAAGGCGATGGCTGCGGAAACACAATCATGGACACAATAGGCCACACCTGCCGGATGCCCAAAGGCAGCTTTGTCCCGCATCTTACCAGTTCATGCGCCGTGCAGCGAAAGGTGTTTCTTGGAAAGACCAGCCGTTCGTCACTGGCGCGGCGAATGACGGTGGAGAGCCCAATCTAACCAAGGCTGCACATTCTTGAACGCCACCAAAGCGCATAAAGCGGACTCTGCAAAAAGCTTGCCTCAAAGGATTTCAGAGAGCTTTAGCCGTTGAATTTTTCCTGATGGGCCCTTTGGCAATTCTTTCATGAAATGTATTCTGTCCGGGGCTTTAAACGTGCCAAGCCGCTGCGAGCACAAGGTTAATAGGTCAGCTTCGGCCAACGTTGAACCTTCGCAGACGGCAACTGCCGCTTCGACCCGTTCGCCGTACTGCGTACAGGGCCGAGCGAATGCTGCCGCCTCAACGATGTCGTTGTGACTGTAGAGAACCTCGTCAATTTCACGCGGGGCAATGTTTTCGCCGCCTTTGATGATCAGTTCTTTCAGGCGACCAGTCACAAAAACATAGCCGTCTTCATCCATACGCCCAAGATCACCCGTGCGCAGCCAATCACCTGCGAAGGTGGCGGCAGTGGCCTCTGGGTTAGACAAGTATTCGCGCATGACGTTCGGCCCACGAACGGCGATTTCGCCTTCGGTGCCCCTTGGGGCTTCGGTCAGGTCGGTGGCCATGATCTGTACATCGTTTCCGAAACCCACACCGGGTGAACCGATTTTGCGCACGCCCGGCGGTAACGGGTTAGACAAGATTTGAGCCGCCGTTTCCGTCAATCCCATGGTTTCGATAATCGGCACGCCAAAGCGGGTTTCAAAGGCGGACTGGGTTTCAACGGCAAGGGCCGAGGACGCAGATCGTCCGAACCGCAAGCGCGTGTCTGCCTGTGGATCAGCCGTGCCGTGCAATAAATGGCTGATGATGGTCGGCACAACCGAGAACCACGTTGCCTCGCCCTCAGCAACCTGGATCCAGAATTTACTGGCCGAAAATTTCGATACCATCACGAGGGAACCACCGGACACCAATGCGCTCATCACTGTCACGCACAGCCCGTTAATGTGATAGATCGGCAATACGCAAAACCCGCGATCATTGCCGTCCAGCCCGTGGGCGACAGCGGTGGTCCAGCCGCCCGCCAAAAGGCTGGAATGGCTATGCACGACGCCTTTGGGTTTGCCTGTGGTACCAGATGTATACATCAACAATGCGTGGTCGTCGGGGTCGATATCCGTCAGCTCTATCGTCGCGTCGAGCATCGCTGGGACCAGTTCAACCACCCCTTTTGGGGCGACGCTGGCGAAGGTCTCACTCTGAGACGGATGCACTATCGCGAAGCGCGCACCAGAGTGGTCCAAGGCGTAGGCTATGGCATCTGGCCCCGCCGCGAGGTTGATCATCGTCGCGCGAAACCCGCCATAAAGCGTAGCGTAGGTTGCAACCAATCCGTCACGCCCGTTGGGGTGGATGATGGCAACGCTTTCGCCCTTCTTAATGCCTAGCGCGGCCATTTTTCGGGCCAATTCACGGGCCTCATCGCGCAAGATCCGCCATGTCAGGGTCTCAGCGGTTTCAGGGAACACGACTGCGATGCTATCCCCGTTTGCACGCGCATTCAGCCAATCGCGGACTGTACCTTTGGGGGGATGTTCAGGGTCAAACATCATTTGCCAACCCGTGCCCAGTACTCTCCAAAAATATCTTCCACGGCGGGTTCCCGTGGCGGTATTTCACGCACGATCTTGGTGCTTTGAATAAAGTGCTTCCAATGCAGGTTGTCGTCGATCGAATTCCCTCCCCATGATCCACACCCCATGGACAACGAGAACGGCATTCCATTGTTGAACGCACCGCCCGTCGCAAATGTATGCGCCTGATTGACGATCACCCGGCTGGTTGGGATAGCATTGGCGAGCGTCAGGGGACGGGTGTCATCATTGGTATGTATGCCAACGGAATGGCCAGCGCCTTGATGCAGTTGAACTTTAAGCGTGGTTTCAACCGCCTCTTCAAAATCACTTGCGCGGTAAACGGTCAGAACACGGCTGAGTTTTTCACCCGATAGCGGAAAATCTGGGCCAATGCCCTTGGTCTCCACCGCGATGAATTGTGTGTCAGCAGGGACCTCGCCTGCCAGCCCCAAGGCCTCGATCAACTGCGCAGCATCTTGGGCAATGGCCCGCGGGTTCAGGTGCCCTTTGACCCAGAGCGTGCTGGTAATTTTAGTGTCATCCGTGATCAACGCGCCCCCCACTTTGGCAAGTTCGACAATAAAGGCGTCATAGATATCATCGAGCACAACGATAGAATTTTCCGAACTGCACGACGTGGCATTATCAAACGTCTTAGAGGCCGCGATCTTTTGGGCGGCCGCCGCCAGATCAGCGGTTTCATCCACAATCACACAGACATTCCCCGCCCCCACAGCCAGCGCAGGCGTGCCGCTGGTGTAGGCGCGTTTCACGTTGTTCTGACTGCCGGTCACAACGATAAGATCGGCAATCTCCAGCAGTCGTTGAGTCTTTTCCTTGGAGCCGCGCCCCGGGATCATTTGCACCAGATCATGATCAAGGCCCAATTTATCGAATTCGGCGTGAATATAACCCAGCAAAGCTTCGCAAGTCGGCACGCCTTTGGGAGACGGAGATACGATGATGGCGTTGCCACACTTCAAGGCATTAACGATATTGTTGGCGGGTGTCGCACCGGGGTTGGTGGAGGGTACGACAGCACCGATCACACCAATCGGACGCGCAATTTCAGTGATGCCCGTGGCCGCATCGTCACTGATGATGCCATAAGTTGTCACGTCTGCGATATCGCGCATCAGCCCAAGTGTTTTGCGATGGTTCTTGGTTATCTTGTCCGCCACGTTACCCAATCCCGTTGTTCCAACGGCCAGTTCTGCGAGGTATTTGTTGCGGCTCGGTTCCATAATCGCCCACGCGACAGCTTGGGCCGCACGATCGTATAGCTCTTGCGATCCACCCGCTTCGAAGGCGGCCTGTGCAGTGCGCGCGCGCGCGACGATGGCCTCAACTTCTGCAATGTCTGTGGCGATGGGATCAGTGGCGGTCATGGGAATTCCTTTTGGTTTGGCGGGGCTGAGATACAGCCCCGCCGATGCTCATTTAGAGACCGGCCAGAAGCGCCTCAAGCGTCACTTGGCGCTGTGCCCACATCTCTTGGACTTCGGCGCGGTTCATCACCAGCACTGGCGATCCGCCTGCTGCCATACGCGACGCCACACGGCCGTTCTCAAACATGGTTGGAACGATTGCCGCGAGGTGATCAATGATTGGCTGTGGCGTGCCAGCAGGCACCATCACACCGCGGTAATTTACGGATGCATTGTCGATGTCAAAACCCTGTTCCATCAGTGTCGGCACATCGTCGATAAAGCTGTTACGCTCAAGGTCGAACACGCCAAGGATTTTGACAGACCCCGCTTCACGTGCACGGAAAGCATCTGACAGGTTGTTCACACCGCCCAGAACATCACCCGCAATCACGGCCTGCATCGCGCCAGCGCCACCTGCATTGTTCGGGATGTACGCCAATTTAACACCCGCCGCTTTTTCCAGCTGAAGTGCTGCGATGTGGTGACCAACAAACAGGCCTGCGCCCGAGAACGTCAAACCACCCGGATTGGCCTCGGCGTAGGCAATCACGTCTGCCATTGAGTTAAACTCACTGTCCGCACCGACCACGAAAACCGCAGGGTCTGCGCCCCAGTTTGCAATCGGCTCAAAGCTGTCAGTGGAATAGTCCACGCCGCCTTCGATAGATTGTGCGATGAAGTGCGGCACATTGTAGGCGCCCAGTGTGTAGCCGTCGGCTTCGGCCTGCGCCAACCAGTTCCAACCGACACGGCCACCTGCACCTGCTTTGTTAAGAATGGCGATGGGCATGTTCAACGCGTCTTCGTTGCCAGCCGTCATCGTGACGATGCGAGCTTGGAAGTCTGTCGCGCCACCAGCGCCGTAGCTGACCATCAACATCACGGGGCGTTCTGGATAGTCGCCGTGGCCTTCCGCCATCGCCGTGCCCGTCATCGCCGTAAGCGCCAATACAGCGCCTGCAATCCATTTTTTCATTTTATCTCTCCCTTGGTTACATCCCAAAACTGCCTCCCGCAGCGTCAGGAAAATATCTCTCGCGGTGTGTACACGTTCAAAAGCATCGCAAAGAGACCGTACATGACCGCCATAAAGCCGGCGGTGATTAGAACCCGTTTGATCCATGTTTTCGCCTCTGTGTGGGGGGCTGGATCGTACAGGGTAAGTAGGATGAAGAAGGTGACCGTGGTGGCCGTATAAAAGCCCAGCTCTTTGGCCGCCCAAAACGCATAGACTAGCGTGACGATCAGACCGGGCAACAGGTTGCGCATGTCTTGCCCACTGAGGCCTTGGCCAACTTTGGTTCGTCCCAAGACGGCTTTCAGGAAGGTCCAGATCGCAAGTATTGCAAATACCGTCGCGATCAAGCGCGGAAATACAAACGCCGCCGCGGGCTCTTGGGTGTAGCTGATATAGGCGACGGTGACGCCAACAACAGCAATCGAGCCAGAGGCGATGATGTGCTGAGTGCGTGGAAGATCGTTCATGCTTGCGCGTCCTCTTTCGTGGTGTAGCGGCGCTGGCGCAGCTCCATCCAAATGGAATACCCGACCGAGGCGACGACGATCAAAATCAACAACCAGTTCAGCCAACCTGTGAAGAAATACGCCATCTGGCCGATCGTGGCATTGGCGATCATAGCGCCTTGCATAAAGTTGGCTTCTGCGATTGGACCGAGGATCAGACCAAGCACTAGCGGAGCGGCCGAGAATCCGAAACGTTCAAGGAAATACATCGCCAAGCCAAGGGCGGCCATGACGTAAACATCCCCCATCGAATGTCCGACGGAATAGCTACCAAACACGGCCAATCCAAGCACCACTGCCGCCATCACAGCGCGAGGCACACGGGCCACATTGGCCGCCCAACCCGCAATCAGCAGGCCGAACACACACATCAGGATTTGCCCGATCAGCATCGAGTTGATGAACGGCCAGACAACTTCTGGATACTGCGTAAACAGCGCGGGGCCTGGGAAAATACCGTGGATCAACAGGCCGCCGAGCAACACTGCGGCCGTCGGCGATCCGGGGATCGACAGCGTCAGCAGCGGCACCAAAGACGGGCCAACCATGGCGTTGTTTGCGCTTTCCGCGGCGATGACACCCTCTGGATGGCCGGTGCCGAATTTAGCGCTTTCAGGGCTCATCTTCTTGGATTGGTCATAGGCAACAAGACCCGCGATCTGTCCACCCACACCGGGGATCAAACCAATGATCGAACCTACGGCTGTGCCGATGGCCAACGCACGTTTGCGACTGAACACCTCGCGAAAGGCGGCCCCAATGGGATGGCGCTGCACGACGATTATCTCGGCATTCACATTTGAGCGCCCTTTGGCGAACATTGCGATGACTTGCGGGATAGCGAATAGGCCGATCAGCGCGGGAATGACGTTGATGCCGCCGCTGACAGAAGAATGGAAAATGAAGCGTTGCGCGCCCATGATGTCGTCGAACCCGATCGTGGCAAGCCACAAACCGATGCACCCCGACAGCAGGCCTTTGACAACTGAACTGGAATCTAGCGTGCCGATTACGGTAACGCCCAAGATGGCGAGCCAGAACAGTTCGGACGGACCAAATGCCAGCGCCCATGTGGCCAGAACCGGTGTCAGAAAAATTAACAAGAACACACCAAAAAGACCGCCTATCGCCGATGCGATAAACGAGATTTGCAACGCCTTGGCACCTTCGCCCTTTTGCGCCATCGTGTGGCCATCCAGTGTGGTCGCAATATTGGCAGGTGCGCCCGGAATTTTAAGCAAAATCGCACTGACAGCACCTCCCGCGACCGTTGATGTATAAGCGGCACCCAGTAGGATAAGCCCCTGTTCTGGCGCGAGCTTGAAGGTGAACGGAATCATCAACGCGACCGTCATCGTCGGCGACAGGCCCGGCGTTGCGCCAAGGATTAGGCCGCCAATCGTGCCCAGTAACAGCAGCCCGAAATTAATCGGGGTGAACACGTCGCCCATATAGTACAGAAATTCCAAGCGCCGAGGCCTCCCCATCTTTGCAGTTGATCTTTGACGCTAAACAATGAAAATAGTTTTGCAAATGTTTTCATAAATGGACATCAAGTGACTGATATAAAACAAAAACAAGTCGATATGATGTCTGTTGCGAAAGCGGCAAACGTATCCACATCGACGGTGTCGCGCTATTTCAACCACCCTGAACTGGTCAAACTGGTCACACGGCGCAGAATCGAAACGGCGGTGCGCAAACAAGGCTATATTCGAAATCGCGCGGCCCAAACCATTCACGGCATTCGCAGCGGAACGATAGGGGTGATCGTGCCCACGCTTGACCACGCAATCTTTGCGGAGGTGGTGCAGTCCTTTTCGGATACAGTCGCAGAACAAGGCTTTACGATCCTGCTGGCGTCGCACGGATATGATCAACAGCGCGAATATGCGATCCTGCGAAAGATGCTAGAACACCGTGTGGACGGGATTGTTTTGACAGGTCTGGATCATGACGTTGCGGTGTTTCGCCTGATCGACAGCCAGACTATTCCGTCGATTCTAATGTGGAATTACGCTGACGACGCACGATACCCTAGCATAGGGTCCGACAACAATTCCGCGGGCGCAATGATTGCTGAACATTTGCTGTCTCAAGGCCACCGTGACATCGCCTGCATGTTTCCCCCGACCCGTGGAAATGACCGTGCTCAGGCACGCTTCTCGGCTGTTATGGAAACATTGACGGACGCGGGGGTATCTGTGCCGGACCATTGGCAACTTACGACCGTCTATAGCATCTCGGACTCCAAACGAGACACCTTGAAGTTGCTGAACAGAACCGATCGGCCCACGGCAATCATTTGCGGTAATGACATTCTCGCGACTGGTGCACTATACGGGGCCGCGGCTGCCGGATTGCGCGTGCCGGACGATATTTCCATAACGGGAATAGGGGATTTCAAAGGATCCGCCGAGATTGAACCTGCCCTTACGACAGTCCGTATTCCCGCGAAACGCATCGGTCACGAAGCAGGCCTCGCGCTGTCTGCAGCCATCATCAACCCCGGCTCAGTGGCAACTGGACTGCACTGCAAACCGAAGCTCATAATCAGATCATCAAGCAGACCGTTAAGCGAAGCATAGCCAGCCTAACACCCAGGAGCGGCGAAACAGAAATTACTATATGTCGCGATTTGATATTTGCGAGGTCGAAAACCGCAGAAAGCCGACCTTGGCAGAATATCGAGTAACGGCGACTTTGTCCGCGAACTGTGAATTAGCCCCTCAGCTGATTTTGCCATCGCAGCGAATGTCGGGAATGACGGGCCGCAACGCAGTATGCTGATCGGTTGGTGAATGGCCGCAATGGGCCGTTCGTGCGAACAGTATCGCCGTCTATACTGGCAATGCTGCGCCGCATCCGAGGTCGGCTTCGAGCCCATTGCGGAAGTGCCAAATTCCCGCTGCGTGTGCTCGCAGCGGGAAGAGTGCTGCGGGTGCGTGAACTTCGGTGCTGCTGCGCGGCGGTAAATGCGGTCATTCATACAATTTGCAGCATATCTGAAGCCGCGAATTCACTCATCGCGGGAATAGAAGTCGCCCGCATCGAACCACTAAATGTCGGCCGTCTATTTCATCGGTAGCTTTTTCGAGAGATTTGCGGTCCGCGCCGGTGACGAATTTACTAGATGCCTAGATTTCTTGCCACGAACCCGTCCTCAATCGCTTCTTCTACAAACGCGTCAAGTGCCGCAATCAATGGGTTGTCGCGACCCGCCAGCACCATCGCCTGCGACACCTGCGTAAGGACACCCGGCAAGACCCGAAAGCCGCCATCACCGCGGAAATAGCTTTCCAGAGAAGCGCGGACTCCGGCAACCAGATCACCCCGTCCACTGCGAAAATCTTCGAAACTTTCCGGTGGCGTCCCGGAATGTTCCAATTGCGCGTTTTTTAGGGTTTTCGAAAGGTACATATCATAGGCAGATCCTGTCGCGGTCAGGATGGTCACGCCTCTCCGATCTGCATCTGATACTTGTTGAAAAGGCGCATTTGATCGAACGGCATAGGTGGCTTCGATCACATGGTAGGGGCGTGTAAAACTGACCTGACGGGCGCGGGTTTCGTCAATTGCAAGGAACGCGACGTCCCACCGGTCCGAACTTGCATCGGCGAACACCTTACCAGCCCCTGTGTACATGACTGGTTCGAATGTCACACCCAGCCGGTCCGCCAAACGCTGTGCAAGTGCGGGGCTGACGCCGGCAAGCTTGCCACCATCGTTTTGGACAAGCGCCCTATTTCCCGTGTTGATGGCAACTCGAAGAATGTCATTCTGCGCGATCAAGGCCAGTTCATCCTGCATGCTATTCTCTCTCTTACATATCCAGTGATGTTACGCTGAAGATCAGACACGCAACCAGAAAATTCGCGTTCCTGCTAGAAACCAACGCTAAGGCTCACGGTCTGTTTCAAGGTTGTTGAGCCCACAAACAGGATCGAGATGCCAAGCGTGTACCGTCATTTGTGCTTCTTACAAAAATAGGTACTTTGGACGGTGGTTTCAAAGGATCGCTGTAGGCTGCGCAGACGTTTGATGTGCGGACAAAGTTGCCGTTTATTTCGGTCTCTGAGTCAGCGAACCGGCTTCCAAAGGTGTGGTTTCAATACCCTTCTACTCATTTCTTTAGCGCCGCTCCTTGTCCTGCAAGGCGCCCAAAGACAGCGCCCGATGTCAGGCCTGACCCACCGGGATACCCTTCATAAAAGACTCCGCCGACCATTTCGCCGCATGCAAACAAGCCCTCAATCACCGTGTCATCGCTGCGCAAAACGGCGCCCGCATCCGACACCTTCAGACCGCCATAAGTGAACGTAATGCCACCTGTGACGGGATAGGCTTTGAACGGAGGCGTATCGAATTTCTGCGCCCAGTTCGATTTCGCGAGGGCCAAGCCCCGCGTCCCTTTGCCATCCAGCGACGTCGGATCAAAGGCGACGTCATCCATAACCGCATCGTTGAAAGCATCCAAAGTTGCGCGTGCGCCGTGGTGGTCGATGCCGTCCATCTTGGCGCACAGATCATCAAGCGTATCGGCCTCGACAAAATGCGCGTCATGAAACCGGTATTCGGCGTACAGCATGTCGTCCACTTTGGCGTCAAACACCTGCCACGCGAAATGACTGGGCTGATCCAGCACCGCTTTGCCGAATTGTGCGTAGGTGTAATTGCGGAAGTTCTCGCCCTCATCCACAAAACGATCCCCGTTCGCGTTCAACATTACACCAAGGAAATAACAGATCTTGCGGTAGTTCTTACGCTCCCCCGCGGGCAAATCAAGGTTGGCGAAATCTGGCATGTGCAGATCCATGGGTGTCGCATGGCAGTTCGGATAAAGGCCATATTTTGCAGCCCCCAGATCATGCGCCATGACCAGACCGTCGCCTGTGTTATGGGGCGTGCCGCGCACCTTCGCCTTTTCCCAGTTGCCGCCCATTAAATCGTTGCGCAGTTTGGCGTTCGCCTCAAACCCACCGCACGCGAGGATCACCGCTTCCGCGTTCAGCGTTTCTTCGCCCACGGTGACGCCCGTGACTTTGTTATCCTGTGTCACCAATCCAGTAACTGCGGAATTGTACCGGATTTCGCCGCCCAGACCCGTGAACGCTGCCAGTTCCATATCAAACAGCCCGACGCCTTCGTTTTCAGCGGCCAACGTCAGGCCGCCCCAGAACACGTGACGACCGTCTTTCTCAAAACTTTGACGGCTGTAGATCGGTTCAAATTTTACGCCGTGGTTGCCCAGCCATTGCATCGCATCCAGCGAAGTTTCGATCAGTCGCTTCTGTTCAACGGACAAATCGCGCCCGCCATTGAAGGCCAGAAGATCGTCGGCAAATTTCGTTCGGGTGTAGCCGCCAAAGTCCGTGACCTTAAGTCGGGGATCGTCAGG
>Ga0213868_10005771_pt1 | contig 11039 bp, 11 predicted proteins | sample PICome_9_FD_160087 | JGI IMG/M metagenome (GOLD analysis project Ga0213868, IMG submission 160087) | Coastal seawater microbial communities near Pivers Island, North Carolina, United States - PICO127 | ecosystem: Environmental > Aquatic > Marine > Coastal | place: USA: North Carolina...
CGTGCTTGTCGATTTCCGAGCTAAAAACGCACCGTCCGCCCAATCGTTCCAACCCAATACGAAATCCACCAATGCCAGCAAATAAATCGATAAAGGTGAACATTACGATAAAATCAAACGATTCGGGCCAATGCGTTGGGGGTGATCTCACGCACGTCTCGCAGTATCGTTTCCCGATTGAATACCCCATCTCGAAAGGAGGTTCTCAATTCCTCGGACTGAAAATCGAAACCGATTAGGGCCCGGCCCACTCTCTCACCTGTGTAGCTATAATTAAAATACACGATACTCGCATCCTGGCAATTGTTGAGAAGGAAGTCGTGCAACGCGCCCGCTCTTTCCGGAAACTCAATTTTAATGAAGCACGGATACTCGATCAAAGACGCGTCGTATGGGATGATCCTGAATTCGACGTCCTCATCTCCTGTCGCCTGTTCGAATGTTATCCCCAGCTGTTCGAGTCGTTTTTCCAATACGGAAAATTGCTGAGGCATGGCGTCTATTCCAATTACCGGCGTCGCCTCGGTCAGATTTGAAAGTCCATGCTGGAATTCGATAATATTCACAGATTCCAGAAAGGTCTCCAACAGATGGAGCAAGGCACCCGCCTTTTCAGGAATCCTAAATCGGTAGTACCTTCTATGGGCTGAACCAATACCCGCATGCCGAACGATGAATGGCAGTTGACCGAAATCCATATTCGATCCACAGATTATTGAAAGGGCTTGTTTACCTTGTACCGACTCTTTCTCCTTGAGCCATCCCGCAAGCCCCATCGCTCCCGCTGGTTCTGGAATCAATCGCTGGCTTTCCCACAAGAGTTCAATCGCAGCACAAACTTCGGCATTCGTCACCGTGATGAAACGGTCAATAAACTGACGGCAATAGTGACTGGTGAGACTGCCCGCCTGCTTCACTGCCGTTCCATCGCAAAACACATCCACGTAGTCGAGCTTCACAGGACCACCCTGAGCAACTGCCGCTGCCATAGACGCCTGATCTTTGCCCTCGACGCCAACGATTTCTATGGATGGATAGTACCGTTTTAGCCAGCAGGCAACTCCTGCCGCCATTCCACCGCCACCAATTTGCAAATACGCTATATCGAAGTCACCCTCGCCCGCCATCACCACTTCATCGGCCAACGTTCCTTGGCCCGCGATCACCGCTAGGTCGTCATAAGGGTGAATAAATGTCCTCTTTTCTTTTTCCGAGTACTTATGGGCCGCCTGGGATGCATCGTCGTAGGAATCTCCATCCAGTCGGACATTCACAGAATCACCTCCCAACCTTCTAACCGCCTCTTGCTTCATTAAAGGTGTAGAACGAGGCATGAAAATCTCGGCACTCGTCTTCAACGCTTTGGCAGCCAACGCCACACCCTGAGCATGATTGCCAGCTGAGGCACAAACTACACCCTCGGCTTTCTCTTTGCCACTTAACAGGCTCATCCGATTATAAGCTCCTCTCCACTTGTAAGCATGTATTGGCGACAAATCCTCCCGTTTGATAAAAATGCGGTCGCTCCCGTTTAAACGATGCAGAGGAGTAGGTCTGGCAATTTCGTAGACCCTTTGGCGAGCTTCAAGGATGGCCTGAAACAAGTCCTCGACAGATGGATACGCTGCAGCGCTATTCCCAGATTCGCTCATCTCAATCGCGCTATTTTTGAACGTGGTGGAGGAAACCCCAAACCATAAGCACTGCGAAAGTGCCAATCCATGCAGAAACGAAAGCGAACGGTCCTACTTCCGGAGTGAGAACAGCAATCAATACGGCAAGCATTGTCGCTACAACGAGCGGGAAAATGATAACCTTGCCCAGTGGTGGGGGCGTACGCATAGTCGAAGATCCAAACAGCTTTCGGTGGCTTGGCGACCCTTTTTATTTGGCCTGTCCATTAATGACTGGCTTTGTTCGTTCCGGCAGTAGGAGCCGCTTTCAATACGCTCTAATCTTCGCCGAACAATCGTTCAATTTCACGGCGGTCTCGCTTAGTAGGACGCCCAGTCCCGCGATCCCGGTGCAAGACCTTCTGTGCCGCAGTTTGCTGCAAAAGCAGATAGTCTTCGGGGGGTGTCAAATCCTCCATGAATGCGGCAACGAGCTTCGCCCCAACCCGCTTCTCGATGAGCCCCACCACTTTCAAATGCTTGGTTATCGGACCTGATTGAATTTCGACAACTTCGCCCACCTTGAGTCCGTAAGAGGATTTTACCTTCTCATCTCGCACGCGGATCTTGCCTCCACGGCAAGCGTCAGACGCCAAAGTCCTCGTCTTAAATTGCCGAACCGCCCAAAGCCAGCGGTCGATTCGAGCTTTAGCTACTGGCTCGCCACTCATTTTGGGCCCAATCCTTCCCAATTGACCTCCCCAAACTTAACCATGTGTCAATATTTCCGTTTCTTCTAGAAATTTTCAATGAACAAGTAGGGCTATTCGCTCCCACCCACTATAAATTCTGCAGAAAATAAATCTTGGCTCATCTCTCAGTTACCAGTCACGACCCCCTTTTTCGCGGGAGCCTTTTCTGGATCCCAATCGGGATCCACTACACCTGCTTGATAGGCCATTGGCGACTTCTGATTGGATGATACCAAAGCCCTTCGAGGGGTAATACGACACGTATCTACCTTTTCGTTTCCAAATTTCGCTATTTTCCTTTCAACTCTTCCGAAGCTGGTCCAACAATCGTTGGACCGCGTTCCTACCGCCTTACCGTGTCACGCTCCCAATCTAGCTACGCGCACTCTCGCTTTGATCCGATTTCACCCCTGTGTATAATCGCTCTGTCAATTATCGGCGTTTTCTTTATCTATAGCGCCCAGCACTACCAGCAAAGCAACGACTGGATTAAGCAGATCGTATGGATCTGCATTGGCTTCACTGCTTATGCCGTCGTTTCCTGGCTAGACTACAAAATCTTTTTGAAGTATTCTCACTTATTGTACTTTCTAGCCCTTGGGTTGCTTGCCATGGTTCCTTTCAGCCCTTGGGGCGAGGATTTCTACGGCGCTAAGCGTTGGCTCTACTTTGGTATCGGGCCAACCTTCCAGCCGAGTGAAGTAGCGAAACTCGCCTGCATCGTTATCGGGGCCAGCCTCCTCACCCGTTCCGAAATCGGCAAACTCATGGAATCGCGACTGGCACTCGCAAAAATGACGCTTGCGATTTCTATTCCATTCTTATTCATCTTATCCCAACCCGATCTAGGATCGGCACTCGTCATTCCTTCCGCCGTGTTCGCACAGCTTTACGCATCCAATCTCACCAAATCCTTTTTCACAACCGCCTTTGCAATATTCGCGGTTTTGATGGGTCTCGTGGTACTTGATACTCACAACTATGGCGAGTACGTAAGTGCCAAGGCGGAAGCGAAGGAGGAGCAAATCGTTGAACGTCCGCACTACTGGATTCCGATCCGGGACTATCAGCGACAGCGTATGATGGGCTTTATCTACCCCGAGAAGGTCGACCGCAGAGATGCAGGCTGGAATCGGGAACAATCAATTATATCCGTTGGATCTGGCGGCTTGACAGGTAAAGGCTACCTGAAAGGCAACCAGGCCCAACTGGGCTATCTGCCTCGTGCAGTGGCCCACAACGACTTCATTTTCTCCGTTATCGCGGAGGAAACCGGCTTTTTGGGAAGCGTAGTCGTGGTATCTCTATTCGGCTTGCTGATAGGAAACAACATCCGCATCGCCACTATCGCACGCGACCGCTTTGGTACGCTTCTTGTGATGGGGGTGGCGACGTTGTTCACCATTCATTTCTTTGTGAATATCGCAATGACGATTGGCCTGATGCCCATAACTGGACTACCGCTCCCGTTCTTAAGTCACGGAGGCACCTTCATGGTGAGTTGCTGCGTCCTGCAAGGACTGGCGCAAAGCGTGTACCGATTTCGAAAGGAATTCTAGCGATGCATCTCTATCAATGCCAGACCCTTGTTGAAAGGCCAACAACCCATGTGAAGGAGCCTTCTGTAAACACAATAACATTACAGAATGAGCGAAAAAACAATAAACACCGATTCATCGGACCTTGCAAATGAGCATGAAGCAGAGCTTAGAAAACCACCTTCACGGAAACCGGCCAAACCGGTCGACCAAGCAAAACTCAAGAAAGAGGCGGACAAGCGGGCCAAGAAGCGTCCGCTTCTGACCAAGATCGTCGAGAAACTGAAAAAGAATAAGCAGCCCTACCGGGAGCTTATAATAAATGCAGAACCTCTAGAAACGCGGGTAGGCCTTCTAGTTGACGGTATTCTAGACAAGTTCGACATTGAGAGGCGAAGGAGCGCCCAACGAATCGTTGGTGGCATCTTCAAGGGAAGGATCAAGAACTTGGATCCCGGCCTGAAAGCCGCATTCGTGGATATCGGCCTGCCCAAGAACGCGTTTCTTCACTATTGGGACATCTTGCCACAAGCCGTCGATTCTTCTGTGGAGGTCGTTCGGGTCAATCGATCGAGTAAGCAAAAGAAGAAAAAGAAAATCACCCTAAACGACATTCCTAGCCACTATCCTACAGGTACTGAAATCGTGATCCAAGTTACGAAAGGACCCATAGGCACAAAGGGGCCAAGAACGACGACCAATCTTTCACTTCCGGGCCGATTTCTAGTTCTAATGCCCTATTCCGACCAATGCGGAATCTCTCGTAAAATCGAGGATGTCAAAGAACGTAATCGACTAAAGAAGATCATCCGAGACCTTACCATTCCGGAGGGAATGGGAGTCATCGTCCGCACGGCAGGAGAAGGAAAGAAAGCCCGATACTTCGTACGGGATCTTCATATCATGCTAAAGACCTGGGAGAAGATTCAGAGCAAGATCGATACCGTCAAAGCTCCCTCTTGCCTTTATAAGGAGCCCGACCTGAGCGAGCGAACCGTTCGCGATTTTCTGACAGAAGATGTGGATCGCGTGCTAATCGACAATCCAGTCGACCACCAGAACATTATCGACGACGTCAGCCAGATCTCGAAACGGTCGACCAGCAAAATTCATCTCTACCGGGACAGCATCCCGATATTCGAGCGCTACAATATCGAGAACCAGATTGAGCAGACCTTCCAGCGGGCCGTGCCTTTACCTTCGGGTGGAGCCATCGTAATCGATGAAACTGAGGCTCTCATCGCCATAGATGTGAATACCGGTTCGCATAAGAATAAGGGGAAAGAGAACGACACCATTTTCCAGGTCAATTGTGAAGCTGCCGCTGAAATCGCCCGACAGATCCGACTCCGTAATATCGGCGGACTGGTCATTATTGATTTCATCGATATGAAACAGCGGAAGCACCGTAATGCGGTTCTCAGCAAGATGCGGGACCACATGGGGCTGGATAAAGCCAAAACGCATATACTCCCCATTTCTCCACTGGGAATCATGCAGATGACTCGCCAGCGAATGCAGGAAAGCGTGTCTTCCGGCTTGTATACAGATTGCCCCTACTGTCGCGGTAAAGGCATCGTCAAATCCGCAACCACCGTCAGCGTGGAGCTACAAAGAAAACTTTCCGGGATCGTTCGAAGAGCTCGCAACCGGACTACCGATGCGGCCAAGGCGATCAAGCTTCGCGTGCTCGTAAATCCGACGATCATCGACCGCCTCCGCGAAGAGGATGCGGATTTGCTTATTAGCTTGGAAAAGGACTACAATGCACAGCTTACTTTCCGCTCTGATCCGCATTTCCATATTGAGAACTACCGAGTAATCGACGTCGAAACCGGGGCGGCTTACGGATGACCTTAACTAGGTTATCCGTAATCTGCGAATCCGATGGCCGATTCTCTCATCGATCCTCAAATCCTAATCCAGGAACTGGGTGTAGCCGGCCTCAATCACTTCTCCGACGAGTACCAAAAGCGACTGCATGATCCGGGTTTTCAGCTAAGAAGACCGTTTTCTATGATATCTCAAACACCCCAGCTTCTAGTGAGGCTGGGGTTGATGTTAGAAAGTCTGCGATTAACCTCAGGGATCAAGGTTCTCGATTTCGGCTCCGGTCCTTGCTGGATATCAAAGGCTCTCTGGCAAATGGGTTGCTCCGTTATCGCTACCGATGTATCCTAAGACGCTCTACGAATTGGGGAATCACGCTTCAACGACTACCCGATTCCGAATCAACCTCCTTGCTTCTAAGAAACTAGGTTGTTTGATGACCATAGTCTCCCCCTGAAAGCCGAAGAGGTCTATCGCACCATCTGCTTCGATGCGTTCCATCACGTACCCAACCATAAGGAAAACGTTCATGAATTCTATCGGGTGTTGCGAGACGGAGGCACTACAGTCTTCAACGAACCGCTCGGTCTCCATTCCACAACGCCGGCCTCCCAGGTGGAGATGCGAGAATACAAGGTACTGGAGAACGACATGGTAATGCCCTTTTCCAATTTCAACAGAATAGCAGCGTCTTCTATTTACATACGGGGAAAGCCCTCAATGACAGGCCCCAAGCAGAAGGCCTGGCCCACGAGTTGGAAATCTAGGAGAGCAAGCTCACATTCAAAATTGGGGTCCCTCAAAAGATTCAGGTTTCCTTTCGAAATGTGGGTGAAAGCCGCTGGATAGACAAGAATGACAGGCCTGTCGGCACCGTGAATTTCGCCTCGAGAATTCTTGACTACAACTCAAAGGATATCTTGGCCGACGACAGCCTGTTCCGAATTCCAAACGAAATTGAACCAGGAGACCACTTTTCCAAAGAGGTTTGCTGGTTCGAGACGCTCGACTCGAAGGCAGTTCTTGTTGAGATAAAAGTTAAAGCCTAGGACCCCCTTTTGTTGGCTTATATCAATAATAGGAGAGTAGACAGTCACTCCATAACCGCTCTGATTTGGATTTCCTGAAAACTAGTTAAAGTTTCTATTCAGCCTCCAAACGGTAGATTCTAAAACAACCGATACGGAATCCCAAGATCTTAGTTCCAACAATATTGAGTCGAGGGAGCAGCTAGCTTTTTGAAATCCCAACTAAAACCCGATTCCTACGGTTTTGGTGCGTACCCGACAGACATACATATCAACGGTCATGTAAAGGGTGGATCCATCGTCGCCCCAGGTACAATTACTCGAATGCTCTCCCATTTCGATTCTTCCGAGTAGATCCCCTTGCGGAGAAAAAATATAAATTCCGGCAGGACCCGACGCCCAAAGGTTTCCCTTCCGATCAACGGTCATCCCGTCGGCATTTCCGACACCGTCCTTCTTGAATTTGAGAGCATTGTATAAGAGTTTTCCCTTGCCGATTGTTCCGTCTCCCTTGACCGGATACGTTCTCCAAAGAGGAGCCGCACTATCAGATTGGGCAACGTAGAGGGTCTTCCCATCTGGCGAAAGAGCAATCCCGTTGGGTCGAGTGAACTCTTTGGTCAAGAGCTCAACCTCTCCGTTCGGCCGAAGCAGAAAAACACCACAGTAATCCATTTCTCGCCGCGGATCGTCTTGCCTTTCGGGCAAGCCGTAAATCGGATCGGTAAAATAGAGATTTCCGTTTGGATGGTAAACCAAATCGTTTGGGCTGTTAAATCGCTTTCCTCTGTAGTTATCCGCTAGGGTCCGTTTTCCACCATCTTTGGTGAGGACAGATATTCGCCGATCCCCATGCTCGCACAAAGTCAGTCGTCCCATTGCATCAAAAAGCAGCCCGTTGCTACCAGGCTCCCTTCCGTAATCCACAATACCCGTATATCCTGCTGGTCGTAAATACTCGCTCAATCCCTCCGTCTCGGTCCATTTCATCACGACATTTCGTGGGATATCCGAGAATACTAAAAAACTACCTTCTTTATTCCAAGCGGGTCCTTCGGTCCAGACGAACCCGGAGGCAATCACCTCGATCTGGGCTTCTTCATCGATGAGTTCGTCCAAACGATCATCAAACTTGTTAATCTTTCCAATCACCGGGTAATTGCTCGGAGTATCCGTGTTTCCTGAGAGACTGGTAATCGCAATGGAAGCGACGCACGCTAAAAGAAAAGGGGAGCGTTTCATTCCTCTATTCTCTAACTGGGCACTCGATTGTCCATTTCATTGTTGGCCCGCTACTATACAAACCCCAAACCTTTATCGGAACCCGAGAGGATCACTCATTGACTAATTGAGTGCTCCAAGAAACTATTTTTGCTAGTTCCCATCTTAGACCATGAAAACTTTCTTCATCGCTTTAATTTTCGGCATTTTTATCGGCGCCACAATCACGACCTACTACAACTCGCCCGAATCGTTCGATAATCTAGTTTCCTCGATTTCGGGAGACCCCTCCTCTTCTGGCCAGCCGAACGACGAGATTGTCGAGAAAGTCAAAGAATCGGCGGGGAAGATCGCTGAAAAGATCAAGGAGGGCACCCAGAACCTACTGGAGAACACCAAAGAGGAACAGGCTGAACTAGTGGAAAAAGGGAGGGAGATAGTCGACTCTGCCAAGGATGCCACGATCGAGGCTAAGATCGCAGCGAAGCTGAAAGAGAATTCATCGGTCGACGCAGAACGAATTGAGATCGCAGTGGAAAATGGATCCGTCATTCTTTCAGGGGAAGTTTCATCTCGCGAAGAAGCGAGAAAAGCCCGCGATATTGCCTTGGATACTCAATCGGTAAAAGACGTCGAATCGAATCTGAAAATTGCTCCCTAGCTAGAAAAGATCCGAACTCGAACCGTCACCGGTTCCGATAACCTCCTTCCACTTAAGACGAGCTTCCCCAAATGCGTGTTCTAGTCGCGTTCGACAAATTTAAAGACGCCCTATCCGCCCGCAACACTTGCGAGATCGCGGTTGAGGCGATCCAAAAATGCCGCCCTGAATGGGTGGTTGAAACCGCTCCACTCGCAGATGGTGGTGACGGGTTTTGCGATACGCTTACCAGTTGCCTCAACGGCGAATTTCACGAAACAACCGTTTCCGGTCCTTTGGTTAAAAAGGTCAAGGCTCAATTCGGAATTGTATCAGTAGATCGACTACAAAGTTCCGTTGTTGCACTTCTTAATTGGAAATCCAATCTCAAAAAGATCGCCGTAATCGAGCTGGCCGAAAGCAGTGGCATATCCCTAACCCCGCTAGATAATCGATCACCCTGGACGACCACTACTGCAGGTCTAGGAGAGGTCATCCAATCTGCAATCGACCATGGAGCCAACGGCGCGATTGTCGGACTCGGTGGATCCGCAACGCACGACCTTGCCCTCGGAGCGCTTTGGAAGCTTGGATTCCAATTTCTAGACGAGAGCGGTACTGCAATTAACAAAGCTCCCTCTCCGGAAATTTGGCCCACCATTAATCGAATTGAGGCACGCTCTACCGTTCTACCCAAAGACTTCGAGCTAAGGGTCGCTTGCGATGTCGAAAACCCGCTGCTGGGACCCATGGGAGCCGCTGCCATTTTTGGGCCCCAAAAAGGCCTCGTCCCCTCAAGTTACGACAAACTCGAATTCGCAACTTCCCAAATGGCGAAAATGCTCTGCGACGCCTTTGCTGTCCCCTACCCATCCATGGAGCAACCCGGTACTGGAGCAGCGGGCGGGGCGGCGTTCGGCCTCAAAGTAGGACTCGGCGCCCAAATCGTCCCGGGTTACGAACTGGTGAAAAACTGGATCGGATTGAACGCTAAGCTCGATAGAGCGGACATCATTATAACTGGAGAGGGTCGGTTCGACGCTTCCTCTCTTCAGGGGAAAGGTCCAGGAGCCTTGGCGTTGGAATCAATAGCGAATGGCAAGCAGCTCTTCGTGTTCGCGGGCAGCCTGGGTGAACTTGAAAAGTCCGATTTTCCAACCGATTCGGCTCATGCCATTTCCCCCATCGGAATGCCTCTAGCGGAAGCACTCCAGTCAACCGGTAGGAATCTACATAGGGCAATTGAATCGGTTTTTGGGAACTAGCTGATTTAAAAGTCTTTTTTCGTACGGGAGACATTGAACCCCAAAGATCAAACCTTTGCTAATAAGAAGGCGTTCGGAGCCGATATTAGTACGCGGGTAACCATTCGTTAAAATCCGGCGGCATAATAACTTAAGACTAGCTGACTGAGTGGAACGCTTCTACAGCCTACCACGACTCAAACCAAGACTACTCTCCCAATGAACCTTCTTGAAACCGAACCTGCCTACAGGCGCGAAGTACGGGCGCGTAGGCATGTTCGAATAAGGAGAGCCAAGCAGTTCCTTCGCCCGCTCCCCAGAAAAGCCACGCTCCACCGCTGGCCAATCTTAAAACGGTTCGCCGAGACTGCCCGCAAACGGCCCTACTTATGGTCTTTTCGAAAGCGAGAGGTGAGCATTGCTCTGTACATCGGCTTCGTTATCACGTTTCTGCCGTTGGTTGGCATCCAATTAATATTGGCGTTCGTCGCGGCCTTGACCCTCCGTGCAAACCTCCCGGTTATTATGGGGACACAGCTGGTTACGAATCTGGCTACAATTTGGGCTATTTATCCCGCCCTCAATATGCTAGGTAACCGAATCCTCGGTTTTTTAGGCATTGGGGATATCGAATCTCGTTTCGGACAAGTCGCCGTTTCCACCACAATTGGCGGATTGGTCGCAGGAATCGCACTCGCGTTCATTTTCGACGTGATTTACCGAATAGCCTTCTACCAAGCAAAGAAGGGCCAAATAAATCTAAAGAGAATACTTAAAAAATAGCATTCCGGTTTGCCCAAAGGCCTAATACTACCCAACCTCCGGAGATAAAGATGACTCTTTCGCCCGACTTTTCTCTATGATACGCACATTTTCCCTCACTGCTCTCCTCATATTCTTTCAGGGAGCATATCTTTTTTCCCAGAATATTGTTCCCCAAATTTCCAATACGGCTCGATTGGTTGTTCAAGCCCAGGCGGGCAGCTATCTGAGCCCGCAAATAAAGCTGGGTATCGACGTCCTGGCCGACCAAAACTTTTTCCCGCTGCTTGGGAAGCGAGTCGGGCTACTCACCCACCCAGCTGGCGTCAATCGACTGGGGATCTCCACCGTGCGAATCCTCCACCAAAACAAGTCCGTCAATCTCGTGGCGCTATTCGCACGGTGGAGATC
>Ga0213868_10005773_pt1 | contig 11036 bp, 10 predicted proteins | sample PICome_9_FD_160087 | JGI IMG/M metagenome (GOLD analysis project Ga0213868, IMG submission 160087) | Coastal seawater microbial communities near Pivers Island, North Carolina, United States - PICO127 | ecosystem: Environmental > Aquatic > Marine > Coastal | place: USA: North Carolina...
TAGTGCCAAGGCGATCAAGACGATCAATAAGAACGGTGCTTATGCAACACTCAAGAAAGCCGGCCTCATCTAAGTAAGTTTGATCTGCCAAGCGCAAATAATTATTTTAAACGACGGTCTTACAAGGCCGTCGTTTTTTGTTTCGAGCAAGAGATGGGCTATAAGCATCAGACTCGCACTACTTCCACTGGGGTTTGTTGCTGAGGGGCAATGCCCTGAGGTCTATTCCCGTGACTAAATATGATCCTGTGAGAAGACTAAAGGGCATCTGCCAGAGCCTGGATATCATGCTGCTGATGGTTCGCGCTTAAGGTGATCCTCAGACGGGCGGTGTTTGGGGGCACGGTGGGATAGCGAATGGCTGGCACCATAAAACCCCGGTCACGTAAACCAGATGAAATGGCAAGCGCCTCCTCTGAGGCCCCAATCATCCATGGAATGATGGCAGACTGACATGTTCCGCTCATCTTGGTGGCTTCTCTGAAGAGCTGGATATTCTGCCATAACTTGTCACGTAATTGTTTGCCCTCATTACTCTGGATGAGGTTTATGGATGCTGTTGCTGCTCTGGCCTGAGCAGGCGGGGGAGCCGTGGAATAGATGAAAGAGCGCGCCCGGTTGACGATGAGATCCGCCCACTTTTGTGAAGTAGCGAGATATCCGCCTGCCACGCCCGCAGCCTTACCAAGCGTGCCCATGTGAAAGTCAATCTGGTCCTGGATGCCGAGCTCTTCGGCAAGTCCCATACCTGTGGGACCAACAATTCCGAGTGCATGGGCTTCATCGACCATGAGTAGGCAATGGTGTCTCTGGGTGAGTTCACAAATTTCGCGCAATGGGGCAGTATCTCCATCCATGCTGAAAACGGACTCTGTGATCACCAGAATACGTGAGTCAGCGTTGGCCTTTGCTGTGGTCGATTTCAGCAATGAATCCAGCTTTTGGATATTATTGTGCGGGAAGACGCGCAATGTGGCGCCACTCATCCTGGCACCATCGATAAGACAGGCATGACAGAGCTTATCGAGAATAATGGTGTCTCCCTTTTGCATTAAAGCAGTGATGGCACCAAGAGCGGTGGAATAGCCTGTCGCAAAAGTAAGTGAAGTCTCAGTGCCTTTGGCGCTGGAGATGGTATCCTCCAATTCTCTGTGAGGGGCGATAGTGCCGCAGATAAGACGGGATGCCGTTGAGCCTGCGCCATACTTTTCGATTCCCTCACGGAAGGCATCCTTAATGCGCTGATGCTGTGAAAGACCCAGATAGTCATTGGACGAAAAATTGGTGAGCGTCTGATCAGCTGCTGGAATACTTCGTAAAAGCGAGGCCTGCTCAAGTTCTGCAAGTTCGTCCTGGGGGAGTCGCATAGCATCAGGGTAGCAATGGCAGGCGAGCAGTGACCAGTTAATTAATTAGCCCTTGGTCGCTCCAACGCCCAACGAAGTAGTCTTTCAGAGTCAGACCATACGGTTCTGGACGTAGCACCGAGGACAACAACAATGGCAGTGCGACCGTTGAGGGTTCCGCTGGAGACCAGGCAACGCCCCGACGCTCGTGTTGTTCCGGTTTTCATACCGTTACAGTAATCTATTTTTTTGAGGACTTTGTTGGTGTTATCGAGCCGTTTAGAACGTCCGTTGGCATAACGGAAAGTATACGTCTCTGTGTCCATGATGCCACGTAGTGTTGGGCTATCAAAGGCAGCCCGGGCACATATGGCCATATCACGCGCTGTTGAATACTGCCCTTTGGCAGTGAGCCCGTGAGGGTTGAGAAAGTTGGAATCCTGCATGCCAAGATTGATAGCTTTGCGATTCATCACTTTTGAAAAGTTGGTTTCGCTACCCGCAACACTTCTCGCCAAAGCGCGGGCTACATCGTTGCCGCTTTTAACCAATAGGGCTCCGAGTAAGGTGCGTCTGGAATAGACTTCTCCGGGAAGAATTCCCAGTTTGGTGGGCACTACCCATGTATCACTCTTATGAATTGTGAATCTATGGTTGAGATTGCCATGATCCATCACACAAATGGCTGTCATGAGTTTTTGGGTGCTGGCAACAGCACAACGTTCCCTGGCATTCTTTTCATACAAGACACGACCGCTGCCATAATCCACTACAATGGCTCTTGGCGCTCCTATATTGGGAACCGGTGCACGAGGGATTGTTGCTACTTTAACGGGCGGGGTGGCAGCCTGTGTGGTCAGCTGCGACCGGTTCATGTTCTGAGGTATCTGTCCACAAGATACCAGGGAGACTAGGGCGAGCAATTGAGGAATCAGAAGGATGCGCATGGAACAAGGAACAACTACCTTGGGAAACTCCACCATAGAGCCTCGAAGTCAAGAAGGAAGACCACGTTCCTCAAGGCGCCTTAATCATATGCTATAAAATGATTTAGGAAGAGGGGAAATCAACCGCTACGGCTGCACGCTCCAATGCTGCTATTTCAAAAAATTCCACTCCGTTAGGAGGAAAGCTAAACATTCCGGCTACGATATTACTGGGAAAGCTCTGGGTTTTGTTCCTGTAATCACGGACGTTGCCGTTATAAAAGCGTCGTGCAGATTGCAGGCGGTCTTCAGTTTCTGCGAGTTCGGTCTGCAGTTTAAGAAAAACCTCATCGGCCTTGAGCTCTGGGTAGGATTCGGACAGTGCGATGAGATGGTTGAGCCCGGTGATGAGCTCTTGTTCCGATGCCGCTTGTTGGGCGGGCGAGCCATCGTTTGCCTTGCAAAGGTTGCGTTGGGCGATGACGGATTCAAGTAGTTCCCGTTCGTGCTTGGCATACTCCTTGGTAACCCTGACCAGATTGGGTATCAAATCATAGCGCCGTTTGAGTTCGGTGTCGATGTTGGCCCAGGCATCACGAGCGTGATTGCGAATGGCCACCAAGGCGTTATACGTGGCACTGATATAAACGATGGGTATGCCGATGAAGACGACAAGCATGATGATAGTGGTCATGGCGATGAGAAAAGATAGTCTGGCATGAGTGAACGGATTGTTTGCAGATCGTTGAGATAATGTTGAATCGTCTGCGTGGAGAATTTGCCGCGGCGAGTAAGTGCCAAGGTTTGGTTTTCCACTTCAATGACAAGGTTTGGTTTATTGAGAAGATAATCAATCATACTCCCATTGCAAAAATCATAAGCGAATTTCTTGTCCTTTGATTTTACCTCATAGCGTTTCGAAAACTCATAGGATTCAAAGTCGATATCATCAAAGCCCAAAGCTTGTCCAAGTTTTGCAAACAAACCTTCGGGCTTGACTACAAGTTCGGGAAAGTTTCTGGGCATAGACAGGGTGAAAACACTGAAATAGTGATGATAGGTTGTTGTCTCGCCCTCGCTGTCGCGCGAGGTTGTCTCGAAGTGATACTCAAAGAAGGTGATTGCTTCACCATTGGCCTGCCCTGTGAACACATTTTGTGCATAACGGTTGTTTCCCTTGCCGAAATCCTCAAGGAAATGAAAACGTTTGGGTAAATGGCGGTCTTTATCGGCTGAAAAACGAAAATGGAGTGAGTCCGCCAGAAGCTGCATTGCATTGCGCCGTTTTTTCTCGTTAACGGCGCTGTAGATCGCAATGGAGATAAATACTATCACCACAAGCAGGAATACCAATGGTATGGATACAGTTGTGAGGATCACTTGGTTTGAGTTTTTATCGTGTTACCAGTCAGGGGTGGATGTCCCGCCTTGTTGCGCATCATTTCAACCACGACGTGGAAAGAAAACTGAGCGTAATGTGATCACCACGATGGCAATCGCTATTAAGGGGATGGCAAGGAGGACGCTAAGGATGATAAGCGGAACCAGGATCAGCATGCCCCAGCTTTTTCTGCGCAGCAGCATGAACCAACGGGTGAGGGCGAGGGTGATGCGGGCTTTCCATGGCAGTGCCTTGCGGAAATCAGAAAAGGGATTCTCATCAGCCGTTGCTTCCCTGTCCCTTGCTTTGCTGGAGGAATCTCGCCCTGAGGACCCAGCCCCGCCACGTGAATCCCCTGATGGGTCACCCCCGGATTTCCCCGGGATGACGATTTCATCAATCTCAATGGTTTTAGGCTCCGGCATGGGGGGAGTGTCAGTCTGGCTATGCTTGATGCAGTGTTTTTTCCGAATCAGCTTCGATGATGGCGAAGCGCTCACGATGAAGTGCCGGATCCGTCCGGAATGTGAGGCGTCCGCTATGAGAGCGCTCTAATTCCACAAAGAGGCTGGAGTCTTCATTTTTGAAGCGGTTCAGAACCTCGGTGTTGACGACAATGACCAGATCACCGAGTGAGCCTTCCCCGCGTTGGATCACTGTGTTGAGAGCACGCTGAACTTCTACACTCATGGTCATTGGAGTTTTTACCCGGCCACGCCCTTCACAATAAGGGCAAGGCTCCAACAGGCTGTCACGCAGTGACTCGTTGAGTCGTTGGCGGGTCATTTCCATGAGGCCGATTGAGGATATCTGAAGAACTTGTGTTTTGGCCTTGTCGCGCTTCAGGCGCTCTTTCATCGCGCGATAAACTGCCTGCTGGTCACGCCGGTGGCGCATATCGATGAAATCGACAACCACGAGACCACCGATATTGCGTAATCTGAGTTGTCTGGCCACTTCCTCGGCAGCTTCAACATTGGTCTCAAGTAGCATTTTATCGACATCCTTAGAGCCTCTGTTTCGGCCGGTATTGACATCCACGGTAATCATGGCCTCGGTTTCATCAATCACAAGGTAACCACCGCACTTCAGCCATACTTGACGGGAGAAGGCCTCATCAATTTGTTTTTGAATACCGATTTTCTCGAAAATAGACTGGCGCGAGGGGAAATACTGAATGCGGCGCTTGGCTCTACGGGAGATGCGTCCGGCGATCTCACGCATTTCATTGGTGGTTGCCTCATTGTCGCATAACACCTGCCCCACATTATCGGTAAGAAAGCTACGCACGCTGCGCTCAATCAAATCAGGCTCACGGTAGACACAGACTGGGGCCGGGGTGCTGTCACGCTTGTCCTCTACGGCATACCACTGCTCCAGAAGCATGGCCAGATCTCTGACAAAATGGCGTGCCCGCTGGCCGGTGGCAACGGTGCGCATGATAATACCCATGCCCTCAGGGACCTGAAGTTTTTGCATGATACGACGTAGGCGCTGCCGTTCCTTGGGATCATCCACCTTGCGTGAAATACCAAACTGGTCGGAATAAGGAGTGAGGACAAGGTAGCGTCCTGCCAGGGAGATGTTGGTAGTAACACGTGGCCCTTTGTTGCCGATGGGACCCTTTGATACTTGGATCATGATTTCAGATCCTTGGGGATAGATGTTGGGAATGTCCTTGGAGGTAATGCGTTTTTGTTTCTTTTTCTTCTTTTTGCCTTCTCTCTGGATTTCTTCCAAGCCGCTGTCCAAGGCGGCGGGAATGGCATCCCAAAAGTGGAGAAAAGCGTTTTTATCCAGACCGATGTCCACGAACATGGCCTTGAGACCTGGCTCTATGTTTTTAACGGTACCTTTAAAAATACCGCCTACAATGTTGAGGTCTCCCTCACGCTCCAGATTGTATTCTTCCAGAGAACCGTCCTCGATGAGGGCTACTCGGCGCTCTAGCTTTTCTGAGTTGATAATAAGTGAGGCTCCTTCGTTTGCTGCCGAGGCACCAATTCCTAGAGCACTTTTAATGCGTTTAATCATAATTTTATTTGGGTAATAGTTAGTGAGTGTATTGAGATTCTTTGAATATGGGGAGATGATGTGTGTTATTCCTCGATGATGATGGCCCTCGGGGCAATGGAACCCTCGGCGTCAGCCCTTTGTCTGATGGAGGGTTGAACCAAACGAGGGCTGTCTTGACCTGAAATCGGTCTGGCAATGGTAACATCAGATATTTCGTTGCCGGTCTCGCCGGTTTCCTCATAAGCAATGGCCAGAAGACCGCCTTCATCAGGTAATTCGGTCTTTTCGCGGACCAGAAAGTCCCCTTGGTATTCTTTCATTTTAGTCAGAGGGAGCTCAAGTCCATCATCTTTGGCAAAGAGGCCACGCATGATGAGGTGAACCAGTGGTCCCGCAACTGCCCCGCCACTACTACCACGTTTGACAGCTACAACCACAACATATTTCGGTTGTTTGAGTGGGGCGAAGGCCACGGTCCATGCATCGTGGGATTTGATCCCCTTGTCAACCGTCTGTGCAGTTCCGGTCTTAGCACATATATCATGGTCTTCAACGGCCGCACTGCGGGCCGTGCCTCCCAGTTTGTTGGCAGCAAGCCACATACCCTTTCGAATACGCTCCAGGTCACTTTCCTTAACGCCCTGTTCCAATAGGTTTGCTGTGAGGACGGGGCGGTTGTGCACAAGAATACCCTGATGTGGATGAATGATGCGCTTGATGAGACGTGGTTTGTAGAGCCGGCCATTGTTGGCAATACTGGATACGAGGCAGGCAAGCTGCAGAGGAGATGCAGCACTGTCTGACTGGCCAATGGACATCATGCCGGTAATTGAGGGACTGACCGAGGATCCGGGACGCAATTCCTGAAGCCAGTAGCGATTTCCCGGTATGAATCCAGCAGATTCCGAGGGGAGTTCTATCCCTGTTTTGGCACCCAGCCCCATCAATTCAAAGGTATCAAGCATGCTCTGGCTCCCAATCTTATTGGCCACTCGCATGAAATAGCAGTTACATGACCTCTGTATGGATTCCTCTAGGCCGAGCGGACCGTGACCTGTGCGTTTCCAACAACGTATTTTAGTATCACCATAGCTGATGTATCCAGGACAATACTCGGTGCTAGTGCTATCACCACTGATGGAGGCGGCTACAGCAGTGGGTAGTTTGAAAGTAGACCCTGGGGTAAAATTATTAATGGCCTTGTTTACAAGTGGATGCGCTTCGTTGGTTCGATAGTTGTCCCATGCATTTGGATCAATGCTTGGGACAAAGTAACTTGGTGTGAAATCGGGCACGGAGGCCATCGCCAAGACTTCTCCTGTATTTGGATCCATCACAACCGCAGCACCCCTGCCGATACGCCTGAGGGTGTTTTCGACGAGACACTGAATATGGGAATCAATCGTGAGTTCAACCCGTGATCCAACATCAGGTTTGATATAATCGACCATCTGGAGCACCTCCCCTTTGTCATTTTTGAGAAGGGTTTTGATTCCCTCCTCGCCGGTCAAGTAGGCATTCATGGTGGCTTCCACGCCAGCGATACCTTTGCTCTCACCAATATAGTGTTTGAATTTGAGCTTTTCCTGAGGGGATATTTCACCTTTTTCCCACTGTTTGACATAGCCAAGTATGTGGGATGCAAGTGAGCCATAAAGATACTCTCGCCGAGGGCTGACACGCACATCCACACCCGGCAGCTCAAGGTTGTGCTCTGCAAAATTGGCAAACTGATCGTAGGTCAGATCATCACGAAAGATGAAGGGGACAAGACCGCCGTGGGTGATGTAATGCGTATCGAGAGCACTCGCGCGATAATTTTTATCGAGCTGGTGGAGAGCAAGCTTAGGCCGAACCCATTCATTGACGATTTCGTGGGTTTTTCTTTTTCTGAAATGTCTGACAGAGGGGTCATCCTTGCCTCGGGTGTCAAGCAGGTAGCGTTTGTAATCGTTGCGGATCTCCTCAAGGTTGAAGGTGACTTGGTAGTTGCGTTGGTTTTGAACAAGCACGACACCGTTGCGATCCGTGATATCACCACGTATGCCGGGCTCACGGATAGTCACGGCGTAATTGGAGGGAACCTGTTTTAAAAAATGGGCCCGATCCTTAATTTGGTATTGGTAGAGGCGTGACAACAGGGCTCCGAAACCAACCAGAATAAGGCCGGTGAGGAGATAAAGTCGGATACTGTAGCGAGGTTCAACCATGGTCAGTGATCAGAGAAATGGTCGATATATCTGTACTTTTCCCTCAGGCCATCATAGCGAATGATGTGGTGGCAGCTTGAAGCGAGCTGGAAAATAATCCAGAAGATGAGCGGAGAGAAAAGCATGGTAAGTGCACTGGTAAGATAAATACGGTAGAGAGCATTTGAGGGAAATGCGAAATCTCCGCGGACAAAGTTCAGGAGAAGATATTCGACCAATAAATAGGAGAAAATGGCAACGCCCGTGAGCAGCGCAGAGACGTGCCACTTGGCTGAGCGGAACAATGGTTGAATGAATTGCATGAGTAGGCCCATCATTGCATAGAGTATGATGCTATAGCCGAACCGGAGAGATTCGACCGGGTCATTGTAAATGTTAGGATCCCCACCTTGAGATCCCAGCGTGTGTTGGGCGTCCCACAAAAACCCGCACACAAAAGCCAGGACAAGCATTTTGGGGAATTCCACACATACTGAGCAGCACAAAAAAACAAGGGGGAGGATAAGCACGCGAGCACCATAGAGTGCACTAATCGCAGGCATAAATTGCTGCACCATGCACGCTGCAAGGATGAGCAATATGATGCTGAGAGTATACTTGCTCACTTGGCGGTTGAGTTTGCGGTTGCTGCTTCAAATTCCTCAGGTGAGGTTGAAGCTTTCGGGATTTTTACAAAGACTGTGTGCAGTTTTGTAAAATCCACCGCTGGCTCAACGAGTGCTTCTCCGAACAAAGGTCCTGAATCGAAAGACTTGATCGTTCCAAGAAGAATGTCCGGAGGAAAGAGGCCGCCGCGTCCTGTGGTGAAAACCAAGGAGTTGGGCTGTATTTTGGCATCTTTACTCAAGAAACGCAGCAGCAGAGTTGGTGATTCTCCTGCAACGCCTCGAAGTCCGCTGATGATTCCTGCTTCCGGGGTGCCGGCGACTTTCGCCGATACTTGGCACTTTTCATCGGTAAGCAGAATAACGGTGGATGTATCTTTTGAAGGGGCGTCGATCTTGCCAACAAGGCCCTCGGCTGAGAGGACGGGTAGCTGGACACCGACGCCATGTTTTTCGCCACGATCGATGGTGACTGTTTGCCACCATGTTGATGGTTGGCGACGAATAATTTTAGCTGCTAGGACATGAAACGGGGTGTTTTCCTGAAACTTGAGTGCCCTGTTGAGGTGATTGTTCTCCACTTCCAGCCTGCGCAAGTGAGCCACCTCCATTCTTTTCTGATCCAACTCTTTCTTGGCGAGTTTGTATTTCAGCTCCCATTTTTTAGAGTGTTCAACTTCTTGGATGAATTCCGAGGCTTTGGTTTCGATAGCAGCGCCCCCTTTGAGAAAGGGGCTGATTGCACTGTAATAGGTCTTTTGAATATTGCGCACCGAACGCTCACTACGGGTGAGGGCCCACACGGCACCGACTATAAAAAGTAACAGGGCTATGAGGTTTTGTGGCTTCATGGTATCCGGTCAGTTGGCAGCCTTGATGACTGGCATGGAACGGGATAGGCTAGCGCGATTCAGAGCTGGTCACGCGGCGCAAGAATGAGATTTCAGACAGGACCTTTCCTGTTCCCTCGGCAACAGCACTCAGCGGGTCTTCTGCCACATGCACGGGCAGTCCCGTTTCTTCACGGAGAAGTTTGTCAAGGCCACGCAACAAGGCTCCACCTCCGGCCAGAACGATGCCACGGTCGACAAGGTCTGCAGCTAACTCTGGGGGACATCGCTCGAGTGCTGTGCGCACAGCATCTACAATAGTGTTGAGGGGGTCAGACATCGCATCGCGAATTTCCTGAGATGTAATCGTGATGGTCTTGGGTAGGCCGGCTACCAAATCACGCCCTTTAACTTCCATGGTTGTTTCCTTTGTCAGGGGAGATGCTGATCCAAGCCGTATTTTGATTTCTTCAGCAGTGCGCTCACCAATCATCAGGTTGTAGGCGCGTTTCATGTATTGAATAATGGATTCGTCCAGTTCATCACCCGCGGTTCTCACACTTCGGCTGTAGACAATTCCTGAGAGAGAGATGAGGGCCACCTCTGTGGTGCCCCCGCCGATGTCGACGACGAGATTGCCTGCAGCATCCTGCACAGGCAAACCAACACCAATGGCTGCAGCCATTGGCTCCTCGATGAGATAAACTTCGCGAGCTCCGGCTTGTTCGGCGGATTCTCGGACAGCGCGGCGCTCTACTTCGGTAATACCGGAGGGAACCGCGATGACAACGCGTGGATTTGACCTGCGCCGGCCGTTGTTGACCTTGCGAATAAAGTGCCGAAGCATGGCTTCGGTAACCTCAAAGTCAGCAATCACACCGTCTTTAAGGGGGCGGATAGCAACGATGTTGCCTGGAGTTCGGCCTAGCATGCGTTTGGCATCATCACCAACGGCGAGAACTTCGTTGGTTCCCTGATTAATCGCGACCACTGAGGGCTCACGTAAAACGATGCCGTGGTCTTTGACATTAACCAGGGTATTGGCAGTACCGAGGTCGATACCGATATCATTGGATCGGATGGAGAAAAATTTGGCGAACATGTGATTTGAGTATTCTGAATGGTTAAAAAGTTATGAATGAGAGTGGTTTAAGTGCTGTTTTGTACCCGCTCATGGTTCGCGGGCCATGCCTTCATCAGGCAAGCATTAAGTGCCAGCGTGAGAATGCTGATTTTTTCAGGATTCAGTATTCTTTTGCGCAGGCACTATGGGCTGCGTGACTATTGGTTCTCAGCCCCCAAAGGTCAAGAGGTAAGAGGCTGAAATCATTGAAAAGCAGCGCTTTGTTGCTCAGCATGCTGTTCTCAGCACCTGATAGAGCTTGCCGCCTTAACCGAGCTTCAAGCGCTCGTCGCTCTCAAGGGTGTCTTTCATGGCTGACCAGCCCTCAGGTGTCTGGAGGTTGAATGTGCGCAGGTAAAGAGTAACCAGAGCCGGGTCATGTTCCTCAAGCAGAGCATCAATGGCGGTTTTTAGCTTGGTGGCATCGAGGGTTTCTGGAAGTTGACCCTCAACCTGACCCTTGCCGTCATGGGGGATGTCAAGTGAGTCACAGAAGGTCACAAGCATGGCCTGCTGACCCTGCATGAAGTAGACTTGTAACAAGTGCTCGGCAATCATGTCGCTTGTCTTGAGTTGAAGATTTTTATGGATCCATGCGA
>Ga0213868_10005776_pt1 | contig 11034 bp, 6 predicted proteins | sample PICome_9_FD_160087 | JGI IMG/M metagenome (GOLD analysis project Ga0213868, IMG submission 160087) | Coastal seawater microbial communities near Pivers Island, North Carolina, United States - PICO127 | ecosystem: Environmental > Aquatic > Marine > Coastal | place: USA: North Carolina | collected...
CATCTGGCTCCGAAGTGATCCTCCATGGTAGGGACATTAGTTGATTCCAGGCCTTGCTGGGGTAACCAGGATTCATGTTGAAGACGGTAATGAGGCCACCTTTACCATCTGGAAACACGGACGGAGCATGTACACCACCGGGAGCAGAGGGCCCGTGATTAAAGTCTCCCCCATCGGTCACTTTAAATTTCATGCGCTCGTTATCAAAATCTCCAAGTATCCATTTTCCTCCACTGGTATGACTGTAGTGAATGAGCATGTGCTTTTCCTCATTCTTCCCGATTGGCCAGAAGTAAGGGCAGGCCCCATCACCACCCACCATCCCGTAACGGTCATCTTCCAGAAATTGATGAATGTATTGCCAGTTTTCCAAGTCGGCAGAACGATGTAGATACGTAGCACGAACGTTTTTACCTCCCGGGCCGTCTGCAGTTTGGCCAGCAGTGAGCGTGTTGTAGTAATCACCTTCTTTGAAAATGGCGGGATCAAAAATGCGATTGGGTAAAGGCGGAGGTCCTGCACGCCATTCCGGAATCACCGCCTGCCCCGTGACCTTCTTCCAGTTAAGAAGTAGAGGATCAGTGGATACAGCCACCATAGTTCCGACCTCGGTTCCGGGATACATGGCAATGGCCCAATCTTCTTCGATTATCACATTCCCAGAAAAGCAAGCCTGTTCCGTATCGAGCACAATTTCAGTAATGTTTTTGTTCGTGTATTTAAATTTGTCGTCGTCAATGAAGACGCGACTAGTTGAAGCAGCACTTAGGGCAAGAAATGCGGGGAATATTTTCAAAATATGGCGATGGCAAAAAGTTGTAATGCAATGAAAGGTCTAGATTGTATGAACAGGGGTCTTAAGTAAGGCTTAGATCCTGACCTGTCGCGTAAGGAGATTATCAGAACACAGCGATCCCGTAGGTCCTCCTTCCCTGGAGTACACTGTAACCTACCTACTTATCCGCCCTCGCTTTTGCGAAATTTCAAGGGTAGCATTCCCATGTGGCGCTTAAATTGGCGCGTGAAAGAGCTGTGGTCGTAAAATCCACATTCAAGGGCGATTTCAGTTATGATTTTATTTGTGTACTTTAATTTGTCGGCAGCGATAAGAACGCGTAGTCGAAGAATGTATTCCCTTGGGCTGATGCTGAATCGCTTTTTGAATAGCCGCTCCAACTGCCTTTGAGATAGACCTGCACGTTGAGAGAGTTCGGGAATGTTGATAGTCTGATCGAAGCTGCCTTTGATTAAGTCGACTACCTTGGAAATAGGGTCATCGGGTTCGTCAAACGAGAGCTCATACGGTTGAATGAGTCCGCAAATCGCGGCCACTGACCCAGCCTTGCTGAAAATCGGGTACTTGTTTGTGATGTACCATTCGGGAAGTCGATCGCGGGAGGGAAATAGTTCAACCAAATTGAGAAGGGGCTTTCCGGAACGCAGTATTGTTTTGTCGTCCCGAGCGAATTTATCCTCCATGTATTTTGGAAACATTTCGATATCGGATTTCCCCACTAATTCATCGACGGAAGTGAATCCGCAGTGTTCAAGAAACCGCTGATTTCCCATGAACAGCCGGCGTTTGCGGTCCTTGGCGAAGAACATGACATTTGGGATGTGTTCGAAGAGGCGGTAGAACTCTCCGCCTAAATGAAATTCCTCCAGATAGGGATCAAATAGCTCCATGGCGAAAAAATACTATTTTTAGCAACAAATAGTACAAGCTGAATAAATCGGATTCTGTTAGAGTAAGATTGCATGGATTGAAACCCGCTCTAATCTGCCGGTTTCTCGTTCCCTTCGGGAACGTTAATTCAGTATTAGATAAATTACTATATGTCGGATAAAGTTAATGTCGCTCTCGTGGGGCTCGGTTTTGGAGCCGAGGACAGAGCGGAGCGAGGACGCAGGAGTAATTTCCAACCAACAATGTGGAAAACCCTTTTCGTACTATTTATTGTATGGAGAATGTGCTCCGTACAAGTTCAAGCTAAACCTTCTTCTCTCGAGGAAGCAAAAGCCGAAGGTGCACTTCGATCGAGTTATCTAAATCAGAACAAGCCGGCCGTATCCAATATAGTGCCCGAAGCCAATTTGGAAGTATTTCACAAAACGATTGAGCCACTCCTAAGCGATAATTGCTACCAGTGCCACGGTCCGGATAAGCAAAAAGGCGATTTCCGGATCGATACTCTGAACCCCGACCTGATTAACAGTGGTGACGAACTGTGGTGGCTGGATGTAATGAATGTTATTACTAATGGCGAAATGCCGCCAGAAGATGCGGGCTTCGAAATGGCTGATGAAGACCGTGGAACGATTGTCAACTGGCTAACTAAAGAGGTTCAATTGGCTTCGCAGGTTCGTCGCAGTGAGGAAGGGCATTCCTCCTTCCGGCGTATGACACGCTACGAATACAACTATGCATTGCAGGACTTGCTGGGTCTCCCCTACGACTTTGCCAAGAACCTACCTCCGGAAACCGCTTCGGAGGATGGGTTTCAAAACAGCTCAGAAATGCTGCAAATGTCGGTAAAGCAATTTGAGCAATACAGGCAGCTGGGACGAAGTGCTTTGGAAAAAGCAACGGTTCGTGGGGAGCGCCCGGAAATAGTATTTTATTCCATTCCCATTGATGAGGCCGTGGAGAAGTTACGCAAGCGGATCGTTACCGATATTGATAATCGAATCAGAAATGAGCAAATCGCCCCGGAAAAGCGTGAGGAAGAAATTGATAAGCAAAATCAAAGGTACGCAAAAAATACAAATCGCACTCACTACCTGGATCTGAGTACCGGCGAAGGTTATAGAGCAGTTTATCGATATCATGGAGCCAAACAATCGCATGCACCAGTTGCGGCACTTCCGAATGTACCTCCTCCTTCAGCTCAAGTCGCGATCGTACCCGCTCAGCAGGAAATCAAATTTGATTTAGGCGACTGGCTTCCCGAAACAGGAGATCTTCGTGTTCGCGTTCGAGCCTCCCGTACTACCACAGAAGGAGAGAGTTACCCCAGCCTACGATTATTCTTTGGTTTTCAAGCAAGCAATAATTCAGAAGGCATTCACCGTATCGGTCATAAGGATATATCAATCAAGGCCTCACCAGGAGATCCGCAGTTTTATGAATGGACCATTCCCTTAGGCGAGACGCCTAGGAATCTTTTTCGTGGAATCCAACAGATGGGACAAATTCCTAACCCGACCGAATTCCTGGAATTTCAAAACATTCATCAGGATAACTCCAAACAATCAACATCGGGCATTCAAATCGACTATGTAGAGGTTTCGGCTCCGGTATATGCACAATGGCCACCGGAGTCACACGGTCGGATATTTATAGATAGCAGAAACAAGGGCACGGAGAGCAAGTATGCCAGGGAAGTTTTGGCATCATTTATGCCACGTGCATGGAGGCGACCCGTCACGAAGTCGGAGATAGATCAGAAGCTCAAACTCTTCAAAGAAGTCCGTCCCGTCTGTGATGATTTTCAGGAGGCGATGATTGAAGTACTGGCCGGCGTCATCTCCTCCCCTCAATTTCTCTATCTTGTCCAATCAGAGCCGGCCAAAGGCAAGAAGGGCGAAACAAACTTAAGCGGCTATGAGTTAGCGACGCGTCTTTCGATGTTCATCTGGTCGAGTGTACCGGATGAAGAACTCCTCAATTTGGCTGAGAAAGGAAAGCTTAGTGACCACGAGGTCCTCGCTCGTCAAACGCAACGACTTTTAGGCGATCCAAGGGCACAGCGGTTTTCTAAGCACTTCGTTCGTCAATGGTTGGGCATGCAATTGCTCGATTACCTGGATGTGGACGAAGATCTGTATGAGGATTTTGATGACCATTTAAGAGAGGCCATGCAAAACGAGTCTATCGCTCTATTCCAAGAAGTAATGCACGAGAATCGTAGCGTGATGGATTTCATTCATGCTGACTATGCATTGGTCAATGAACGACTGGCTCAGCACTATGACATCCCAGGAGTTTATGGAAATGCTTTTCAAAAAGTAACACTCCAACCAGAGGACGTTAGAGGCGGCCTACTGACGCAGGCAGGGCTACTTGCGATGAACTCCGATGGCAAGGATTCTCATCCACTGAAGCGTGGCATTTGGTTACTCGAAAGCCTACTCAACGATCCGCCACCACCCCCACCAGCGGCTGTGCCCGAAATTGACCTGAGTGACCCCGAGATTCTCAAGATGACACTCAAGGAACGCATGGAAGATCACCGCAATGACCCAGCCTGCTTTTCCTGTCATGCCAAAATCGATCCCTGGGGAATTGCTTTTGAGAACTTTGATGCCACCGGTAGCTGGCGCGAAACAATTGGAGACAAACCGGTCGATGCCTCAAGCAAGCTTTTCAACAAGCAGGAACTCAATGGAATTGATGGCCTTAAACGCTTCCTGCTTGAGAACCGACAGGATCAATTTGCCCGCGCTATGACGCACAAACTCACCACCTACGCCCTGGGCCGTCCGCTTAACTTTTCCGACCGTGCCAGCATCGAAGAAATCACCGCCAAGCTCCGCAATAAAGGAGATGGACTTGCGGACCTCATTTCGCTTATCATCGCTAGCGATCTTTTCCTAACGAAGTAATCTTGGTACCTGCACACAGAAAACTGACACCTGCTACACCCTAGTCACACGCCCTCCACCCAATTGTCATGAAAGTAAATTTAGCAACTCTCGACCGCCGTAAATTCCTTCGAGGTCTTGGCGGCTTCGCCCTTGCTCTTCCATTCTTCGAAACCTTTTCAGGATTAGCCCACGCCGCAAAGCAGAAGAATAAGAAGCGTTTTGCTGCCTTTTATATGCCAGATGGTGTGCCCATGCCGTTAAAGGAGGATCCATCCTATCAGGATTGGAGTTGGTTCCCTCATGGTAGAGGAAAAGATTTTACGTTCACCAAGTGCCTGGATCCACTAGAGCCATTGCGCGATGAGGTGACCGTGTTTGGTGGGTTATCCCACCCCGCGGCCAGAAGTGTTCACGGTCACTCAAATGCAGATCAATTTCTAACCGGAGCTGATACGGGAGACTACGGCGATTACGACAACAGCATTTCACTCGACCAACTGTTTGCCGCTCAGGAAGGAGTACATACCCGCTTATCATCCATGGTTCTTTCTACAGATGGAGGTACTGGGTCTCCAAGGGGTACGCACACTATTTCATTTAACGAACAAGGCCGCCCCATACCCGCGGAACACAAGCCGAAGCATATTTTCGACATGCTGTTCGTAAAGAGTAGCAAAGATGCAGCCCGTCGATTGGCTATGAGCAAGTCTGCTCTGGATGACCTGGTTGCCGATGCACGCTCTCTAAAAAGAAGGTTATCTAAGCACGATCAGGAAACACTACAAGAGTACCTGGATTCAGTTCGCGATACAGAAATTAAAATCGAAAAGGCCAAGCGCTGGATGGATATTCCACTCCCTCAAGTCGATGTCGATCATCTGACCCTCGATGTCACTCCGGAAGATCCACGTGTCTACATGCAAACCATGTACGAGCTCATCTACCTGGCCTTCAAAACAGATTCGACCCGAACCGTCACCTACCAGCTTGGACGGGAAAACGGACTTGGAGCTAGCGACTATCTTGCACGGGCTGTCGGATTCAACCTGACCCACCAGCTTAGTCACAAGACCAAGGAACCGGATGGCTATAAAAATTTTGGCACCTACTGCAATTTCCTGAGCGAGGAATACGGCCGCTTCCTTACCAAGTTGAAGGAAACCCCGGAAGTCGGAGGCACCGGTAATATGCTGGACAACACCGTACTTTTATTCGGATCCGCATCGAGCGCATTCCACCTTTCTCGCAACTACCCATTAATCCTCGCTGGTGGCAAAAACATGGGCTTCAAGCACGGCCAGTATCTCAAGTATGGCTCTGGTAATGAGGACAACCAAGCCACATCCGGGATCCGCACCGACGTAGGCTGGCGCGGAGAAATGGACTTCGAAGAGCTTCCCCTCTCAGACCTCTACCTCACCATGCTTCATAAGCTCGGAGTGGAGACTGATAGCTTTGGTGGCAGCAGCCATACCTTGGCGGAAGTTTAATCCGTCAACTGCTCTTCCCTCGGACTTTCAGGTGGGAAGAGGAGTTAAGCAATTCAGTGTGGAAGTTCAGTAGACCTAAACGGTTTCCACTAGTTTGTTATTCACAGTGAAATACCCCGGGAAACGGCCTGTCATCGTGCTGATCCTGGGCGGTGCACATACCAGGTTGGTCGCATAGGCGCTGGTAAAACGAATACCGTTTGCAGCAACGTAATCCATGGCTGGCGTTTTGAGCCACCTGTTGCCCGCGTAGCTCATCATGTTGGTGCCCTGCTGGTCGGTGAAAACATAGATAATGTTCGGCTTGTCATTCTCTTTTGGTTCATCTGCTGCGGCAGTCGGGGTTAAAGCCGCAATTGCCGCGGCGATTGCTATCTTGCCAAGCGTATACCGCATCTAAATCCTTGTTCTCCTATTTGTAATGTTGTTCGTTTTGTTGATAGGAAATTCAATCGTGCTGGTGTTGCCCGAAGCTTTCATGAGCGTTAGCAAGGCCGATGCTCGCCGCATACTTGTTTTCTTCGTCCTCTTTTTGGCATTTGCTCAGTTTCAGCAAAATATCAAGGGAGTCGTAACCTCGGACGGTAATGGCACGCACATCACGACTCCCGGGATGGCTATGTTCGGCATAGATCACGACGGCGTGGTAGAGATCCTGCGCAACGGGAATTTTTCCTGCTCGGGGGCCCTTCTCCAAGGAGGGTTTCACGTGCTGACCGCTGGACATTGCGTGAACAGTGAGGACATCGCGAATATGGCAGTGCGGTTCCACTTGCCGAGTGGTTCAGTCGAGATCGCAGCCGAATGGTGGACGCCTCATCCTGATTTCCCGGAGATCAGCGGTACGGACGTGGGCATCATCACGCTGGCGGAACGGGCCCCTCCGGAGATTCCTCGTTACAACCCGTTAAGATCCGTTGGAATGGAAATAGACGTTCCAAATGTCGTCTTTGGTTACGGTCAAACGGGATACGGTTTAACGGGGAAAGAACCCCGCGATGGGAACAAGCGGGGGGGGCACAACATGTACGAAGCGACGGGAGTTACCCAGAATATCAACCTTTCTACGGTGGGTGGTAGTGACGCCGAACGGTGGCTCTTCTCTGACTTCGACAACGGCATAACCGCGAATGACGCTTTTGGGTTTCACTTCGACAAAGCGAATCTCGGTTTTGGACCCGACGAGGTTTACGCTTCCAGCGGCGACTCCGGTGGCCCGATTTTCGTGAACAACGGATACAGCCACGTGATCGCCGGGACGGTGAGCGGAGGGGCACGTTTTAGCGGGACGCCAAATGCTGACGTGGATGATACCGTGAACGGGACCTGGGGACAGTTTTCGCGTGATGTCCGAGTCGCGGAGGCGGGCAACCTAGCATTCATCGAATCGTTTATCTCAGCCGTCGTCGAACCTCAACCCCTAGCTGTTGTTTCTAGCTCAAGGGGGCTCACGGTGGAGATGTCGGGGCCTGTGGGGCAGCCGATTTACCTTCGCGTGTCTGTGGACCTCGTAAACTGGGAGCAGGCGGCGGTGCGCCGGATGACCCAGGCGACCGAACTGTTCGAAGTTTTTTCGGCGTCCGAGATGCAGATCCTGCAGCAGACATTCGTGGTAGCGGTCCGTGAGCCGGTCACACCGCCGGATGCTCCCGATCCGCCCGAACCACCGGTTTCAAATCCCCCGAGGGAAGGACTCTTCGGGGCGGATGCCAATTCGGGTCAGTTGCTGGGGATTTCCCCGCTAACGGGCGCAGGCGGCGCATACGGAGCGACCGGCTTGGCGGATCTCAGCGGGCTAGCCCTCGATGTGGAATCCGGAATTCTTTACGGGATCGACAGTACGACAGATTCGCTGGTTACGATCAACACGACGACCGGTGCTTCAAGCTTCGTGGGGACTCTCGGCGTGAGCTTCTCAAATGTCTCGGGCTTGGCTTACGATCCGGATAGCAAGGTTCTCTATGCGACCAGTAGCGGGATCGCGGCCAATCTCTATACCGTGAATACCGCCACCGGACTGGCGAGTTTGGTAGGACCGCTCGGTGTGAATATGCCGGGACTGGCCTACGTTCCCGAAACCTTGACCTTGTATGGGGCGAGCGGACAGACGAATTCGCTTTATACGATTAATACGGTCACAGGCGCAGCGGTGCTCGTCGGTGATCTGGGTATTAATACGCAATGGTGCGGGCTCGCTTACGATGCGGCTTTGGATAGTCTCTATTTGTCGGATACGGTAAGTGATAATCTCCATACAGTCGATCGATTGACGGGATCGGCCACCTTGGTGGGAGCTATGGAAGGCGGGATGGTTAAGGGGCTCGCGGGAGAGAACAGAATGATCGCCGGACAGTGATGCGGTCCTTGGAGGGTAACCCTCGTTCAATTGAATTTCCTATCAACAACCAAGGTCTTGATCTTTTGGGGTCACCTTTCGGGGTGGCTCTTTCGTTTTATTCATGTAGCCACACCCGAGCCGGTCCAACGGCACCACCGATCTGCGCGTAACGGTTAGATTTGATGCTTCAATCACTTGAAATTGCTAGAAACGAGAAGATGTTAACGTCAGGATCTAATACGGAATGCGTTAGCTAAACGTAACCTATTGTTGATTAATTTCTTAGGGTTAATTAAGCCAAGAACACCTCTGGAAAACCCGAATTCCTTATCTTTCAATGGGAAAGCCGAATTGCAAAGATTTTTAGGAATACCCAAAGGGTACTGACCGTCTGTTGGTTAAAGTGAAATCGAAATCACAGTAACAAGGATGACCCTCATTTTCTACCAAGAATGTCAACATCAAGTGTCTTCGGAATGGCAGCTACCCTTCACTCAAATCCAAAATGGTATCACATTGCGCTGCAATACTCATGTCGTGGGTAATAAGTAACACATTGACTCCGATATCGGCTCGCTCCCGCAGCAAGCCAAAAACGGCATCGCGCTTGGCCCCATCTAAGGCACTTGTGGCTTCATCTAGCAACAATACAGGTCGGTCAATGCGCAGGGCTCTCAGAATTGCCAAACGTTGTTGCTGTCCGCCACTCAAGTTATTCCCGCCTTCAAGCAATTCGAAATCGAGCGGATGTTCACCGAGGCAATCGTTCAATTCCAATACATTGATCAATTGTTGAACTCGAACCCCGTTGATTCGATCCGTTTTTACCCGCATGGTCAAAACATCTCGGACGCTTCCATTGAATAGGAACGGCTGTTGGCTGAGGTATCCGATTTGAGAAAGCCAATCTTTGATTTTAATTTCACCGCCCAGAGTCTGGGTCGAATCCGTTGTTTCTCCCACAGAAATCGATCCAGTAGAAAACGAATGGAGACCGAGAATGGTATTTACCAACGTGCTTTTGCCCGATCCCGAAGGTCCGACAATGGCATGGATTTGACCCGGTTGAAAGTCATGGGTGAGATCTTCGATCACAGGTTGGGATAAATTCTCATACCCGATGGTGACATTGTTCAAGCGGATCACAGCTGACTTCCAAACGGGTGACTGAGTTTCCTGATGCAGGTGCTTAGTTGATTCCCATTCTTGCAAGGCTTTTTCGATGGTGTTAAGCACAAACAACTGCCCTCTCATACCCATGATTTGTCCATTCAATCGGTTCATAGAGGGCATGACGCGGTAAGCGCTCAGTGCCATCAGAATCAGGAGATTCAGAAATGCCTCATTGCGTTCCAACAGCAAGAGGCTGATAAAGATCGCAGCGCTTAAGCCCGTCACAGCCAGAACTTCGTATAGTTTGGCCGGAGCCAAGTTCATTATTTGTGAATTGCCCGCAATTCGATAAATTATTTTAGTTTTTCTTAAATAATCGGATCTTATGGCGTTAGAGGCTCGGAAACTCATGACATCCAAGAATCCACGCACTGCACCATTGATTAATGTGCCCGTTTGTGGCTCAAGGGCTCTGCGGATGTCACTGTACATTTCAAGTCGTCTCTTCGTGAATTTACGAATGATGATTGCCCCGATTGTAACGAGGCCCGAGACACTAAATAAAACGATGGGATTGTAGGCGAACAGTCCCACAGCAATCAGTAAAATCACGAAGAGCTCATTGAGAAGGCGCATATTCCCAACGATGAATATATCGGCGAGCCTTAAGGGGTACGTATCGATTTCTGCAAGTACCTTTCCTGATTCGGTGGATCGCATGCGTTCCAAACTTTGGGAGAAGTGATACTTCCACATCAACCCGGAAATTCGGTGGCCGATGGCATAGGAGAAGCGTGTTTGAATGAGATTCAGTCCGAGATTGAGCAAAGCCTTGGAAAAAAACGCCGCGACCAATCCGATCGAAGCGAACATCAGGAATTTGCGCTCGGTATCAATTCCGATGCTGCTGGTTATTTCAAACGCACGGGCCAGGTAGTCATTTTCCTGAATGAGACCCGGATCAATGACCAGTCCAATCACCGGCACGACCGCCGCTAACCCCACGATTTCCGCAAAACTATTGATGAATATACCGATGAAAACGAATCCTGCACGTCGTTTCTCCTGCAGCGTCATAATCAACCAAACACGCTTACAAATGCTCGGAATATTGAACTTGGGAGGAGGGGTTTGTTTGGCCTTCATACTATGAATGACTGTTTTTTCTAGTGGATTTAGGAAGTTCGATTATTGATCGGACTTGCGTTTTAAATCAAATCATCAGCAACTGCACGGGGTTTTATTTAACTACGGAGGTAAAGATTTGAATCATACGGACCCCTTCTCAAGATCGTGAATAGGTGTCCACTCAAAAGTGTTTATAATCTTCTTTCAGTTTTGTAACTTTAACCTATAACTTCATATCGTACTGCTTTTGAGTAAGTTAAGTAAATTCTGTAGCCACTTCAGAAAAGACAGATTAATTTAACTGCCTCAAGACCGCCTTAAAGGATCGAAATCGCGTCAATTCCAAGTTTTCAATCTAACCCTCAGAGGGTGGGCGCG
>Ga0213868_10005783_pt1 | contig 11029 bp, 4 predicted proteins | sample PICome_9_FD_160087 | JGI IMG/M metagenome (GOLD analysis project Ga0213868, IMG submission 160087) | Coastal seawater microbial communities near Pivers Island, North Carolina, United States - PICO127 | ecosystem: Environmental > Aquatic > Marine > Coastal | place: USA: North Carolina | collected...
CGTACTGGGTAGCAGTCGATGGGAATGACTTTCGAAGAGATCGTAGTTATGGACTGGCCCGCCTAAATATTCTCGTGGAGGAGGATGCCAGCTGGGTAACTCCGGTTATTGCCGAACCGGAAGATCTGGGATTTGTGGCGGGGGAGTTTGTAAGTTTCCAAATTAATGCGAACCGGAACGCAATTTCGTTTGCGGCGGAAGGATTGCCCGCGGGGCTGGCAATCGACCCCAATACGGGAGCCATTTCCGGAACACCCTCCCAGTCAGGCCGATTTGAGGTTTTGATAGAGGCGACGAATGCGGAAGGAACAGGATCCTATCTTTATGTACTAGAGGTGGCTCCTCTGCCCGGCTCCCCTGTGATTATGCCTCTCCCTATCGAAATGAAGGGGATCGAGGGAAGTTTGTTGACCCTGAAAGTTGATGTTGTCGATCAGACAGGTGTAACGTATCAGTGGCTCAAGGACGAAGTGGTTTTATCAGGAGCCGTTGAGGCATCGGTCGAGATTGGTTCGATTAGTTCTCAAGATGAAGGCGAGTATTCAGTGATTGTCACCAATGATAACGGATCTGTATTGGCAGGGCCCGTACGAGTTCGAATGATTCGCGAGGCGCTTATCAATATTGCGACACGTGGATATGTCGGGGTTCAAAGCGAAATCATGATTGCCGGATTCATTATTTCTGGGTCGAGTCCACGAAGAGTTCTGATTCGGGGATTAGGTAAGTCACTTGAGGAAAGGGGGCTTTCGGGAGTTCTCGAAGATCCAAGTCTGGCGATTTACGATATAGAGGGCCAAGAAGTCGCTCGAGTAGATGATTGGAAACAGGAGGATAACGGGGAAGAGATTGAGCAGGTTAGCCTGTCAGTGGGAGCTGCCCCTTTACAGGAGCCCAATGAATCGGCGATTCTTGTGACACTTGATCCCGGACTATATACGGCTCACCTTTCAGGACAAGATGGAGGTACGGGTATTGGACTGGTTGAAGTCTTTGATGCTTCCAGCGAAAGCATCGAAACTCGCCTCGTAAATATTTCGACTCGTGTGAAAGCGGCCGCTGGGGACCAAGTAGCCATCGGAGGATTCGTAATTACCGGGGAGGATCCGAAGCGAGTTTTGATACGGGCTCTCGGACCTGAATTGACTAAGCGACAAGTCTCAGACCCCATGCCGGATCCATATATGGTTCTCTACGATAGTTCCGGTCCGTTGGCGGCCAACGATGATTGGGAGAGTGAATTCACATTCAAAATGCGCGAGGCCTTTACCCAAGTAGGCACTTCCCAACTGGATGAAGAAAGCAAGGACGCCGCTATGGTGCGTGAACTCCAGCCGGGACTGTATACCGTTATTGTAAACGATTTCAACTACACCTCTGGAATTGTCCTGATCGAAGTTTTTGAGCTACCGTAGGTGACGGGTCTCTTTTGAAAGCCCGTCACTTTTTGTTGTGGTCCTGGTTTTTTGGAGGGAAGAGTCTGTCCTCACTACTTTTAAGAGGTTAATCCACCGAAGCGATGGCGGCGTTGAGCGTTGGGCTAGGACGCATGGCGGCGTTGGCTTTCGCTTCGTCGGGAGCATAGTAGCCTCCGATGTTGATAGCAGACGCTTGAGCCGCATTGAGCTCGCTGATGATGGTCGCCTCGTTTTCAGCTAGTTGTTGAGCGAGTGCTGCGAACTGAGTCTTGAGGTCCGCGTCCTTATCTTGGGCGGCGAGGGCCCGGGTCCAGTAGAGAGCGAGGTAAAAGTGGCTGCCACGGTTGTCGAGCTCGTTGACCTTCCTCGAGGGAGATTTGTTATTTTGGAGGAATGCGGCAGTTGCCTCGTCGAGGGTTTCAGCGAGAATCTGGGCCTGGGCGTTGCCAAAAGTGTTTGCCAAGTGCTCCAGCGAGACCGCCAAAGCGAGAAATTCTCCAAGAGAGTCCCAGCGTAAGTGACCCTCAGATTCAAATTGTTGAACGTGCTTGGGTGCGGAGCCACCGGCACCGGTTTCAAAGAGGCCCCCTCCATTCATCAAAGGAACGATCGATAGCATCTTTGCGCTGGTACCCAGCTCGAGAATAGGGAAAAGATCGGTCAGGTAGTCACGCAGGACATTTCCAGTTACGGAAATGGAGTCTTGACCCGCTTTGATCCGCTCCAGCGAGAATCGGGTGGCTTCTACGGGTGCGAGTATCCGAATGTCAAGTCCGTCGATGTCGTGATTCGGCAGATACGTGTTGACCTTCTTGATCAATTGCGAGTCGTGGGCCCGGTTTTCATCGAGCCAGAATACCGCGGGAGAACTGGTAGCCCGAGATCGATTTACGGCGAGCTTTACCCAGTCTTGAATGGGGGCGTCTTTAACTTGGCACATACGGAAGATGTCGCCAGCTTCGACCGGCTGCTCAATCAGAACGTTATCATTCGAATCCAAAACGCGGATACTTCCGGTACCGGGTGATTGGAAAGTTTTGTCATGCGAGCCATATTCCTCTGCCTTCTGAGCCATGAGGCCAACGTTTGGTACGCTTCCCATTGTGGTGGGATCAAATGCTCCGTGCTCTTTGCAAAAATCGATCGTAGTTTGATAGACCCCTGCATAGGACCGGTCAGGAATAATGAATTTCGTATCCTTCTGGTTACCATCTGGCCCCCACATTTGTCCAGAAGCGCGGATTGCCGCGGGCATAGATGCATCGACGATGATGTCGCTAGGGACGTGGAGATTGGTAATCCCCTTGTCAGAGTTCACCATGGCAAGATCCGGACCATCCTCATAGACACTCTGAATGTCTGCCTCGATTTCGGCCCGCTGAGATTCGGGAAGAGTCGCGATCTTGGCATAGACGTCACCCAACCCATTTTTGACATCCACTCCCAACGAATCAAAAGTAGCGGCGTGCTTCTCAAAGACGCTCCTGTAGAAAACGGAGACCGCATGACCGAAGATGATCGGGTCCGAGACCTTCATCATCGTAGCCTTTAGATGCAAAGAGAATAGGACGTCCTGTTCAGTGGCGTCCTTCACTTGAGAGGCAAGAAAATCACAGAGACCGTTCTTGCTCATTAAGGAGGCGTCGATGATCTCGCCAGCTTGTAATGGAATGGATTGTTTGAGCACGGTTTTCGCTCCATCCGTGGAAACAAATTCGATACGAACATCGATTGCCTTGTCGATGGTCACCGACTTTTCGCTACCATAGAAGTCCCCACTGGACATGCTCGCAACGTGGGATTTTGAGCTCGGATCCCAAGCGCCCATAGAATGAGGATTGGTTCTCGCGAATTGTTTGACGGCACCAGGAGCTCGGCGGTCAGAGTTGCCCTCGCGTAGAACGGGATTAACGGCGCTTCCCAAAACTTTGGCGTATCGGGTTTTAATCTCCTTTTCAGCGTCGTTTTGCGGTTCCTCGGGGTAGTCGGGCAAAGCGTAGCCTTGCGTCTGAAGTTCCTTGATAGCGGCGGTCAATTGGGGGATCGACGCGCTGATATTGGGGAGTTTGATAATATTGGCTTCGGGAGTTTTCGCAAGCTCACCCAGTTCGGACAGAGCATCTGGTTGACGCTGCTCTTCGGTCAATCTTTCGGGGAAGTTGGCGATAATCCGGCCCGCGAGGGAAATGTCTCTGGTTTCTATTTCGACTCCCGCTGCTTTGGTAAAAGCCTTGACTATGGGGAGGAGAGAATAAGTGGCGAGAGCAGGGGCTTCGTCTGTTTTCGTGTAGATGATTCTCGAATGGGTGTTGGTCATGATATACTCGGATAAAATAGAGCGAAGCTCTTCGGTAACCGACTCAAGAATAGCGTCAATATAATATAATAACGAATACCTAAGGGCCTGAAAAAGGGTCCTACTCGATTCGCGATTGAAATCGATGGTAGAGGTAGCCTACGAAAATGAATAGAACGGCTAGAACGGCGAAGGCGATAATTCGAATCAAGGTATCCCGGATGTCATAGACGAACAGACGGAAGAGCGGTAGGGTAAGGCCAATGATCGCGACCATTCGGTAAGGTTTGATCTTCGCTCCGATACCGATCGCTACCAAGATCAGACAGAATAGAGCCATTAAAGGAGTGAAAGAGGATTCAATCCAGAGCAGATCCGATGACAAGGTGGTTGCATAGACGGTATAACTAAAAATTGCTGCGAGGTAAACCAGCACTTGTGTCATGCCTGATGAGAGTTTTCGATGTCCTCCTTTGGCATAGTCTATTCCCATCGCGAGCCCGAGCAGGCCCGTCAGCAATCCGCCGACTAGAAGTTCCTTCGCCCAAGGCAGGTTTTGTAGAATGCTCTCCACAGAGGAGTCCCAAACGCTGACAATCGATACTAGGCTAAGGCCAATAAACAAAAGACTGAAGATGAGAGCAGCGTAGCGCTTGTGGATTCTCCAAAGGAAATGGAAGGCTCCGCTCAGTAACAACATTGCCAATACACGTAGTATCCAGGAGTCGATTTCGAATACGAATCGAGCTGTGATAAATGCGACGAGACAGTGGTGAAATGTTCTCCAGATCCGCCAGTGCCTTAAAAGAAGAAACGAGGAAACAAGTTGCGGGCGAAGATTGGGTAGAAAGAGGACGGTGAGATAGGCGCCGATGGCGGTCACGAACCCGAGTGAACTCAGGTTATAGGAGAAGTCGCCCAGGGAGATGAGTAAGAGTGGAATGAACGACGCGTCTCGGATGGCCCTAAATCGACCCGTAGGAACTGCCAGTAGAAACAGACTAAACGCCGCTCCGAAATAAGGAAAGAAGCTGTAGGGCTGAAAGGCATCAGCCGTGTAGGCGAAGATAGTGGTAATCCAGGCAAAATGGAAAACGAGCTCGATTGCATGGATACGCTTTCGGATCGAACCTGCGTTTGCCTTGGGCACTAAATAGGCAAGCCCTAGAGTTATCGCGACTACGGCAACAAAGCTCCATTCGTTGTCCGGCTGATCCCAGAACTGAACGTTAGCTGCGAGGATAACGAGGGCGCCGGAAATAGCCGGGATCGACTTTGAGAATTTTGGGATCAATCCGATGGTACAAAGTACTGATCCGTGCAATACCGCGACGATTGGTAGGGCGTCTCTGGTTACGTCGCTCTGCGTGACGAAGGTGATACCAGCAATGCCATTGGCGATTGCCGCTATCCAAAAGAATGGGCTGCGGCGTCCGTCTGAAATTCGTGTTTGATGGAGGCAGGACAGGAAGCCCGCGGCGATCGCAGGATGGATGAGAAAGAGAAACCACGAAAAGGTGCCAATCTCTAGTTTGTCGATTCTAATGCTGTCAGCCGCATAGCCCAGTGAAACGAGCCAGAGAAGTACGCAAGTAACTTCTTGCAACCAGGACTTGGAACGAGCAGCGACCCAGCAGATCAGCACCGCTTCGATTATAAGAGCAAACCAACGAATGTCGCCCTCGTATCGATTCACCAACCACAGGGCGGCCAAGGCGCCGGCCTTGAGAAAGAAGAGTTGGAAGAGGTAACTGTTGAGATCGCGAGACCCAAAGAGGACCGCCCACCCGGCAAATACGATCGCTGCGCTTCCGTAGAATAATACCAGCTCGATGTTGAATGAACTCATGTAGAGATATCCAATCGCTAAACAAGCAGTTGTATTCACTGCGTGGAGTACGGACAACCGAGGGAACGCTTTGGTGAGGTTCCAGCGAAAGTCACAAAAAGGAAGGAGGGAAACACTAATGAGTAGGTAGGCGATCACGCTCCAGAAATGAGGCAGAGTGATGGTGGTGGATCCAATCGCGTAAAGGGCGCAAAAGCTGAGGACCGGGAGATAGACGCCGATCGTGGACAGGGAAAGGATGGGGAACCAGTCGAATTTTTGACTGAAAGCGATCCCAACTACGTACAAGGCGAGAGCGGAAATCAGAGACGGTTCCAGGAGACCGACGTATGAGGAAAACAGAGACGAGGCAAACCCATAGGCCAGGGCCATAATCGTTATACTGCGATTCTGGAGATGCATGCTGGCAAAGAAAATAGCGGCAACAACTGCTAACTGAATAGTGATTCCCATAAACGGGTTTTCAATCACACGGACCTGGGGAGCGGCGTAGGCAGCGATACTGGTCAGATAGACCATGCTCAGTGCGGTCGACATCACCGTAGATCCAAACTTAGGGCGTTTCTTGAGAAAATAGAAACCTGCTGCGAGTGCGATGCCGTCGGCTACCAGCAACTCGATAAAGCGAACCCATGGAGGCGTTCCTTGGGAGATGTAGACCGCAAAGGAAATTACCGACAGGGTCGCGAGGAGGCCACCGATCCGAGGTAGCCACCATTGCATGAGTCCCGCCTCGGCTGAGGAGGATTCTTTGGGAGGCCAGATCCCGAACGATCGCAATAGAGCAATAAAGCTTGAAGTTCCGGAAGATGTTGGAGAAGGATTGTCCTTTGCGAGAACGGGGGAAGCACGCTGCGGTCCCTCTCCCTCGTTGTAAAATATGATCTTGGGCTTAGCCGGCGTGGGATGGGGTGGAGCCGTTTCGTTGGACGCTTCTTGCCCGAGGGTCCTAGGTTGGCTAGAAGGCTCTGTGGCTTGACTTTGGGGAAGCGTGACGACATGCGGGGGCGTTTCGGCACTTTGGGAAACTCTGTGAGCCAGTACCTTTTCTTCCAGCTTCTGAATACGCTTTAGATCCTTGGATCGTTGAACGATCAAGTAAATGCAAAGGGGAAGCGGTAGAATGATTAGTAGGACCGCTAAGATGGCGAGCACTTCCATATCAGGGAAGACGCGAGGAGGGGTTTGGTAAGGACTTGATTACAATTCGGGAAAAAGGTTCCAGTCGCGGGGATAGATAACTTCGTAGTCAGTTTTAAATACTTTTTCCTCCTTTGGAGCAAGCGTCGCTTCCCAATGAAAGATTCCGCTATTCTCGTCCTCAATTTCGATCTCACTCGTTGGGGGCGCTTTGCGGCGAATCTCGATTTTCGAATTTTGGGCGATGGGGAACTGGTCGACCACGATGAGTTTGTGGGCCACCGTGTGCAAATTGGTGACCTCATTCTTATACTCGCGATTGAGGGTCGTGGTCTTGTCGATGAAACCGGAATTGCTGTCTTTCTGGGCTCCCTCTTTCCGCTTAACGACGATGTTTCCGTCAACTCCCAACGATAGCTCGGTTTCCTCTTCAGGGAGAATTTTATTTAGGGAGACTTTAGAGGAGAGTTTACCGTCAACGAACGCGAGCGCTTGCCCCGGGAGAATCGGAAGCTCGAGCGTGTTGCTAATTCTGGCTCGAAGGTACGCGACGAGCTGGGCTCGCGGCACGGTCTCGGACCAGAACTCGGCTTCCAGACCGGCTTCGAGAACTTTGTATGAACTGCGCTCGCGAGAGCTTGGAACCGTGATTTGTCCGGGGATGGTGGCTTGGAAGGAAACGGTTGATACCGTGATGGCGACTTTTTGAGCACTGAGCCGAGAGCCGACCGCTTCCTCGGCCATAAATACGTCTGCTTGGGGCGGGGGAGGAGCAGCTCTTTCCGCCACTGAAGAGAAACTCCCTTTCCGGTAGAAGTCCTCCTGTTTTCCCACATTCAGGGGATAGAGTTCAGGCACGTTGCCCCGGCGGTTGGCCTGATTTGTGTGGAGCGAAAGGGTGATGTTTGACCAATCTTCGCCAGTGAATTGCCAAACTGAGGCAAAGTATCCAAAATCCAGTTTCCCTTGGTCAGGGTAGGCGCGTAGTTCGTACTGAGGCTCCCAGCGGGCAGAGTTGACCATGTAGCTGAGCGATATTGCGACTTCGCTTGCCGCGTCCATCTCGATTTCTACTTCGGCGACAGAGGAAAGGAGCATCGTTTTCTCGGTTGCCTCCCTAAGCTCCTTTTCGATCTCCTTGATGGTCTTGTCGACGGCTTTGATCTCAATCTCAACTTTGTCAATCTGCTTGTTGGCGTTCTTCTGAGTTTGTCCGACAAATTCGGCCAGCTCCTTTGCTTGAGCTAGGGTGAGGGTTTGGCCTTCGTTAATCTTGCCAAACTCCTTAGCGAAGGAGGTGCGCATGCTGGAGGCGAAGACGACATCCGCTTTGGCATTGGAAAGCGTGCGCAGTTTTTGCTCTTTTTCCTTTTTGGCTGCGTCGAGTCTCGTTTGGATTTCTTCTATTATAGAATTCTCGTCGCGATTCTGCGGCTGGAATATCTTCGCGTTCCGAATTAGCCCATTGGCGGTGTTTACGAAATTTGCCTGGAGAGCTGTTGGGTCCACCTGACTGGGCAGATTTTTGAAGACCAAGGTCGATTTCCCCGAGGGCACGTTCAAAGTGCCTTGGCGAGTGACCAAAGCCCCATCTCGGAAAAGGGAGACTTCGAGAATCGACGATTCCACTTCGTGTTCGTCAGCATAGGCACCGAGAGTGAGCAATGCGCAGAGCGCGATCGTAAAAATAGAGCAGAATTTCATAGGGCGAACGAGGCGATTCTAAGATGGACAAAAGCCTTCACTGAAGGATCCATATAGGCAATTGTAATTAAGACTTTAGAGGAAGCGTTTGATTAGAATTTTTCTCTTGGGTAGGGCATTGAGGGCTCGCCGCCTTTGACAGGTTCATTGAATAACGTGGCAACTGCGTTCATAAGATTGGTTCGACAAGGCTCACCACTCTACACCTGTCTTTGGGCCAAGCCCCCATTCAATGTAGGACAGGCAGAATGATTACGTACCTTGAATTGAAACAGGCCGTCCATTCGGCTCGGCTCAGGATCCATGAAGAACCTGTGCGGCACTTTATTGTGGGCGAGCTCCGAGCGCCCACTACCGTTCATGTGCTCGAAAGGTTGACCTTTGAGGGGAAACTAAGAGGGTGCGGGTTTAAACCTTCTGGATCCCATTGAGGCACACTCGGCACATTCATATAAAAGGAGCTCGCGAGCACAATTTGCGGGATATCGAGGTTAAGATCCCTCGAGATAAACTCGTCGTAGTCACGGGCGTATCGGGTTCCGGAAAGTCCTCACTGGCTTTCGACACGCTGTATGCGGAGGGCTACCGAAAATATATGGAGAGCCTTTCCACACAGGCCCGCCAAGCGATGGAGCAGTTCAAACGACCGGATGTGGATTTCATCCACGGCCTTTCACCGGTTTTGGCAATAGAGCAACGGGCAGCAGGTTCTTCTCCGCGGAGCACTATTGCCACGGTTACAGAAATTGCGGACTATGCCCGTCTTCTGTGGACGCTTCGAGGAGATCAGCATTGCCCGAAGGACGGAGGCATCATTTCGCGGCAAACGCTCGATAGCTCCGTTGATCAGGCTTTGAAGCTGCCGAAAGGTTCGCGGGCTATGATTTTGGCTCCTTATATGGCCGCGACGGCCGCAGTTATACTGGAGGAGCTGCCCCGGTTGCGGCAAAAGGGGTTTCAGCGTATTCGAATCAATGATGAGGTCAAAAGTATTGATGATCCGGATATAGAGATAAAGGGACGGGGAAACGCGACCGTTGAACTCGTGGTCGATCGCATTGTCGTAGAAGAGGCACAGAGAAGTCGGATCGCGGACTCACTCGAGCTGGCGTTTAGCGAAGGGAAAGACCGAGCGATGGTCCTCTATCAGGCATCGAAAGACTCGGACTGGAAAGAGCTCAGTCTAAGCCGGAATTTCGCGTGCTCGAAATGCGGCGGGGTGTATCAACCCATCTCTCCCCGTCATTTTTCGTTCAATACGGCGGAAGGATCCTGTCCAGACTGCGGTGGATTAGGGAAAACGCGGCGCTTCTTGGAAGAGCTCATCGTGCCCGATCCGAGTAAGTCAGTGAAAAAGGGGGCCTTGAAGCCTCTGCGAATCGGAGGAAAGCAGCTGATCATTCGCAACAATGCGATGCTGCGCCAGTTGGCAGAGCAGCTTCCCTTTGATCCGACGACGCCGTGGAGCGAGTTGGATGAGGAAACCAGACAGGCTTTGCTCTACGGGGTTGAAGACCGGCTTTTCACTTTCAAACTAACTCGCCGTAAGACGCTTCCTCCTCCCCAACCGTTCGGAGGCTTTATGGCGTTACTGCAAAAGTCCTACATGGAGACTAAAAGCGACGGATTTCGGGCTCGACTGATGACCTATCAGACGGACCAGAAATGCCCAACATGTGACGGGCATCGGTTCAGTCTGCGGAGTGCGAATGTATTTGTAGAGGGTAAGAGTCTGCCCGATTTCCTCTCGATGGATATAGGTCAGGCCCACGAATACGTGAGCAGCCTATCACCCAGCAAGGATCGTGTTTCAACCTACGGGGAAGTTCTCGATGGAATCGAGTTGCGGTTGCGTTTCCTAAAGGAGGTGGGTCTGGAGTACCTGACTTTGAATCGTCAATACAGTACGTTAAGCGGAGGCGAGGCCCAACGAGTGCGGCTAGCTACACAGTTGGGTATGAGTCTCGTAGGAGTTGTCTACGTGCTCGACGAGCCCAGCATTGGATTGCACCCGAAGGACAACCAGAAGCTGATCGAGTCACTGAAGGAGTTACGGGACCGCGGCAACTCGGTTGTCGTGGTGGAGCACGATGAGGATACGATGCGGGCCGCCGACCATCTGATCGAGCTGGGCCCGGGAGCGGGGCTTTCCGGAGGAGAGGTTCTTTTCGAAGGGACGCCGGAAGATTGTGCCGAGCAAAAGAAAGGCGGCTTCGAGACTGGAGAATACCTTTCAGGACGACAGACGCTTACGAAGTCGGTCAAAACACTTTCGCCGCAAAAGAAGTGGCTCGAGATTAAAGGGGCGAGCCAGCACAATCTGCAAAAGGTGGATGCCCAGTTACCCGTTGGTCTTTTGACCTGTGTGACCGGCGTTTCGGGATCGGGTAAGTCGACCTTGGTGAATGAGATTCTGGCGAAGGCGGCTGCCCGAAAACTGAACCGGGCCAAAGACATCCCCGGCAAGCACACGGGGATGAAAGGGCTGGAGCACTTCGAAAGGGCAGTGCGTGTGAGTCAGGATCCCATCGGGCAAAGCCCGCGTTCTAATCCGGCCACCTATACCAAACTCTTTGATCTGCTGCGCGATTTGTACTCAAAAATTCCTCTTTCGCGAGCCCA
>Ga0213868_10005790_pt1 | contig 11025 bp, 7 predicted proteins | sample PICome_9_FD_160087 | JGI IMG/M metagenome (GOLD analysis project Ga0213868, IMG submission 160087) | Coastal seawater microbial communities near Pivers Island, North Carolina, United States - PICO127 | ecosystem: Environmental > Aquatic > Marine > Coastal | place: USA: North Carolina | collected...
ACAATAAAAATAATTTTTTCATAGGTATCCTCTAGATTAATAATTAATAATGATCAAATTATATACATATATTTTTATGAATAGCTATGTTCATTTTGTAACTTCACACATTCAAAGTATTGATGTAAAATTTCGATCGTTGCCGGTATAGCTCAGTTGGTAGAGCAGTTGATTTGTAATCATCAGGTCACGAGTTCGACTCTTGTTGCCGGCACCATAACTTATTATTAATTATCTCACCAGCCATTAGACTTAATAATTTAATTTTATAGCAGCTAGTAACTTCTTCCACACCAATCCTTTCTATAATTGGTTTATTAATTTCACTCTTATATTAAGAAATTAAAGATATTGAGTAATTGGTCTCTAAATAATATTAGCTCACAATTTTTTTAAATTTTAGTATTTGATAGATCGTAATTAGCTCAAACAAAATAATATATGGATAGCTAAACATAAGATATCGAGGAACATACACTCCAAAAAAGGCATGAGATAAATGAATGGAATGAATGACTATAACAAGCAAAAGTGTTAAAAAAAATAATGGGTTAACTCTTAAAAAACTCAACAAATTATTTTGAAATATTAAATGCAAGAATTTCATCAATATAAGAATTGAACAAAGATAAAAAATTGCACCAAAGATTAAAAATGAGTAATGTATTATTGTTCTGCTAACTGATGGGGACAAATTAATTGCTTTATCAGTTAAGTGTGGCGGTCCTCCATTTTCATTAAAGTATTCTCCAGAGGGATAAACATTGAAAAAAGAGAAATAGTGCCTTAGCGTCATCCTGAAAAATACAATGGGATTATTTTTTAAGCTGTAAAAAATAATAGATTTTTTAAGTTCTGCGGGGTCCAGACCTTGATTTGATGCAATTAAGGTCAGTTGACTCTCTAAATCAGGTTTCTTGTATGCTTCATTTTCAAGAAGGGAATATATAGCAAGTTTTTCACTTACATTTTTAAGAGACTCTAGATACTCTTGATCTGGTAAATATTGAGCATCCAGCAATTTCAGCATTTCCGATTCTGGCGAACCATCATCAAGAATCTTAAAGTTAGTATATGTCGTCGACATAATAGATTTTCCATAGAAATGCTCTGCGAATTGCGAACCTTTTTCATCATGAGCGCTATAAAAAACTAGTTTTTCTGCAGAGAGAATAAGTAAAAAAGGAGAGCAAAGTAAAACCAAGCAAAGAATAGTTTTCTTGAAAGATGGAGTCTCAAATATCCAAAGCAAGGAGATCATGAATATAAGTCCTATAGGGAAAAAAATTAGACTTACTGGTTTTAGAATTGCTGACAAGCCAATAATGAGCCCTAATATTATGACTTTAATATTCGTTATTCTTTGATACAAAGAAAGAGTAAGCCCAAGAAACATTAATAACAATGAGAATGAAAGACTTTCAGTCAGCATCGTAAAGTGAAATTGATTAAAAAAAGGATTTATTAGTAAGCCTGCAAAAAGTAGAGCAACAATTAATTTACTCACTCCAAATTTTAAGAGGGAACTCAATAAAAAATTAAGAGCCAAAACAAAAACTCCAAGTTGAATATAGCCAATGTGAATTAATTTAAATTTTAGGTTGGTCAAAAGCAATAAAAATATTGGGTACCCAGAGAGTCTATTAGCTCCATCATCAGTTCCTTCAAAAAAATTTAAATACCCTATGCTATCAGGCCTTATGGGATTAAATGAGCCTGCAAATTGTGCCCAGATAATGAAATAAATAGCTGATAAAAACAACAAAATATATCGATTATAATTGTTACTATTAATTGTCATGTATGCCTCAGAAATCATTTAGAAATACTTGAGATTATAGGTGATTGGTAATCTTTATAATACGAACTTATGTTTTTTTATTTCATAGTCGTTATTTACCGAATTCTCAAAATATTATTATTTATACCGGCAAGTATCCCTTTGCTCAATGCAATAAATTATTGGCATGGAAATTGCATGTATATATGTGTACGTTAAGCATTTAGACCTTCTCCCCTAAAAGAAATGAAATTCAATTTCATGCTAATGCTTAGCGTACTTCTTTGGTAATATCTTAGAGGTTCAGCTCAACCGAGAGATTGATTAATCTACCTCGGGGATCATGCAGGCGAGTATCGAAACTGAAATCAGGTGCGTCGTAAAGTAATGGAGCATTTCTATCAAATGCGTTCATCACCCCCAATCCTACCTCAAGCGCTCCCCCTCGTAACTGAAAGGATTTAGTGATTGAAAAATCATGCACTAGAAATGACTTAATCTGATTGGTGTATCCCAAGCTAGTTGCAGATGAGGGTATAGAACGCTCATTTGAATACTCATCGAGATATCTTGAGTTTATGCCGAAGGTTAAATTATTTATTGTCCAGCTTAAAAAACTATTAAGTCTTAGTTTTGGTAAAGAGTGAGTGTTAGCATCATAATTAAATTTGCCAACTCGATTCACCATAATCGAACGCTCGTCTCCATCAGTATCTTCGGGAGTTAAAAATTCAGATAACTCTGTTGCCTTTACCGAATAACTAAAGTCGCCGTATTGAGTGGACTTAAAAAAATTTAATTCAATGTCTAAGCCCTCTACTTCCGTTCTCTCTTCGTTAAAATATGATGTGCTCACAGCAATTAATTCCCCAAACTGATTTCTGGTAATGCTGGCTCCGTTAGGATTATTGTTTAGTATGACTTGAGCACTCTCTACTTCAATTCGATTTTTGTAATTAATGGTCCAGTAATCAAGAGTTAAATCTATTGCATCTGAAATATTCCAAATAAATCCCAAATTAATATTTTCTGATGTAGCAGGCTTTAAATTTGAATTCCCCAAAAGTGCTAGTCTTACAAACGGAGAATTATTTATATCTCTTACGCTTCCAAGCTGTATTTCAGATGAGAACATTTGAGCCATAGAGGGAGTGGTAAAAGACGTTCCGATAGAACCCCTAAGCAATAATCTATTTGAAGCTAAGTACCTAAAGGAAAATTTTGGATCAAACGAAGACTCATTCTCAAGCTTCTCATATCTACCAGATAAAATAAGATCTAATTTTCCAATAAAGTTCATATTAGTCTCAAAGAAAATAGCTTGCTTATCTCTGCTGGTGTTTACATTTTTTCCTCCACCTAAGAATAGTAAGTCCGCTCCTTTTAGTAGCTTACCGTCAGAATCAAAAGTAGCTCTGCTGCCTTCAGAATAATTAATCTCAAGATCTTCAGAATTAAATTGAAAACCCATCGCAAAATCAATTGCATTTTTTCGACCTGTGAAAACTCCATCAAGAGAGATAAGGCTGCCAGTTTTTATGGAAGTTTCTGAACCTTTTATATAATTAATGAGGCTCGAAGAATTTTCTAACGGTAAAAATATGTTCCATTGCTCATTACCATCTGGCCCACCTTGGCCAAGCAGAGCCTTTTCAAATCTTGATTCAACAGTATCTGGTCTCGTATGCTTGTTCTCATGTTCGCTCGCAGTAAGAGATACTTCAAAATTTAAACCTTCTGAAAGATCAAACATTAGACTGTTGCTAAAATGATATTGTGAAATGGTTTTAGGGGAACTGGGCGATGGAAATGCTGAGCCCAATGGCCGTCCATACCAAATCACTGGCACATTGAAAGGGCTACCGCCCTGCCCTGGAAGAATTTTCTTAGATAGATAAGATAAGGCTGGGTACGATGGAGACTGCGGATTATCATTTACATCAACCGCAGCCACCAAAAATGTCATCGAATAATCGATATCAGCGAAAGGTCTCTCGAAATGCATGTAGCCTTTTGCATGATCCTCATCATTCACTATGTTAAATCTTTCCCCATAAAGAAACTTGCATCTAGGTCCAGCAATTACGCCGCCATTGTCAATGCAACTTGGATCAGGGATAGTTTGATTTTGAGAATAGCTGCCTGCATAAGGCCCCGAGATTACTGAATCACTTACGGTAATCTTAAAGCTATTTCCCAGACCGCTTAACCCCAACTCTGCAATCCTTGGAATCTCAGATGCATTGAGTGGAGATCTATTCAAGGTACTAAGAGCAATCACGAGGTTTCCATTAAAAGCATTGCCACCATAAAGAACACCCAAAGAATTATCTGTTTGATGGTAGTTAGAAGTTTTCTGGCTAGATGCAGAAACCCTCAAGCCATCAAATAAATGATAAGTTTTAAAATTAATTACGCCTGCAACAGCGTCTGATCCGTACAAAGATGTTGCACCGTCTTTTAAAATCTCTATGCGCTCAAGTGCAATCTCAGGGATAATATTCACATCAATATAACCTTCGCCCTCATTAGAAGGCGTCCCAGAATGAGTTTGTCGTTTTTTGTTTATCAGGACTAGCGTTGAGGCATGGTCCAGTCCACGCAGTGTAATTGAAGACATTCCCTGGTCTACACCATCCAACGCATTGGTTTGAAAATGTGATCCAGAAGCAACGCTTAGATACTTGCTCAGCTCAGCCACGGTTGAGACTCTTAAATTTTTGAACTCTTTAGAAGAAATAATATCAACTGGAGATGCATTTAGCTCTGATGAACCTATGTAAGATGCTACAGAAATGATCTCTTCTGTTTCATCTGCCAAAACAACATTAATGGCTAAAAAATATGCAAGGAAGACTAATGAAAATCTGACGATCATAAATATAAAATGTAATCAATTAATCACATGCATTTTATATAAATTTTGAAAGTTTGAAAGAGCCGAAAACCGCCAAATGGCGGTTTTCAACTGTGAGTTTATTTATAAATAAATGACTAAAAATTTAACTGAAATCTAAGGCCATAATTCCTTCCAGGCAATGGAACCTCATTTTTAACAAAGGACGAATGATTTCTTGCAATCTCATCAAGCATATTGTTGCCAAATAAAGAGAGTGTTAACTCTCCCTGACTGCCCAAATCAATAGTCCTGCTTAGTTTTGCATTTAACATTTGATAACCTGCTGTAAGAGTCTCATTAACTGCAATGTCATTTTGTTTTTCAACATCCTTAAAGTTAAGACCTAGGGTCATATCATCTTGGGAGTACTTCAATTTAAAGATGTTCCTAGCTGGGTTAAGCCTTGGAATATTTCCTCCACTTGTGAATGTTCCAGATATTACATCTCTTCCAAAAGACATAGTAAGCTCTCCAGTTCCAAGATCCATGGTATTACCAAATTCAATTTCATATCCATCTAAGTCAGCATCTTGCTGAAGATAATTTGAAAGAATTAAACCGCCATGATCGTCATGATCCTCTTCATGCTCTTCATCATGATCTTCATGCTCTTCTTCGGTTTCATCCCTCAAATAAATATAGTTATCTACCTTGTTTGCAAATAAAGTGGCTGAAGCAAAAAAGCCTCCATTGTTTAAGCTGACAGTTAGGTCAATATTATTTGAAGTTTCAGATTGTAAATTTACATTTCCAAACTCAAATCTACCAGTAGCCAAATGCGCTCCATTCATGAAAAGCTCAATTGAAGATGGCGCTCTCTCTACAGAAGCAAATCCCAAATCAACATTAATAAAATCATTGAGCTCCTTTCCAATGTTAAAAGCTAAACTAGTATTATTAAAAGATTTATCATAGAAGGCGGTTTCCATTTCTTCATGCTCATCATGCTCTTCTTCCTCATGATCTTCATCTTCATCGTGATGCTCTTCTTCTTCGTGAGCACTAGAAATAGATCCCTCATTGGCTAAACGATCAAATCTGACACCAAAATCAAGAGTGTAGTCGCTTATATCTCGGCTAATATAGTACCCAAATGTAAGCTCGTCTCTTGATGCAGGATTCATAAATGCTTCTGATCCAAGAACAGATGTATCTTCATTAACAAAATTAACTGCTAACTTTCGAGACATAAAGTCATTGGATAGATCAACAATAAATCCAGCCTCTACAGCGTCATTAGTAAAGGTTGTTGGCCCTTCTTCGTGGCCCTCATGACCCTCATGTTCGTCCTCATCGTGATCCTCTTCTTCATGCTCTTCTTCTTCAGCATGCTGTTCAGTCAAGGAATAGTCAGTATCTCTTATAAAGAAATCAACTTTGCTTATAAGGTTGCTATCAATATTCAAAGATCCTCTCACATCGAATTTATCGGACTCGGTGTTTGAGAATATTCTTTCACCTTCATGCTCATCATGACCTTCTTCTTCGCCGTGCTCATCACCATGCTCATCTTCATGCTCTTCACCATGAAAAGGGATTCCGTACATGCTTTCGATGCTAGCTACTGAGAACCCAATGAAGCCCCAATCGCCAGTCGTAGAAGCTCCAAATTTTAAAGACTCGGACGCAAAATCAGAATTAGCTAAATAGCCTAGATTCTCTTCTTCGTGCTCTTCCGCTTCGTCGTGATCTTCGTCCTCATCGTGATGCTCTTCTTCCATATGAATGATTGCACCATTTGGCACATCAAAATTTCCAAATGAAGAATCTTTATATGAAAAGCTTATGTTGATATTTTGAATATTATCTTGATAAAAAAGGCTTTGAGTCTCGCCATCATTTACAGATTGTGATTCAAGCCCAATTTTTACCGCTCTTTCAACATCATCTTGTGCAATTGAATTGTCGACAATATTAATAATTCCGCCCACTGTTCCATTTGTATACAGCAGTGATGAAGGCCCGCGGATTACTTCAATTTGTTGGACATTATTTAAGTCAACATCATTGATATGATCGACTCCCAGCCCCGATACATCTCTGTTAACAATACTATTTTCAAGTATTTTCACTCTTGATCCCGACATGCCTCTAATAATTGGTTGCCCAACTCCAGAACCATAGTCAGCTGACGATACGCCTAGCAAATCATCCAAGGTTTCCCCCAGACTTTGAGTTGCCTCATTACCTATATCATCCCCACTCAGAACATGAATTGGATCGGCAATCTCGCTTGCTGAACTATTAACCAGTGAAGAGGAAACTATGACCTCTTCAATCTCATCTGCAAATGCAGTGTTTACCATTAGCGCACCCAATATAATGAATGCATATTTATTGATTTTCATTGAAAACCTCCGAAAAATTAAAAATTTAAAAACTACTAAATTTAAACTTTTGGAGGTGCTTGGGAATTAAAAGGTTTTTTAAGTTCTGGGTAAAAAGCTTTGGAGACTATAAAACTTGTAAGCTCACGTTGAATCGCTTGGGTAACATAAGGAAGAATCTCGATGTTGGATGAAACTTCATTATGACAAGATTGGCACTCTAAAAGAGGCTTATCTTCAACAAGATTATCTTCAGTATGAGTAAATGAATGCAGTGATACACTGGCTAGGAAAAATAATCCTATAAAGGTTAATAATTTATTATTCGAGTGCATTTCGCGATACTATAGCCACTCCTAATATTATTTCAAGTCTATAATTAAATCAATGATCTATAAAGAAGCCATTCAAGATGCTATTTCAATGCATGATTTGCCTGCCGAATGGTCCCCTGAGCTTTTAAAAGAAGCTGATTTAATAGCAAGTAAAACTAAAAAAACTAAATACCGAAAAGATTTAACTAATTTACCCTTTGCAACTATCGATGGTGCAGATGCCAAAGACTTTGATGATGCAATCTACTGCCAAAAAAATTCTAACGGCTTTAGTTTGTATGTGGCAATTGCTGATGTTTCCTTCTATGTTGATGTTGGATCTAAGCTCGACAAAGAAGCCCTGAAGAGAGGGACATCTATTTACTTTCCTGGGACGGTGGTCCCGATGCTGCCTGAAAGGCTCTCAAATGATGTCTGCTCCCTAAGACCTAATGAAGATAGATGTGCAATGGTTTGTGAGATGTCTCTTGATGCATCTGGCCAGAGACTAAAATATAAATTCTACAGCGCACTCATTAACTCAAAGGCGCGACTAACCTACAAGCAAGTGGAATCCCATATTACTAATGCTCAACCCCTTCAAGGTGCTAAAGTAATAGAATCCATTAATGCTTTAGAGAAATTAACTACGAGCAGACTAAAAATTAGGCAATCCAGATACGCTCTAGAGATAAACCCCAAGGAAGCTATCTTAGAGTTAACGCCCGACCAAGAAGTAAAAAATATAATAATTAAAAAGCCTATGCGAGCTCATAAGTTGGTAGAAGAATCTATGTTGCTGGCAAATGAATGCGCTGCAGAATTTATGCAAGATCGTTTTGACTTTGGCGTCTTCAGAATTCATGAGAACCCTGACCCTAGTAAGTTGGAGGTATTAAAAAAATATTTCCAAATTCCTGCTCAAATTGCTAGTAAATCTTCTCCACTAGAAACTATTAATTACTGCTTAAAAAAAGCTGCCGAAAAAAAAGATGACAGTGGCCAGATTCTAGTTCTTCAAACATTGGCTAGAGCAGAATATTCAACAGATAACCTTGGTCATTTTGGATTGCAGCTCAAGCAATATGCTCATTTCACCTCTCCCATTAGAAGATACCCTGACTTGCTAACCCATAGGATGATTAATAAGTCATTGGCGCATAAGAAAAGTACCTTCAATAAATCTCAGCTCCAGGATATGTGTGAAGAATCATCCTTGCTAGAACGAAGAGCAGAAAAAGCTTCCCGCCAAGTTGAGCAGGTTCTAATCTGCTCATACTTAAAAGATAAGGTTGGCTCTGAGATGGATGGCGTAGTAACTGGTGTTACCGATTTTGGTTTATTTGTAAATTTAGAGGCATATTTTATTTCTGGATTACTTCATGTGTCAGATTTACCTGGAGATCGTTATTTTCTTATCCAGGGGACCAATACTCTCAAAGGCAAAAAAACTGGAAAAAGCTTTAAGCTAGGGCAGAAACTAAAAGTAAAGATTGCTGCTATCTCACCTTTAGACAGAAAAATTAATTTAGTCATCGCAAATGGAAAATGAATCCCAATCAAATCATCGAGTAGGATTTCATACTATTGAGATGTTGTTGAAACTCTCGCCAGAAAATATAAAGCAAATTTTTATTCCAGCAAATCGAAATGATGCAAGAATCCAGAATTTAATCTCATTGGCAGAAGCGGCATCGGTTTCCGTTGAAAAAAAGAAAAATCTTAATCAGCATCCTGAGGCTACTTTAAAGAAGGAGGAAATTTTAGATTTAAGTGACCTAAAAAAATATGAAGAAACTATTCAAAGAGATAATCCTACTTTTTTGGTAATTGACAATGTCATTGATCCTCGAAATTTAGGAGCCTGCATTAGGTCAGCTGCGGCGAGTAATATTGCTGGCGTAATCATCAATAAACATCATTGTTCTCCGATCACCCCTCTAGTCAGACAAGTATCTGCTGGAGGAACTGAGGCCATGAAAGTATTTACAGTAACAAACTTGATCAATGCTATAAAACATTTTGAAAAATTAGGTTATTTGATTCTGGGAACAAGCGAACATGCTGAGTCAATGCACACTGAGCTTGACTTAAATAAACCTATTTTAACTATTATTGGATCAGAAGAAGAAGGCATGAGAGAGAAAACGCTAGAGAAATGTTCGACTGTGTGCACGTTGTCCAAGAATGAAACTTTAAATAGCTTAAATGTATCTGTTGCTGCAGGCGTAATACTTTTTGAGATAGCAAGACAAAAATTATAGTAAATTTACTCTATAATTATTAAGCATTAAGACACCATTATAAATGTTAGTACAAAGAACAATTAAAAATCCTATTAAAGCTGTCGGAGTCGGTCTTCACAGCGGAAAAGACATGACTCTAGAGCTATTGCCCGCTCCAGTAAATACTGGCATTACTTTTATTCGTAATGATCTAGATCCAGAAATTGAGATTCCAGCTATATTTGAATACGTAGGTGATACAACTCTCTCAACCTCATTGTTTAAAGAAGGCTATAAAATTGCAACCATTGAGCACCTGCTTTCAGCAATAGCTGGCTTAGGCATTGATAACTGCATTATTAAAGTTGATGGTCCTGAAATTCCAATTATGGATGGCAGCGCCAGCCCGTTTGTTTTTTTAATTCAATCTGCCGGTCTAGTCGAGCAAGGAGAATTAAAGAAGTTTATTAGAGTAAAGAAAGAAGTTCGAGTTGAGCGAGGCGATACATATGCAGCCATTAAGCCATTTGATGGATTTAAAGTATCTTTTGAAATTGACTTTGATAATTCAACTATCAAGCAATATTCGCAAAAATCTTCAATTGATTTTTCATCCACTTCTTTTGTAAAAGAGGTTTGCAGAGCAAGAACCTTTGGCTCAGTTAAAGATATGGACCACTTGCAGTCCCAAGGCTTAGCGTTGGGTGCCAGCGTTGCAAATGCTATAGCTATTGGAGAAGACGGCATTTTAAATGAAGAAGGATTAAGATTTGATGATGAGTTTGTAAAACATAAGATGTTAGATGCTATTGGAGACTTATATCTTCTTGGTCATAATTTAATTGGGCAATTTTCTGGATATAAATCAGGTCATTCATTGAATAATGAACTGCTAAGAAAAATACTGGCATCAGAAGATGCATGGGAAGTTGTGACATTTGAAGATTCATCAATCGCCCCCATATCATATGTAAGAGCTCCATTCGGCGACGCAGAACATTTATAAATAAAACTAACAGAGTTAATTACAATTTAAGATATGTCCTTCTTACAAAAAATATTTGGAAGCAGCAATCAACGTGCATTAAAAAAAATGCAGGTTCATGTTGATCAAATTAACTTACTTGAAGCTGAATACCAGAGCATGGAAGATGCTGAGCTATTTGCTTTAAAAGATAAGCTAGTAAAAAATTATGCCGACGATCTAAGCAATCTGATTCCTCATGCATTTGCGGCAACGCGAGAAGCAAGCGTCAGAACTTTAGGCTTACGCCATTTTGATTCTCAAATGCTCGGTGGCATTGCTCTCGCTGATGGCAATATCGCAGAAATGAAAACTGGAGAAGGCAAGACTTTGGTTGCAACTCTTCCAGCATATCTCAATGCTATCCAAGGCAATAAAGTGGTATTAGTAACAGTAAATGACTATCTTGCGCAGAGAGATGCGGAATGGATGCGTCCTGTCTATGAGTTTCTAGGC
>Ga0213868_10005802_pt1 | contig 11008 bp, 11 predicted proteins | sample PICome_9_FD_160087 | JGI IMG/M metagenome (GOLD analysis project Ga0213868, IMG submission 160087) | Coastal seawater microbial communities near Pivers Island, North Carolina, United States - PICO127 | ecosystem: Environmental > Aquatic > Marine > Coastal | place: USA: North Carolina...
CACCGGTCATATTATCACCAATCAAAAACGGTTCGGCCATCACGCACCTGCGGGTGCAATGCGGCACCCTCCCTTTTTCTGTTTACAAATATCCAGACGCGGCTGGCCGCACGGCATCTCGTGGGCGTTATGCATGCGCTTTGACCTTGTTCTTCAGGCCCGTGCCCAAATAGGCCTCAATCACGCGCTCGTCGTTTTTGACTTCTTCGACCGTGCCTTGGGCCAGAACCTTACCCTCGGCCATACAGATCACCGGGTTGCACAGGCGCGAGATGAAATCCATGTCATGCTCGATCACGCAAAACGTATAGCCGCGTTCTTCGTTCAAACGGATGATCGCGTCGCCAATAGTGTTCAGCAGGGTGCGGTTCACGCCAGCGCCCACCTCATCCAGAAACACGATCTTGGCGTCAACCATCATGGTGCGGCCCAGTTCCAACAGCTTTTTCTGTCCACCCGAGATATTGGCGGCTTTTTCATCGGCCAGATGGCTAATGGTCAGAAATTCCAGTACTTCGTCGGCCTTGTCACGGATGCGACGTTCTTCGGCGGCAACACGGCCACGGGCAAACCAAGTATTCCACAGCGTCTCGCCGGCTTGGTTTTCCGGCACCATCATCAGGTTTTCGCGCACGGTCATCGAGCCGAATTCATGCGCGATCTGAAACGTGCGCAAAAGGCCCTTGTGGAACAATTCATGTGGGGGCAGGCCGGTGATATCTTCGCCTGCCATTTTCACGCGGCCCGAGGTGGGCGGTAAACGGCCTGCAATCACGTTGAACAAGGTGGTTTTGCCCGCTCCATTCGGCCCTATCAGCCCGGTGATGGACCCTTTTTCAATCGACAACGAGGCGCCATCGACGGCATGGAACCCTCCGAAATGCTTGTGCAGATCTTCGACAACGATCATCCGACATATCTCCCCAAGGTGCTGTTATCGCGCGGTCTTTTCGCCGCTGGCACCCAAAACTTTGGCAAACGGCCCGAAGGGGTTACCCTTCGGGCCGCTTTTGACTGACGTCAGGCAGGGATCAACGGAACTTTACCGTCTCATACTTGCCGTCTTTGATCTCAAATTCGCGGTAACGACCTGCGCTTTCGCCAGGTCCGATCAATTCGACCCCAGATGCGCCTTCATAGTCGATATCGGTGCCGGCTTTGATCAGTTCCAACGCCTTTGCCAATTCACCAGGATAGATCTTTTCACCCGGTGCGTTGGCGATGTCCAAAATCTTGCCTTTGTAATCGGCCGACTTGCTGGACCCAGCCGAATGCATTGCCATCAAAATCAGCGCAGCGGCGTCATAGCTTTCCATAGTGTAAGGCGAGGTGGCGTCAAAGCCAGCGGCCTTGGCCATTTCGATCATCGTCGCCGCACCTTGGCTGTCCGATTGCGCAACCTGACCGTAGGAGCCGTTCAATGCCGGGCCAATCGCGATTGGCAGGTTGTCGCCAACCATGCCGCCGGGCAGACCAAAGGTCGAAAACGCGCCGCTATCAAGCGAGGCTTGGATGATGCCCTTGCCGCCTTGGTCAAGGTAACCTGCAACAACTAGAAGGTCGCCACCAGCCGAGGCCAGCGCCGCAACTTCTGCCGAATAGTCAGCCTTGCCATCTTCGTGGCTGGCGTTGATCGTCACCTTGCCGCCGACCTTTTCAAAGGACATGGCAATCGCATCGGCCAAACCCTTGCCGTAGTCGTTGTTGGTATAGGTCAGCGCGATCGACTTCACGCCTTTTTCCACCAAAATGTCAGCCATAACTTCGCCTTCGCGCGCATCAGACGGCGAGGTGCGGAAGAACAGGCCGTCATCTTCGGCAGTTGTCAGCGCAGGCGATGTCGCCGATGGCGAGATCATCACGATGCCGTTCGGGCGCGCCACGTTTTGAAGCACAGCCCCGGTCACACCGGAACAGTCGCCGCCCACGATGCCCATGACACCTTCGGCAGTGATCAAGCGTTCCGCAGCCGAAGTTGCTGCCGCGCTGTCGATACAAGTGCTGTCGCCCTTGGCGATGGTCACATTACCCATGAACAGGCCCGAGGCGTTGATTTCATTCACCGCAGCCTCAACACCAGACGTCATGTTGCCGGTCAACGATTCGATTGGGCCGGTGTAGCCGAACAGTACGCCAAGCTTTACGTCTTCAGCCGAAGCGGCGCCTGCGATCAATGCGGTCGCCGCGGTCGCCATAAGTAGTTTTTTCATTGTTAACTCCCTGAATGGATCTATGTCCTGCGCAAAGACTAATCGTAGTGTTCTGAAAAGAAAAGGAGAGAAACCATGTCGGCTCACACCCTTTTTTCGCTAAAACCCGCTTTGCAGAAGCTTTGGCAACTATGCGTTGTGCTAGGACTTGGGTTGCTGATCGGGGTGACGTTGGGGAAAGTGGCGCGGGCGCAATCCTTGCAAATCACAGCGGTGGCCACCGGGTTGGATGAGCCTTGGGCCATTGGCTTTTTGCCCGGCGGTGAGGTGCTGGTGACCGAGCGGGACGGGCGGCTGTTGCGACTGCCGGTGGATGGTGGTGCGGCGGTACCTGTCGCCGGTGTGCCAAAGGTGGCAGCCTCCGGGCAAGGCGGGTTGTTGGATGTGATGGTGCCGCGTGACTTTGCCACCACGCGCCGTGTCTGGCTTTCATTTGCCGCGCCCGTGGCTGGCGGGGCGGGGACTGCGGCAGGGTTCGGGCGCTTGTCCGACGATGGCACGATGTTGGAAGATTTCCGCGCGGTCATGACCCCCGTGGGGCGGTCCGGTGGTCGCCATTTTGGCGCGCGGTTGGTAGAGGCGCTGGACGGCACGGTGTTTTTGACCACAGGCGATCGGGGCGATGGTAATCTGGCCCAAGATCTGGACGGCCCCGAAGGCAAGGTTTTGCGGTTCAGCGCCAACGGCGCGCCTCTCACGGCCGAGGCTTTTGCAGGCCAAGACGTGTTTCCCGGCCTGTACAGTTATGGCCACCGCAATATCCAAGGCGCGGCCTTGGACGCAGATGGCCGCTTGCTGACCGCCGAGCACGGCGCGCGCGGGGGAGATGAGGTGAACGCCCCCGAAACAGGACGTAACTATGGCTGGCCCGTCATCACCTATGGCCGCGACTATTCGGGCCTGCGGATTGGCGAAGGCACGGCCAAAGCAGGGATGGAGCAGCCCTTGTTTTACTGGGATCCGTCCATCGCCCCATCGGGCCTGATGGTTTATGATGGCGCGCTGTTTGCCGAATGGCAGGGCCAAGTGTTCACCGGCAGCCTGAATTCCGATCTGATCGTGCGGTTGGACCCTAGCAAGGGCTTTGCCGAGGTGCGGATTGCGACGGACGAGACCACACGCGTGCGCGACATTCGCCAAGCGCCCGATGGGTCGATCTGGTTTTTGTCAGTATATGACGGGGCAATTTATCGAATGGCACCCGGCGGTTGACGCACTAAATTGACAGCCGCAACGGCCCGCCACCCGGTGCGCCGCCTTGGGTGCCGCGTTCGCGGTACGGCGTGGTGGAATAATGCGCGCGGTAGCATTTGGAGAAATGCGAGGGAGACGCAAAACCGCAGGCCAGCGCCACGTTGATCACCGACATATCTGTTTGCATCAGCAAATTGCGGGCCTTGGACAGGCGCAATTCCATATAGTACCGTTTGGGCGAGCGGTTGAGGTAACGGCGAAACAACCGTTCCAATTGGCGGGTCGACATGCCGACATCATCGGCCAGATCGGCAGGGCTGATCGGTTCTTCGATAGCGTTTTCCATCATCTGGATAACTTGGCTCAGCTTGGGATGGCGCACACCGATGCGGGTGGGGATAGACAGGCGCTGCGTGTCTTGGTCGGTGCGGATGGTCGAATAGATCAACTGGTCGGCCACGGTATTGGCCACGCTGTCACCATGATCGGTGGAAATAATCTTTAGCATCAGATCGAGGGACGCCGTGCCACCCGCCGTGCTCATCCGGTTGCCATCGATGACAAAGATCGAGCGGGTCAGCTTGACCTGCTCGAACTCTTCCAAGAACCCATCCTGGTTTTCCCAATGGATCGTCGCCTTTTTGCCGTCCAGAAGGCCTGCCTTGGCCAAAGCATAGGCCCCTGTACAAAGCCCGCCAATCGCAACGCCGCGCCGCGCCTCACGCCGCAGCCAATTCAAAATGCCCTTGGTCGTGGCCTTTTGCACATCAATGCCGCCACACACGAAAACCGTATCTTCACGGTCAATTTCAGACAGGCCAATATCCAGCGTAAACCCGGCCCCGTTGGAACAATAGACCACACCGTCGCCTTCGCCCGCCAGCACCCAACGGTACACCGGCGCCCCTATCACCCGATTGGCAATACGCAATGGTTCAATCGCGCTGGCAAAAGACAGCATCGTGAATTTGTCCAACAACAAAAACACAAAGCGCTTGGGGGCTATGTCCTTGCTGACGGTGGTAGCTTTTTGTGGCGCGATGGGCATTCTTAACTTTCAAACAACAAGCGATCCTACCGAAACAGGAAAATGCGTCCCCGGCAAGGGGGCGCGCATGGCTTTCGGCCTTTGCATTTGCTGAGACATTGCCTATACCCCGAGCCGAAAGCGCTAACGCGCGCGGCGGTTGATGCCTGATTTGGAGATCAAACGCAACGGGCTTGGCGGCAAAAGATGGGCATATCTTGGTGTTCAGATGATCTGATGAAGATTATTTGCAGACCGCTTTAATTTTTCGGAGAAGACCGATGACGCAAGCTTGGAAAAAGTCAGATTGGCGCAACAAACCTCGGGTGCAGATGCCCGACTATTTGGATGCGGGGGCCCTGAACGCCGTCGAGGCACAGCTTGCGAAATATCCGCCGCTGGTGTTTGCAGGCGAGGCACGGCGACTGAAAAAGCAGTTGGGTCTGGCGTCCGAAGGCAAAGCGTTTTTGTTGCAAGGCGGCGATTGCGCGGAAAGTTTCTCCGAGTTTTCGGCTGACAATATCCGCGACACCTTCCGCGTGATGCTGCAAATGGCAGTGGTCCTGACCTATGGCGCAAAAGTGCCGGTGATCAAAGTGGGCCGGATGGCGGGTCAATTTGCCAAGCCGCGCTCGGCCCCGACCGAAGTGATCAATGGCGAAGAGTTTGCCAGCTACCGTGGTGATATCATTAACGGTTTTGAGGCGACGCAAGCCAGCCGCACGCCAGATCCGGCGCGGATGTTGCAAGCCTATACCCAAGCGGCGGCCAGCCTGAACCTTTTGCGCGCGTTCTCCACGGGCGGTTTTGCCGATATTCACCGGGTCCATTCCTGGACGCTAGGCTTTGCCGAACATGACAAGGCCGAACGCTACCGCGAGCTGTCGAACCGCATTTCCGATGCGCTCGACTTTATGGCGGCGGCAGGCGTTGATAGCTCCACCGCGCACCAGTTGTCGCAGGTGGATTTCTACACCAGCCACGAGTCGCTTTTGCTGGAATATGAAGAGGCGCTGTGCCGCGTCGACAGTATTTCGGGCCAGCCCGTCGCAGGGTCGGGCCATATGATCTGGATTGGCGACCGCACCCGCCAGCCCGACGGCGCACATGTGGAATTTGCGCGCGGCGTGTTGAACCCGATCGGGTTGAAATGCGGCCCCTCGACCACGGCGGATGACCTGAAGGTGCTGATGGCCAAGCTGAACCCCGAAAACGAGGCAGGGCGCTTGACCTTGATCGCGCGCTTTGGGGCCGGAAAAGTCGGCGAGAACCTGCCACGCCTGATCAAAGCGGTGCAGGAAGAAGGTGCCAAGGTGCTGTGGTCTTGCGATCCGATGCACGGGAACACGATCAAAGCTGCCAGCGGTTACAAAACCCGGCCCTTTGATTCGGTGCTGCGCGAGGTGCGTGAGTTCTTCGCTATTCACCACGCCGAGGGAACGATTCCGGGCGGTGTGCATTTTGAAATGACCGGCAAGGATGTGACCGAATGCACAGGTGGCCTTCGCGATGTGACGGATGAGGATCTTTCAGACCGCTATCACACCGCTTGCGACCCACGCCTGAATGCCAGCCAATCGCTGGAACTGGCGTTTTTGGTGGCCGAAGAACTTTCCAAAACCCGTAACGCCGAGCGCCGCGCTGTCATGTAAGCAAGGCTACGGTTAAAATAACAAAAGGGCGCCGCTTTGGCGCCCTTTTTGCTGTGCTGACATAAGGGCGCGGGCCTATTTGACCAAGCGCAAAAAGGGCTTCGCTTTTTGCGGCTTTGGGGCCGCTGCAAACGCTGCAGGATCCTCGGCAAATACCGGCTGTTCGATTTTGGCCACGATCTGCGGGGCAAATTCGGGGCGGGCGGCAAAGGGGGCAATAGGCGCAAGCGGCGCAGTGGTGCAGCGTTCTATATCAAACCGGCGCGGCGTGCGGCCAATGTTGCCCGAAAGGTTGATACAGCCCAAAGCCATCGTAATCTGCCCCGCATCATCGCGCAAAGGCAGGATCATCAGCCGCGCGGTCAGGGCTGGGCGGCCCAAGCCCGCAGCGGCGAGAACGTCCATTGTCATCATGCTTGGACCTGCAAAAACCTGCTCCAGCTTTGGGGTCAACTCCGCGCGCGCACCCGGCATGAAAAGTGTTGAGATCGGAAGGCCGCGCACCTCCATCCCCATGACATCGGAAAAATTCATGCCTGCGATCCGAAACCGCGCCACGCCGGCGGCCACGCGTTCAATCAAGAACGTGCTGGACAAAACCTGTTCAATCCCACGCGGGTTAATTTGCGACCGCTGCGGGATCACGTCATCGTCACGCAAGCCTTCCCAATAAGCGCGGACTTGCACCAAGGGGTCGATACGGCCAGTCGGGCCAAAGGCGGAATCATGTGTTTCATCGCGGTTCATCGTCATCACCTTTAACCGTTTGCGGCCAACGCCATATCATACGCTCCTTGTGCTGTGCCAAGCGCATCAAATCGGGACATTCGTCCATGATTTGGCACCTCTTGCCGTGGTTAACGGTAGCGCAAGACTTATTACTCAAGTCTTAATTTACACGAAACCCGCGGCTTATGGTGAATAAACTATGTAAATGGTAAATACAGGTATGATAGGGCTGGCACGGCCCCATTACCTGCGGCCAAACCTGAAATCGGAGCCTTTGATGACCTATTCCATGACCGGATTTGCAACCAAGCGCGGGGCGCTCGGGCCACATGTTTGGGTCTGGGATCTGCGGTCGGTCAATGGCAAGGGGCTGGATTTGCGCTTGCGGGTACCCGATTGGATTGACGGCTTGGAAATGGGCTTGCGCGGGATGCTCGGCAAAAGCTTGAGTCGTGGGAGTGTTGCGCTGACGTTGAAGGTCAGCCGCGAGGCGGGGGGCGAGCAGGCCGTTCGGTTGAACCATGACGCTTTGCGGTCCGCGCTGTCGATGCTGGCAGCCCTTGAGGCTGAGGCCATGTCGATGGGCGTGACATTGGCGCAGGCCAGTCAGGCCGATATTTTAGGCCTGCGCGGCGTGATGGAGCAAGGTGGCGATGACCTCGACACCGCACCGCTGCTCGCCGCTTTGATGGCAGAGTTTCCGCAGGTTATCGCCGACTTGGTCGCCATGCGGGTAGAGGAAGGGGCTGCCCTTCGGGCCGTTATTCTGGACCAATTGGCGCAGATTGACATGCTGGTGGCGCAAGCCGCGTTTGAGGCTGCGGCGCGCCGCGAAACGGTGGCCGAGACACTGCAGGCCCAGGTCGCCAAGCTGATGCAAGCCGATGGCGCGCTGGATAACAAGCGCCTTGAACAAGAACTGGCGCTGCTGGCCGTCAAGGCCGATGTTACCGAAGAGTTGGACCGGCTGCGCGCCCATGTCGGCGCTGCGCGCGCGCTGATCGGGGCAGGGGAACCCGTGGGGCGCAAACTCGATTTCCTCATGCAAGAGTTTATGCGTGAGGCGAATACCTTGTGTTCCAAGGCGCAAGCCATCGCCCTTACACGGGTTGGGCTTGACCTGAAAACCGTGATAGATCAGATGCGCGAACAGGTTCAAAACGTGGAATGACGATGCCAAGTACTTCGGGGCCTAACGCCCAAACCCGCCGCGGGCTTTTGTTGATATTGTCGTCGCCTTCGGGTGCCGGCAAATCGACCTTGGCCAAGATGTTGATGACTTGGGATCCGACGTTGCAGTTTTCGGTGTCGGCCACCACCCGTGCGCCAAGGCCGGGCGAGGTAGACGGGCATGACTATTATTTCCGCACCCAAGCCCAGTTCAAGGCGATGATCGCGGCGGGTGAGATGTTGGAACATGCCGAAGTGTTCACCAATTTCTACGGCTCGCCCAAAGCCCCGGTCGAGGCGGCGATGGCGCAAGGGCGCGACACGTTGTTTGATATTGATTGGCAAGGCGGGCAGCAAATCCGCAACTCGTCGCTGGGGCGTGATGTGGTGTCTATTTTTGTCCTACCCCCGTCCATTGCCGAGCTGGAAAGCCGCCTGCGCGGTCGTGCGCAAGACAGTGATGCGGTGATCGCGGGCCGCATGGCCAAGTCGCAATCTGAAATCAGCCATTGGGCGGAATATGACTATGTCTTGGTGAACCGCGAGTTGGACCGCACTTTCACCGACCTGCGCACGATCCTTGAGGCCGAGCGCCTGCGCCGCGACCGCCAGCCCGCGCTGTCGGATTTTGTGCGCGGTTTGAATGAGGAGTTTGAGGCAAGATGATCTATGCATTGGACGGGATAGCACCGGAACTGCACACGGATACTTGGGTGGCAGATGACGCCAATCTGATTGGCCGCATCGTGCTGGAAGAAGGCGCAAGCGTTTGGTTCGGGTCCACTTTGCGCGGTGACAACGAAGAAATTCGGGTGGGGCGCGACAGCAATATTCAAGAAAACTGCGTGCTGCACACCGATATCGGGTTTCCGTTGACCATCGGTGCCAATTGCACGATTGGCCACAAGGCGCTTTTGCATGGCTGTACGATAGGCGATGGGTCGCTGGTCGGCATGGGCGCGATGGTGATGAATGGGGCGCAGGTCGGCAAAGGCTGCTTGATCGGCGCGGGCGCTTTGATTACCGAAGGCAAGGTGATCCCAGATGGCAGTTTGGTGATGGGCGCGCCGGGGCGCGTTGTGCGGTCGTTGGACGCCGAAGCACAAGCGCGGCTTTTGGCTTCTGCGGCGGGCTACCGCGCCAATATGCGGCGGTATAGGGATGGGTTGAAACCACATGAGGTTTTGCCAAAAAACCTATGATTTTAATATATTTTTCGAAACGGTTCGGTAACGTGCCGTTGAGAAATGGAAGGGTGAAAAGATGAGAATCGGCAATCGTGACATTGGCCCCGACCACCCCCCTTTGGTGATCGCAGAGATTGGCATCAACCATGGTGGCAGCCTTGACGTGGCCAAGGAAATGGTACGTTTGGCGGCGCTTTCGGGCTGTGAATGTATCAAGCACCAGACCCACATCATCGAAGACGAGATGACCGAGGAAGCCAAATCGATCTTTCCACCCAATGCCGATGTGTCGATCTGGCATGTGATGGAGGCTTGCGCCTTGTCGCTGGACGATGAGCGCAGCTTGAAGGCCTATACCGAAAGCTTGGGAATGATTTACCTCTCCACCCCGTTTTCCCGTGCGGCAGCCGATTTCTTGAACAGTCTTGATGTGGCCGCCTATAAAATCGGGTCGGGCGAGGCGGATAACCTGCCGCTGATCCGCCATATCGCGCGGTTCGGCAAGCCGGTGATCATGTCCACGGGCATGCAAAGCATCGATTCTGTGCGCACAAGCGTGGCGATTTTGGATGCAGCGGGCGTGGAGTATGCGCTGCTGGAATGCACAAATCTTTATCCCAGCCCGCCGGAAATTGTGTCTTTGCAAGGCGTTACGGATTTGAAAACGGCGTTTCCAAACGCGGTCGTGGGCTTTTCCGACCATTCGATCGGGCCGGAAATGGCGCTGGCCTCGGTCGCCTTGGGCGCCTGCATTCTGGAACGGCATTACACCGACAGCCGCTACCGCAAAGGCCCTGATATCATCAACTCAATGGACCCGGTTGAATTGAAATTCCTGATCGACCGGTCAAAAGAAATCCACACTGCCCTGCACAACCCCAAACAGCGCACCGAAGCCGAAGAGCCCGTCTACCGCTTTGCCCGCGCATCCGTGGTGGCAGACCGTGATTTGCCCGAAGGTCATGTGATTGCCGAGGCCGACATCTGGGCGCGCCGCCCCGGATCGGGCGAGATCGCGGGCTACGAGTTTGACAAGGTTGTTGGCAAGCGGCTGACGCGGGCGGTGACGAGGAATACGCAGCTGAAGTGGGGCGATTTGGCGTGATACCGGGACGGAACGTAGAGCGTGAGGTTGTCCGCTTTGGCCAGCAACTCCTCGCAATACCTGAATTTTTCTGGGAACCCATCGCTCAGTATTGGCATGATCGTGCCGCACGCGCAGGGTTTGCCACGTATGAGGGCGCGCTGGCGCAAAGCCAAAAGATTGCGTTGATCCTTGTCTATCAACCCGATGGAGTTGGGGCTGCGACCATCGCCATGTGCGCCCATTTGCACGCGCGTGGCTTTGCACCCTTTGTGGTATCAAACGCGCCTCTTAGCCCGCAAGATCGTGTGGCGCTTGGCCCCATCACTTGGCGGATGCTGGAGCGGCCGAATTTCGGCTATGATTTTGGCGGCTACCGCGATGGCATAGGCCAGCTTTTGCGCTGGAATCTCGTGCCGGACCATTTGCTGATTTTCAACGATAGCATCTGGTTTCCTCTAAGCCCCGATGAGACGTTACTGACCGAGCTGGAGGCCTCCTCCGCTGACCTGACGGGAACGATTTTGCGTGAACGCGGGGACGAACTGTTTTTGGAAAGCTATTGCTACATGATCCCGCGCGCTACCTTTTTGCACCCGGCGTTTCAGGCCTTTTGGCGCGGCCTTGGGCTGACGTCGAACAAATACAAGGTTATTCGACGAGGCGAACGCGGCTTTTCGCGGGCAATGATCGTTCGGCCATGATGTGGCGACGGGCCTACCTGGCGGCGATTGACGCTGGCGATCTTGCACTGC
>Ga0213868_10005803_pt1 | contig 11008 bp, 7 predicted proteins | sample PICome_9_FD_160087 | JGI IMG/M metagenome (GOLD analysis project Ga0213868, IMG submission 160087) | Coastal seawater microbial communities near Pivers Island, North Carolina, United States - PICO127 | ecosystem: Environmental > Aquatic > Marine > Coastal | place: USA: North Carolina | collected...
TTTACCACTCAGGCCCAAGCTCATGTATCCATAGAACCTTGTGGTGCCGTGGCACACATGGATGGTAATGGACGAATCAAATTGTGGTCTGCCAATCAATCGGTATTTCGGGTGCAGGCGAATGTTTGTGAGTCATTGGAATTGCCAATGTCTAGATTGCAATCTCTAACCCCACGTATCGGTGCGGGTTTTGGTAATAAAATGGAGCCCCACATACAACCTATCACGGTTGCTCTGGCAATGAAGTGTGGTCGTCCGGTAAAACTGATATTAAGCCGTGAAGAAGATTTCGAAATGGTGCGTGCTCGTCATCCTTATCGTATTCGTATGAAGACTGGCGCGAAGAAAGATGGAACTCTAGTTGCTCGTTCGTGTGAGGTTTTACTCGACTGCGGTGCCTATGTTGATGATAGCCCGGGTGTGCTGGGTTTTAGCCTGCTGATGGCCCGTGGCCCTTACAACATCCCCAATATGCACTCTGAAGGGAAATTGGTATACACCAATAAAATTCGTTTTGGTGCGTTTCGTGGATTCGGTAATCCTCAAGTTACTTTTGCTGGTGAACAACAGATAGACGAGATAGCGCGGCAATTGGAAATTGATCCTATCGATCTTCGCCGAAAGAATGTTCTTAGTGAGGGCGATCCATGGTTTCTTGGGCAAAAGGTAGAGTCCGCCGGATTGGCACAATGTATTGATGCCGTTGAGAAAGCCAGTGAGTGGCGTGATCAAATCCGTTCAACTAAAACTCAAATTCCGGGTCGTCGAACCGGAATCGGCATGGCGATTACCGCACATATCTCCGGGTTGCTGTCTTCAGCCGCTATTGTAAGAATACTTGAGGACGGTTGTGTTGCTCTGAATACGGGTGCGGTTGATATCGGTCAGGGCTCTGACACAGTGTTAGCGCAAATATGTGCTGAAACCTTAAAGGTCGATTTAAAAAGTGTTTCAGTAGCAAGCCCGGATACGGATGGATCGCCCTATAATTGGGGTACCACTGCAAGTCGAGTGACTTACATGACCGGTCGGGCGGTAAAAAGCGCTGCAGAAAAAGCCGCAATTAAGATAAAGCAGCATGCTGCCGAGATGTTTGACTGTAATATTGAAGACGTTGAGCTTCGCGACGGCGGCATGGTTGGCATTATAGGAACTGATAACGTTTTGCCGTTTCTCGCCATCTCTGCACGAGCTCACTGGGCGGTAGGTGGGCCGATTATCGGTGAACATTCACTTGCATTTGAACGGGATACTTTGGATCCTAAGCGAGCCGTAGCTTTAGGTTTACCCTTTCCACGTATCGGGGTATTAAGTTTTGGGGCGTTGGTCGTCGAGGTCGAGGTGGATGAAGTGACCGGGCAGACGCGAATTCTAAAAGCTTGGTCTGCACTGGATGTAGGACGTGCGATTAATCCGCAACTGGTTGAAGTTCAGATTGAGGGCGCATTTGTGCAAGGCCTTGGTTATGCATTGTTTGAGGAGATGGTTTGGGACGGTGGGAGACTTTCCAATCCGACGCTGATGGATTACAAAGTGCCGACTATTGCCGATGTTCCGTACGACATCGAATCTATCATTATAGAATCACCTGAACCCGATGGCCCCTATGGTGCGAAGGGTGCTGGTGAAATTGGGATTAATGCAGTGCCTGCGGCTATTGCGAATGCAGTTTTTGATGCCACCAGCTATCGACATCGGCATTTGCCAATGACTTCTGAGCGGGTCTTTAACGGTCTTTACAACAGCCAACGAAAACATCAATGAACATTGACGATTATCCTCAACAGGAGCCGTTTACAAAAATCGGCACTCTTTATCACGAAAAAGTTACCGCTATGGCCGGACATGTTGTTGGTCATGAGCTTTGTTACGGAGATGATCCCTATCAATCGTTGCTAATTTATCCAGCACAGAACCCAAACGGTAATGTTTTGTGTTTTATGCACGGCGGTGGTTGGACCAATGGCTATAAAGAATGGATGAGCTTTATGGCACCAGCTTTGAATCGTGTTGGTTGCACGTTTGTTAGTGTTGGATATCGACTGGCGCCGATACATTTGTATCCAGCAGGATTTGACGACTGTTGTGCCGCAATTGCACAGGTTTATCGGAGGATTGCGGAATTTGGTGGTGATCCGAATCGAATTTTTGTAGGAGGACATTCTGCAGGAGGGCATTATGCCTCTTTACTGGGTTTGTGTCTGGGATGGGGAACTAAGGAATCGTTACCAGAAAATATCATTAAGGGAGTACTGCCGGTATCGGGAACATTTGAATTCGGAGAAAACTCTGGCTTGTCTATGCGACCCCGATTTCTGGGTGGTGAACAACTTGGCAATGACAGCACTGCGTCACCCATCAACTACATACGGGCTGGGGCGCCACCGTTTTTGATATCCTATGGTGAGAATGATTTTCCGCATCTTATACGTCAGGCCGAGAGATTTACTGATACATTGCGTTTACAGGGTGTATCAGTAACTACTCAGCAGTTGGATGATTGTGATCACTTGGGTGCAAGTTATGCCTGTGGCGAGATAGATGGAACTTGGGTAAAAGCCGCAGAAGACTTTATGGAGAAAGTCTCCTGAAGGAAATTTATTGATCGTCGAGATATTCTTTCCGGATCGACGCTAACCCAACAATAATGCCATAGCAGTTTAACTACACGAATTGTTTTTATAATAATTAGGAGAAGTACAAGATGAAAAAAATTGTTTCACTATTTACGTTGCTAGTAAGCGCATTTGGCGTTTTTGCAGCACAAGCTGCGGATCCGGTGCGTATCGGTTATTCCATTGCCAATACGGGGCTGTTTGCCCAAGCGGCCCCTTCTCAGGTAACAGCCTATGAGCTATGGGCTAAGCAAGTAAACGATGCCGGTGGACTTGATGTTGCGGGTGAACGTCGTCCGGTGGAGCTTGTTTGGTACGACGACGAATCGGATCCTGCCAAATCAGCGCAAATCTATGAGAAACTTATTTCTGACGATAAAGTTGATCTTTTGTTGGCTCCTTGGGGCACACCGCATCACCTGAATGTTGCAGGTGTAGTGGAGCGTCATAGCTTTCCAATGATAGGAAATACGGCGGCATCAGTTGCGGTTAGGGAAGTTCAGCCTGGCAATATCTGGTTTCCTACATCAGCGATTCCAGATCGAATCGGCGTGGAGTTGGCAGCTATGGCTGCTAAAGCTGGCGTGAAGTCAGTTGCGATCATTGCCAATGTGTTGCCATTTGCCCAAGAAAACTTGCAGTTTTTAGTTCCTGCTTTGGAATCTGTAGGTATCGAGGTTGCGCTTAACGAAAGTTATCCGCCTGATATTTCCGATATGACCGGTTTATTAACGCAGATTAAAGCGGCAAATGTTGACGGCGTGATTGCGCTTTCTTATCCAGCTGATTCTTTTCTGTACATGGGACAGGCTCAGGAGATCGGAATAGATGCACCATTTCAATTTTTGTTGGTCGGCCCAACTATTTCTGCATTTTCTCAGGCTTTCGGGGAGCTAGCTGATGGCGTGGTTACGCTGGGTCACTGGAGTCCACATCAGGCTAATTGGAGTCGCGCTAAACCGTTTTTTGATGCGTATGTAGAGGCTTATGACATGAAGCCGGATTATTTGGATACTGCATTGGCTTATATGTCATGTGAAATTTTGCAACAGGCCGTTGCTAAAGCTGGCTTAGATCATGACAAACTACGTTCGGCTATATCTTCATCTACCTTCGATACTATAAATGGCGACGTTAAGTTTGATGGTGTTGAGAACTCTATTACCCCAACGGCATTTCTTCAGCTGCAAGGTGGCGACATGCATTTAGTGTGGCCTGAGAATATCGCTACCGCAGCCTATAAAGCGCGCTAAGTTTCCTCTACCCTTTAACTGGAATACGTTTTGATCTGCTTGTTTAACTCAAAAGTATTCCGGTTTCTCCATCAGCAACTTGTAATTATGACGAAGTGCTGATGGATCTTCTGCTTTCTCCCCAGTTATTATTTTCGGCTTTAGTATTAGGTTCTACCTATGCTTTGGTGGCTCTTGGGTTGAATCTTGTTTATGGCACTATGCGCCTATTGAATATTGCACATGGTGATTTAATAATGGTGGGCGCCTATGCGGCATTCTGGTTTTTTACATTAAGCGGGTTGTCACCGATTATCGGTTTGCCCTTAATTGCACTAATTTGCGCAGGTCTCGGCCTCATCCTCTATTTTGCTATCTTCCGTCATCAACTTGAAAATGTTCATCCCGTTGAACGGATTGAGGCCAACTCATTACTACTTTTTTTTGCCGTTTCGGTCATTGTGCAGAATGTTGTGGCATTATCATTTAGCGGCTCACCGCGAGCATACCGTCATTTAGATGAGGTTTACTATTTACTAGGTGTATCGATGACTGGCAATAGAATTGCTGCTTTGGTGGTCGCCGTAACACTACTATCTGCTGTAGTGTTATTTTTAAATCGAAGTCACTATGGTTTATCTATTTCTGCTTTAATTCAAAATAAGACAGCTGCCAAGATAGTTGGTATCAATGTTTCAAAAATACAAATTTTAAGCTTCACTATTGGTTTTGCTATAGCAGGTGTTGCGGGTGCATTAATTAGCATGACTGAGCAGATTTCGCCTTTTATGGGATTTCCGTTCACAATTGTCGCCTTTGTAGTCATAATTTTAGGCGGGCTGGGCAATATTAAAGGCGGAATCGCTGCTGGTCTGTTGCTTGGTTTCGTAGAGATTTATGTTGTTGTGCTTACGTCGGCAAATTTTCGCTCTATCTTAATCTACGGATTATTTGTTGGTGTGTTGTTATTACGACCCCAAGGACTGTTCGGAAAAACCAGAGCTTCCTGAAATGACGGCACTTAATGGCATTTTAAAAGATCGTGTTTTACTTATCTTTTTAACATCGTTAGTACTAACGGTTTTTGTCCCAGACTTGTTTGGATCGTACTGGGCTATTGTTGCCTTGAATCTAATGATGTGGGTTTCTCTTACCCAGAGCTGGACATTGTTTTCAGGTATGACGGGTTATATCTCACTCGGTCATGTGGTTTTTTATGGCATTGGTGCGTACGTAGTGGCCTCAACATTCAAAGTGTTGCCGTTGTGGGTTTCGATTCCGCTGGGTGGAGTCGTAGCCGGGGTTCTAGCTTTGCTAGTGGCGATACCGGTTTTGCGTGTGAGAGGGCCTTACTTTGTTATTCTCACATTCGGACTAGCAGAGTTGGTTAAATATATAGTTTTAAATGTAGAGACATCAATAGGAAAATCGAGTCGATTATTGTTTGGAGCCCCTACTATTGAAACGTTGCTCTATATCATGATTGGACTCGCGGTAATTGCAACCCTTATGACCAAATTGGTAAGTCAATCACGTTTCGGTCGAGGACTCAGCGCAATTCGAGATGATGAAATAACGGCTGAAACCGTTGGCGTACCCGTTGTGAAATATAAAATAACAGCGTTTACTCTGTCTGCTGTAATACCGGGCATGGTGGGTGGTGTTATAGCGCTAAAATCGACTTATTTTGAAGTCCTACAAGTATTTAATCCGGTAATTTCGTTTACTGTAGTGACCATGGCGATTATTGGCGGCAGTGGAGATGTGCGTGGGCCATTCATGGGTGCGGCGTTTTTGTTGTTATTGTCCGAATTGTTCTGGGCTACTATTCCTCAGATTTATATGATTCTTGTTGGTTTATTTTTGATCGTTTTCGTTGTGTTCGCACCAAATGGCATTGCTGCAATATTATGGCCAGCACGATCAAGAGACTCTCAATGAATCTGTTGGAAGTTGAAAATATCGGCAAGAACTTCGGCGGTGTTCGGGCGCTTGACGAAGTTAGTCTTATGGTTGACAAAGCGGAAACGTTGGGTTTGATGGGTGCTAATGGTGCCGGCAAGACAACCCTATTCAGCGTTATTGCCGGCCACTTAAAGCCAAGTAACGGTATCATCCGGCTAAAGGGAAAAACCATAACCGGTTATCGACCGGATAAAGTGTGTCGTTTGGGCATTGCTAGAACCTTTCAGATTGTGCGACCCTTTATTGGGATGAGCGTAAGAGAGAATGTAGAGGTAGCTATTCTATTCGGTAATTCTGGATATGATTCTGCATCATCCTTAGGGGATCGTGCCATGGATATCCTAGATGATGTTGGTTTACAGGGATTGTCGGAAACTTCCGCAGGTAAACTTACCCTTTCCGCACGTAAATGTCTTGAAGTAGCTCGTGCTTTGGCCACTGGGCCTGAGATATTGTTGTTGGACGAGGTTATGGCTGGTCTGACACCTCGAGAAGTGGATGACATGATTGAGATTATTCAGCGGATTAAGTTGCAACGTCGATTAACCATCGTTATTGTCGAACATGTCGTAAAGGCGTTAAATCAGCTTTCTGAACGTGTAGTAGTCCTGCATCACGGCAAGATTATTGCCACCGGCTCACCACCAGAAATTGCTCAGAATATTGATGTTCGTGAGGCTTATTTTGGAGTCTCCGATACATGAGCGATATTCTAAGCATACACAAGCTAGAGTCTGGCTATGGCGAGGTGGGTGTATTACAGGGAGTAGATTTACAATGCAGGACAAGCAAAGTCACAGCTTTAGTGGGCTCTAATGGGGCTGGAAAATCAACGTTAATGCGCACCATTGCAGGGCTTTTGCCAAATACCAAAGGGAGTATTCATTTTGACGGGGAAGTCATTGATAAATTACCTTCTCATGCACGAGTAGAAAAAGGTTTAATCATGGTTCCCGAAGGACGACTGGTGTTTTCTGACCTTACGGTTGCGGATAATTTGCGCACCGGTTCGGTGAACGTGAGAGCGCGGGAGCATTGGCAGTCAACGATCACCGAGGTTTATGATCTGTTCCCCCGTTTATACGAACGTCAGCGTCAACTGGCCGGCTCCTTATCAGGTGGTGAGCAACAAATGCTGGCATTGGGCAGGGGCTTAATGGGTTTGCCGAAGATGCTTTTACTCGATGAGCCAACATTAGGACTAGCGCCGGCAATAGCAAAGCAGATATTTAAAGTCATCCCAGCATTGGTAGAGCGTGGAATATCAATCTTTCTGGCTGAGCAAGATCTTTACCGAACTCTGGAAATTGCCGATTACGCTTTTGTAGTCGAAAATGGAAAGATTATTATGCATGATACCGGTAAAGTTTTAAAAAACGACCCTAAGATTACTAACGCATATCTAGGGGATAGTAAGTCGTAACGTAGATCGCTTTTTGGCGCATACTACAAAGTTTATAGCTAAACTCTGATTACGCTCGTGAAAATACTCAAGTTCACAACGGGACTTTTATTGCTGGTTGCCATATCAGGCGTCGGTTGGCTCGTTTATGAACGGCTTAAAGAGTTAAATGGCCCGCAGAAAAAACGAACCTCCATATCGTTAATAGCACCTGTTGAAGTTGCACCTGTAACGATACAGTCGATCCAACTCCTGCGGCAATTTACCGGAACCCTAGATTCTAAATCCGAATTCGTGGTTGCGCCCAAGGTGACTGGGCGGATAGAAGAAATTTCGGTAGATTTAGGTGATACCGTTGAGCGGGGTGAGGTTGTGGTTCGGCTTGATAATGCAGAATATACACAGTCTTTGAAACTGTATCAGGCCGATTTGGCGGTTACACGGGCGAATCTTGCCGAGGCTAAGAGTCAGCTTGAAATTGCTAAGCGAGAGCTCGAACGAATCACTACGCTTCAGCAACGTGGTGTCAGTTCAGCCGCAGAAAACGATGCCGCTCGTGCAACTTATTCAGCTCGAACCGCTCATGTTGAAGTGGCTCGAGCGCAAATACTTCGGGCACAAGCAGAGTTGGAAACCGCAAGAATTCGCCTCGGTTACAGTGAGGTAAGAGCGAATTGGATGGGTGGTCGTAATCTTCGTGCGGTAGCTGAACGTTATGTAGACGAAGGAGAAACCGTTACGGCTAATCAGCCATTGCTACGAATCGTTGATTTGGATCAATTGAACGGAGTGTTATCGGTTACTGAACGGGATTATGGCCGGCTACAGGTAGGGCAAATTGTTATTCTGGATGTCGATGCATTTCCCGACGAAAAATTTAATGGACATATTTCTCGAGTTTCCCCGGTATTTGACGAAGCGACACGACAGGCTCGCGTCGAGGTAACTGTTGAGAACAAGGATCATCGGTTAAAGCCGGGTATGTTTATTCGGGCCAACGTAGAGCTTGAAGCCTCTGTTTCAGCAGTTACTGTACCAGAGCAAGCTTTAGTAACACGAAATAATGAATCTGGCGTGTTTGTGTTAAGTGATGATGGGATAACTGTGCAGTGGAAACCGGTTCAAGCAGGTATTCGGCAAAATGGACGGGTTCAACTTATTGATGGGAGTATTGATGGCTCGGTTGTAGTGCTGGGGCAGCAGTTGCTTGATGATGGTAGTGCGGTCAATGTGGTAGGTGGAGAGCGACAATGAGCCTGGCTAGCGTCAGCGTAAGGCGACCAGTCTTTACATTGATGATTACACTAGCTGTCCTTGTTCTTGGGTCCGTTGCGTTAAGCCGTTTACAGATTGATCTGTTACCCAATATAGAGTTGCCGACTATTACTGTGCGTACGAGTTATGCGGGTGCTGATCCGGTAGTTATGGAGCGACTTGTTACCACTATTGTTGAGGAAATTATTGCCACCGTTCCCGGTGTAGTTGAAATGACCTCAAGATCGTATGAGGGTAATAGCCGGATACGCGTTAGTTTTGCCTGGGGCACAAACATCGATACTGTTGCGCTCGATGTTCGTGCAACTATTGAAGATGAAATCAGCGAACTACCGGACGAGATAGGAAGTGTACGGGTGTCTAAGTTCGATATAGATACCTTTCCGGTGGTTATTCTTGGCGTATCGAGCACGCTGGATCCAGTTGAGCTCACAGAGATAGTAGAAACTCAGATTCGTTACCGACTTTCGCGTATTCCAGGTGTTGCGCAGGTCGATACCTGGGGAGGTTTCAATCGAGAAATACGCATTGAATTAGATCCTGCACGTATTAATGCCTATGGTGTGCCCATGGATGACATTATCAGTGCGGTAAGGGATGCCAATCTAGATCTGCCGGCAGGAAAGATCGAATCTGGACGACATCAAGTAACCCTGCGCGCGCCGGCGGAATTCTCTAACCTGGAGCAAATCATGAATACCGTGGTTGGGCGCAAAGACAGCAATTTGGTCACACTGCGTCAGGTTGCAGAGGTGCGTGATACTCATGAAAGGTTATCGCGGATAATTCGTATTAATGGTAATAAAGGACTTCGTTTGGCTATTCGTAAACAACCTGGTGAAAATACGGTTGATGTCGCCAATCGTGTAATTACAGAGGCTGAAGCGATTAATGCAGCGTATCCTCAAATCAGTGTAATCCCTGTGACAAACCAGGGAAATTTCATCGAACGAGCCATAGCAAATGTGTCCAATTCGATTCTCTACGGTGGGATGCTAGCATTAATTGTCTTGTTTACATTTCTTCGTGACGTACGCAGTACATTAGTTATCGCAATTGCGATTCCAATCTCCGTGGTGGCAACATTCGCGTTAATGTACTTCAGTGGATTTACCCTGAACCTCATGACGTTGGGTGGGTTGGCGCTCGGAGTTGGCATGATGGTAGATAGCTCTGTGGTAGTGTTGGAAAATATTTATCGTAATCGAAGGGAGTTGCAGTTGTCATCGGTTGACGCAGCTGTGAGTGGCACCAACGAAGTCACCTCGGCCGTTATAGCCGGTACTGTAACAACGTTGGTGATATTCCTGCCGTTAATCTTCGTGCAAGGTGTAACCGGAGTGTTGTTTAAGGAACTCGCATTTATCATTATGTTTTCCTTAAGTTGCGCTCTTCTCGTGGCGCTAAGTTTGGTGCCAATGCTTAGCGCTCGTTTAGTCTCGAACCCGGCTTCTAAAAATTCTTCGAGTCCTGCCCATGTCGGCGGACTTGCGTCAGTTTATAGGGATTTTTTGAATGCAATTCTCAAGGCAAGGTTTTTAACTCTTACTTTAGTTGTAGGCGTTTTTGTTGCTAGTCTAGCGCTAGTTCCTTTGATTGGTACTGAGTTTATGCCACCAAGTGATGAAGGTCAGGTGCGAATCAGTGGCACGATGGAGGTTGGTACTCGTATTGAATTACTTGATCGGCAAACACGTATGTTAGAGGAGCTAGTGATTCCTGCGGTGCCGGAGGCTGTGTCTTCTGTAGTTAGCGTGACATCATCCGGAACTTTTGGCCGATCAACTGCATCCGGTGATATACGCTTAACCCTTAAGCCTGCGGGAGATCGCGCACGTTCCAATTTAGACGTCGCACGGGATTTACGAAAATTGATAGAAGGTAAGGTGCCTGGAATGAAGATTCGTGTGAGGGCACCTCAGGGACAATTCTTATTGGAACGCATCTTGGCCACAACCGACGGTATTATTATTGAAGTTCGGGGTTTTGATTTTCAAATTCTGGATGTATTAGCGAAACGTGTCGCAAAGCAAATTGAAGGGATTGAAGGCATTACCGATATAGAATTAAGTCGTGAAACCGGAATTCCACAAATCGAGATCCTCGTAGACCGAGCAAAGACCGCAGACTTAGGATTAAGCGTACGTGATATTTCGAGGGTCATTGAAACTTCCATTGCAGGGTCCACTGCGGGCGAATATCGGGTTGATGGAAATTCTTATCGCATACTTCTGCGGCTTGCAGATGCAGAAAAGCGTTCTTTGGATGAAATCCTTGATCTAACTGTACGCACAGCTGATGGGGGGCGTGTAGCACTGCGGAATGTCGTTAGTACTCGATCTGGTTCAGGCCCGGTAACCATCGAACGAAAAGACCAGCAACGATTAATGACTGTAACGGCCAATGTATCTGATCGTGATCTAGGTTCTGTAGCGGCTGAAATTCAGCAACGTCTTAGTGATATTCCCAAGCCTGTTGGCTACGACACCTTGATTGCCGGTAATTTTGCCGAGCAGGAA
>Ga0213868_10005804_pt1 | contig 11007 bp, 5 predicted proteins | sample PICome_9_FD_160087 | JGI IMG/M metagenome (GOLD analysis project Ga0213868, IMG submission 160087) | Coastal seawater microbial communities near Pivers Island, North Carolina, United States - PICO127 | ecosystem: Environmental > Aquatic > Marine > Coastal | place: USA: North Carolina | collected...
GCACGAACAAAACAGAAGAGGAAAGATATCTTTTTTTCGTCGCGTTCTTTTTTCTTCTGTTTTGTTGGACTTCACATCAATGCACACATTACAATAAGAGAGAGAGAAGAAGAGAGAGAAGAAGGGAGAACGTAAAATGATGAGTACTTTTTGTTCGATGATATCATTTCAAACATCGACGAGAACGAGAAGAGCGAACGTAAACGACCACGGTCTTTTTCCTCGCTTCTCGGGGGCTTGGAAGAAGAAGATGCAAAAGACATCAAGGAGGATACAAAAAAGCGCAATGTACGCATTATTATCTATAGAAGTAGGAAAACAAGTACTCATCAAACGGAGAAGAGAAGTGCTGCTCGCGCAGACTCTCGGAGCTGCTGCTGTTCTTATCACCATCAGCGGTGCAGCAGTAGCAGCAGATGCGGGTGACGTGGTCTTGATAGATGCTCCGGAAGGATACGCGTATGACAGTTCCCAGATTCGGAAGAAAGAATCGAGAAAAGTTTGGTCGGACGACGAGTCTATATTAAAAGAAAAGTCAGGAGTGAACTACCGAATAGAGTTTCCGGAGCGGTTCGCGGCTTTAACAGATGTCAATTCCGCGCGAGTGGTCGGAGTCGATTGTTCGTTTAAAGATCCGAGGGATGAAGCGAGTACGCTAGCAATATTCATAAATACTTTGCCGTCCAATCAAAGAACTTTGAAGGACGCTTACGACTCATTAGATACGAAAGCGAAACAGATGGCACTTTCTGCAAAGAATCAAAGAACAAAACGCAAGGAAAAATATACAAAACAAGGTATCGGAGAAGCGTGGGAGATTGAAACCGAGGTAGGAGGAGGGACAGCGGGAAGATTCGGCGCTGCCGTGGAGTTGATTTCGTTATTCGTCATAAACGAAAAGGTGGAGGTGACCGTGAGAGCCACGGCGAGTTTGTCGTCGTGGAAGAAAGTCAGGAAGGAACTGCGAGAGTGCGTGCGAAGTTTTGAACTCGTGTAGTGAACTACGTATTATAACAAGTGGATGGATATTTGACGTGGTCAAACCAGACATTTACGGCATCAATGTCTCCTGCGTAGTCTAAATATGTATTCGTCACGTCGTTGTCATACGTGCTTTGCAGTCGAGGAAACAGTTTCAATAAAGCTGGTGTTTTATCAGAAACTGATGATGCGTTGTTTGTTGTCACCCCTAACGTCCCTATTCGAATTGATGGAGGCACGTCGTCGTTGACGAATGGTTCAAACTGGTAGCCGTTTAAACTTGAAACGCCTCGAAATTTACCGTTTACGTATATTTTTGTTATATTTGCGTATCCATCATAAGTGGCAAGAACTCGAATAGGTTTCTCTCGAGGCATGGATACGCCAATTGCTTTGACTCGCGCATCTATGAGTCTCAAGCCACCACCAGAATCCTGTGTCTTCAACGAGAAATTTTCGACGTACGGTGAAACGCCAAAAAATAACTCGTTTGTATCGCTCACGGCGAGTATCATCGCTCCTCCCCCATTTTGATACGGTGCGAAGCCTCCAATTGAAAATATAACTTGAAACTGTTCGCCTGTGCACGGCTTACAAAAGATCCAAGTGGTTGGGCCTAAACACCAAGGATCGCACGCGAAAACGTCTGCCACCTCATCTGATGAAGTACCGTTGCTCGTGACGTTGGTTTGTGACGAATTTACTGATACTTGACGCTTGAAAGTTTTGATGACAGTTTCCACAGAGAAGCGCTTTTTCACTTTCTCGTGCAACTCATCGATTACAATGGTATGACTCAGTGCATGGTCGTCCGTAATATTTATCGAAAAATCAGGCAATCTTGTGCATTTTTTGTTGAAGTTCGGGATAAGTAAAGAGGATATAATTTTGACTTCTCCGTTGAGCGCTAGTTGCTGATCCCCGATAATCTGCCGCATCTGAGTTGTATTGTCTTGTTCGAGAACTTCTACGTAAACCTTTCTCTCAACATTTTCGGAATCGGTATCAAATACGTCCTCCCTGTTAAATCGATTGCACGTGTCGCTTCCTGTTGCATCGTTCAGAGTTTGAAAACAGTTTACGTTTTCGTCCAAGTTGTGCGCATCTAGAGAAACGTAGGATTCGTGGTACAAATCCGCGTCTCTTTGAAGATGGTTGAACCAAATATTACGCATGATTATATCGTACAGCACTTCGTCGACCATGTTGTCATCTTCATTATCAATAAATAATGACGACGTTGTGTTCACTCCATTCGTTGCATTAGACGTTATTGTAATATTCATGTCAACACCCGATAAGGTGGAAATCATAGGCAAATCGTGAGCCATGAGTACTATGACATCACTCCATCCCGATCGCAGCTCCGGAAATAGTCCCAAATAAGCCAGCAGGTTTCGATATACGAAGGCAAACGGGATTCTCTCGAGCCTGTCTGATAAACTCAAACCCAACTCTGCCGTCGGTGGACTCAATAGTTCATCCGTTACCATCAATATGCCATTATTTGACGATATGATTTGTAAAACTGAAGCGGAATTCAGCAAACCGCGCACTTTCATAATGTTTTCACCCTTTCGTTTCGTTACTTTCAGTTTCTTTGCAATCGGATTTCCCACAAACACGTTCCCAGGTCGTCTGAGCACTGGATATGAGAGGTAACTATCCAATAATTCAAAATTAACTTCAGCCGTCGCGTCTTTGGCGGCAGATTCGAGCGCCATCGCGTCTGGTTCTAAAATCCGAAACGTGTTGTACGTGATGATTTGCTGCGTGATGAGTTTCAATAGAGCTCTCTCGTCATCCGTAGCGTTGAATATATTCAAAGGCGTGAGCAAATTTTGAACGTTCAAGTATCTTAGCGCGCCCCGAAACGCCGCATTTGTGGGTACCAGAACACCAATGACGGATCTCGTCTTGTCGCCGCTATTCGTATTTGATGAGGAAATGGCCGGAAGTTCCTGCTGAAGAAAGTCAATAATTTGACTTTCGCTTCGCAACAAATTTGTATACAAAGAGACTCTGGCGTTCTTTTGTAACAGAAACACCGGGTCGAAGAATTTCGACGCCGGACTCTTTTCTACGCGCATTTCTATGAGAGGGAGGCGCGAAACGATCATTAATAAGCCATCTGCGGTACGGATGTCTTCCACGAGTATAAAATCATCTCCGCCGTAACTTTGAGCGAACGACATCATGGCTCCGGAACTCGCTTTCAACTGCTGAAAAGATGAAACGAGAAACCTCAACACTATATTCTTTAACTGATCTTGATTAGATTCGTCTTTGAAAAGCATCGATTTTGTGAGAGATGTTTCCGCAAACAGTTTTCTCCAAGCCTCGTTCGTTGGTATTAACATGGTCCTCGCCGAGCCGGCGTTCTGAAAGATCTTCACGTTCCCGAAAGCGACATATAATGCTTCCAGCGTAACAGAAACATCTTCTGCGAACGCACTATTTTCGAGAAAGTCATACAATGATGGTAGTCTCTGCGTTGCGAGCAAATCCTGCGCATTGAATAAATCGATGATTAGGTCATCGATCGCGTGCACCGTCACGGAATCGTTGCACGTCGGATACGATGATATCACTTTCGCGTTTGTTACGTAAATTTCCCTCTTTTTACTTTCACGATTGACTACGCGAACGTCAGCTCTCTTTCGATGCCCATCTTCCCATTCCTCAAACGAACGTCCATCGATGAAATCCTTAGAGTGTATTCTTCTTTCGAAACGATGCCGCTTGGCCATCTCGCACAAGAGCATATCGTCCTCAAATACGGTTGAAATCCCACACGCATGTCTCAACGCGTATCGTTCAAACGCTCGATTTGTCGGCGCAAAAATCGTCCGATACGATTGACCTCTTCCGTCACAAGTCAAACCCTTCGTTGCTAACAATAATGCCCTAAAGACGCTGAAATCGTGCGCTATATTCGTCTGTTCGTATTGTATCTCGTCGACGAAAAGGTCAAGATTTTGGTCTTGGCATGGAAAAAAGGGGGCGTTTTTCACTCGCTGCTGCTGACGATATTGACGATGATGCTGTTGCTGTTGCTGTTGCGATGGTGGTGGTGGCGAAAAAGAGGCGTCATTCACCCGACTGGCAATCTTTAAGAGAAGAACGTAAAGGAGAAGAGGAAGGCGAGAATACATTTTTAAGCACGCATGCTCATGCGTTTTTGAAATGTGTGTTGTTGAAAAGACGTTTGAAAACCAGCATGCGTTTTGTTCATTTTTGCAAAAAATCTTTTCACAACACCACCACGTCACACACTGTTCACTAATCCCCTAATACTATTAGTAGTAGTATCACCATGTTCGCGAGCACAACAAGAGTCTTATCGACGGAAAGCCGAGTCCACCCAACGAGACGGTGGAAATCTAATAACGCCACGAGGGTGGCGAAAATCAAAGCGTCGTCATCAAATCTAGAAGGCGCAGAAAGCGTTCAATTAGGAACCGCGAAGTTACCTGCAGATATTAACGTCGAAACTTTCTCATCTTCGCTTTTCCAGTGGGCAACGACTCTAACGACGAGCGGTCAGAACATGCCGTTTGTCCTGCCGCAAAAAGTAGATAAAACTGAAACTGGATTCGAGATGGATTTCTTGAAATCTAATCCGAACGACCCTGGCTCGTTCGTCAGCGTTGGTACGATTGAAGCGAAAGTAGAGGAGATTGATGACGGTTCGAAGATTCTATTTTTGAGAGGCTACGGCGATGTGAAAGTGCCGAAAAAGCTGGTGGACGTTCCTATTGTCATGCAAACTATGCCAAATGCAATCAAACGAGCTATCACAGTCTCTATGCCATGATATTAGCTTATTTGCTTAGCGTGTATTACCAAATAGTTTCGAAAAAGCGTATCGTATGACTTAGTAGAGATTCTTTCGTCTGGTAAGTCGTTTGTGTTACAAAACGACCCTTTGATTCTCAATAGGAACGCAATAAAACTTTTCAGTTTTCGCGTTTGTGTTTGCTGTGTCGTTGCTTTCTTTTACTTTACCGAAGATGCTTGGCACACTGGAACGGTGCGCTTGTACGGTTCGTAAAAGAAGCTCACCTCGCGCCGTGAGCGCTTTGAGTGCTCGTTTTGCGCTGGAGGCGTCATCGCCAATGAACTCTACGATATCGGATTCGCTCGCATTCAAGCGTGCGGAAACATATCGCGTAATTTCTCGCTCGATGTTTGGATCGCTTTCACAGATATTCATCGCGTCGTCGTCATCCGCGTTGTTGCCGCAATCTTCCGCGATGAGTTGGAATGAACGCTGGATTTTCTCCCCCGAAGTTTTAAATCCAAACGAAGAGCACTCCTTACTATTCTTCGCGAGCACTTTGAATGCCCATTTGGCATCGGAAGGATTGCTCACTTCATCGAGCTCTGCCAATGATACCATATCAATATTGTTTGTAATCATGCCTGAAACGTAAGCCAGCATAGAAGCAGCATTGATCGCGTGCACGGGCAAAATCTCATGCGTGACACCGTTGGCATTTGCAGTCTCTTCTCCTTCTGAACTTTTCTCTGCAAACATATCATTGAAAATTTCAATTGCCCTTTTACGAATCTCGATGATAGGTTCGCCGACACTATCGTTACGTGCACGGCGTTCTTCGTTGAATCGTATTTGCGTAAACTTCTTCGTAAACTTTCGTTTGCCTCCCATTGCCAATCCCATATTTTCGCCATTCTCGCGATAAGCGGGTGGAAGAGCAGAAACGCGGGCAGGAACTCCGGCGGTTTTTCTGCGCGATGTGGTCGCGCGGCGTGATGCCTCAAGCCAATCTAAATTGTCTCGCATACCCGCGCGCTCTTTCTCTATGATTTTTCTCAATTCGGCATCATCGTCGTCTACCGGTTCCAGTGCGGCTTTACATTTCTCACAGAACCAATCGCCGTCTGGAATTTTCTTTAAAGGTGGTTTTAAACAGAATATGTGAAAACCGCAATCACATCCATCGCACAAGAGCACTTCATCTTCGCGATCACCGCCTTGGCACATTTCACATTTGACTTCGTCCAAGACTAACCATTCGGATGGATCCAAATTTACTGATGGTTTCTCAGAATCCGGCGCCTCCTCACCCTCCTTTGTAGGATCCACTTTTACTGCAGCTGTTGCTTTCTTCTCGTAATCCTTTTCCATCTCCTTCTCGGCATTCCGTCCCTCAACTTTTTCTCCAACTTCTTTTTCGTCATTGTCGTCATCGTCAACACCGGCGGCAGTGCCGTCGAAATCATCGTCCCCATCGTCAATATGGTCTTTTTCGACGTCCATATTGTTGTTGTTGTCATTGTTGTTCGTTGCGGTAATGGTGGTTCCAACTTCCATTTTCCCATAATCATTCTTCTCTGCCGCGTTAACTCTGTCACCGTTTCTATTCTCCGGAGCAATAATATTTTTCCGACTTTCAAAACTGTTGTTTAAGAGAATCTGTCTTGCCATCACCGCGACGCGTTGCTGAATATCTAGAGTCCATTCGCCGGACATTTCCCAATTCTTTCCTTCCGGAGCGCGTTCTCTTCCTTGAATTGAATCGGTCACGCGCTCGATTTGCTCCTGGATCCCAATAGGCTCGTCAGATTCTTCTGTAGATTTTACAGATAATAATCCATCCAGAAGACTCTCATCTCGCTTTCGCCGCGACTCTTTCCCAGATTCGTACTCAAGCTTTGCGTAGTTGTATGCAGATCTGATGATCCCACCTGCTTCCTCCGTTGGAGAAGCATGTTTGCATATGATTCTCCATCTTTTCATGATGGCCAACTCCGTTGCATTTCTGTATCGATCAACCCAGGATTCTCGCATAGCCTGGAATACCAAAGCAACGTTACCAAAAGTAGCCGAACGAGCTCCGAGATTTAATGACGGATCAATGTCGCCCGGCCCTGATATTATCATGTATTGAATCACAGTCGTCAGCAAGAAGGTATCAGAATCTATATCGAAAATCATTTTTGGCGCCCGGAATCGCAGTCTCGAAGAGAGGTTTGCGTTGTTGTCTTCATCTTCATCTATGTCATCATCTTCGTCATCATCGAGATCGTGTAAAAGGGGACCACCAATCATATCATCGCCGTTATCCTTTCCTTCATCACTATCGCTACCATCAGCATTGTTCTTGCTTTTATTGTTGTTGCGTTGAATATTTTGATTCTTGGACGATTCACGCTTTGACTTTTGTCTCGCTATGAGCGCAATTTGTTGTAACTCGTTCTCCGTGATAACGCCAGAGTCCGTGCTTTTTACGCCCAGCGTCTTCCCACCATCCACTCCGAACGTAGCGTGGCCTCCAAGAAGAGTTTTTTGAACGCTTTCACCGTATACTTTCCACAAATCGTCAATCCTCTTTTCAGTCAAGCCGGTGCACTCTTTTCTGTCCGATACTATTTGTTTCTGCACAAATGCGAGGATTGGCGTTTCCTTCAAGGCTGTTACCGGTTTTAAACCAACCTTACGCTGTGCAGCTGCTAAATCAACTCTTAACGATGTATTTTCAGGCTTTGATAGCTCGTCTCTTGTGGGATACCGTCTCTGCGCATGGTTTGGATGTGGCTCGTCCATCGAGCTTTGCACCCAGCGCTTCCACAAATCTTCAAATCGGATCGCTAAAAGCAACGCTTCTTTGGAATTCTGAATGATCATGGATAAGTCCCAACTCTTCTTCTGCGTCATTGCGATGGTGTTGTTTCCATTTGAGCACAAGTCGACGTCAACTTTCACACCTGCAAACGTTTTTTCGAGAGCGTTCCAATACGCATTGCAGGACTCAATGGTTGTAAGGTTCATTTCTATTTTGTTTTTACCACCATCAGCTTCCGATTTGACGTATGTGCCGACAGCTGCGAGTTGTAAAGAAACACCGATACCGTTCTCCTCTTCTTTGCAGTCAATATCTTCTTGAATGGGCGCTTTTCGCTTCCTCGATGGCAAAGGTGTCGGCGCGCTCGGAGTTGTACCGTACGTCCACAATCCCATGTTCTTCAATCCTTTCAACACGTCTCCTATGGCATCCGAGTCGTACGCTGCTTTGGCTAATGTCTTATCCAAGTCCGAAAATTTTACATCCTCGACAACAGCGACGTATAACTTCGCAAGCTGAGTCGCGCTCAACCCATTCGGAGGCGGTGCGAGCTGAAAGTGCAATTTGACCGGAATATTTTTTCGAAGTTCGTGCGCGGAGATGCATCCATTCGTCGCATTTTGAATTAAATGTAAATGCAAAGCGCGGCATCGCAACACATGTGAGCGGAAAATACCGAATCGTAACGCATTTTCGTATCGCAACCGCTCAAATGGGACATCAACTGGATTTTTAGGAGTACTAACACTCAGGGTTGAGATTCGTGGAGGTGGCGGCGGTGTCAATCTTTTCGTATCGTCGCTAGTAACTTCGTTTCCATTTGCCAAGAGCAAAATTTCGCTGCCCATTTTGCTCGTGTTTTTCACACTCTTTCTTGCTCCCGTCGTTGTCGCAGTCGCAGTTGTCGGTACTTCTTTCTCAAACGCCTGCAACTGCGGAAGCTCCATGCCAGAACTTTCTAATTTTTTTCGCTTTGCAAGTCGCAACTGCTCGCCGTGATACAACATATTCGTTATGAACTCGTCCGTAAGATTTTTGTGGTCTATCGAATTAAAAAACTCTGGCGAGCACAGCAATGTATCTTCTTTGCCCGATAATCCTCTCACAACAAAATGGGAAAACTTTTCCTTTTGCAGTAAAGTTTCTACGATTTGTTTGATCTGGATCACGTCGACGCGCGCTAATCCGTGCCCCTCCTTCTTGGCTAACCAAGTACCCAAACGCGATTGAAATGCAAAGCCTTTCTCTAATATGTGTTCCTTTACGTATTGAAATCGAACTTCGTTCCTATCCAGAGGTTTATTTGCCATAAGCTGCGTATTAGTAATCTCGCCGTCTCCATTCGGTCCAAAATTTTCACCTTCGCGAGCCATCGCGATGCCGCGCTTTCGAGCAATGGACTCTTTCAGCTTATAATACACGTTGACATTCGATCCCGCTCGAACCGTCGTACGGTCAAGAAGCTTATCTGATAGCTCTAATTTTTCTAATTTTCTTTGCAGCGGTTTGCACGCGATATCGAACTCGATTCCGAGAGCCTTTACGGTTGCGCCGGCGCTACTTTTTGCTAATCTTTCGAGGAGTTGAGACTCGTACGTTTCCTCTAAAACGAGCTCTCTGCTACCGTTACCTGTCCACATCGTGTACTGAGAGGGTTCGTATTCGACATCATCTTTAATCCATGGTGTTATCGTTTTATTCTTATCGGCTTTTGCGAGAAGAAGTTCATTCTCCTTTTCCTTTTCTGAGGACGGTAGGAGCAACGGGGCGTTTTTATCGGCACCGTCAATCACCTGCGCCATCGATGCAGTTGCTTTGTAGGTGTACTCTTGCGGGCGCTCGATCAATTGAAGCGCTTCCTTGACAACAGTTCTCCCCGTTTTTTCGTCTTCGACGTTCACAACTCCGAGGAGGATGCATTTTTTCTCGACTAATTCGTTGCGAAGTTCGCCGAATAATTTTTGAGACCGTCTTGGATTCATGTCGTAAATCAAACTGTTCAACGCTTTCGCCATCTCAGGTTTAATGTCGTCAATTGGCACCGCGTGCGCCTTACCAGCCTCTTCCAAAATATTAAACAATCGATCGGCGTATTTCTTTTTCATCGTGTGGCTCAAAGCTGTCGCCTTTCTCGGTACAAATTCTGGAAGCCACATGCCGCTTTCGGTCGTTTTCGACTCTTGACGAAACACTTTCCTCCTCAAGCTGATGCGCAAACCTTCGAGTTGCCTCGCGTGTGGATCTATTTTTGAAGATTTCATGTTAAGATGAGCACTCATTTCCGCCGTCGTGGCGCCATGCTGTCTTCTTTTCGCGACAAATTCTAAAATGCGTCTCGCAAATGGCGAAAGAACTTGTTCCCACGACCTCGCATCGGTTAAACTCAATACGGCTTCTCGCGCGTGCAAAGAAGCGACAAGCGTGATTGGATTGGCAATTTCAGCATCCATGCACTCCTCAAAAGTGATGAGACATCCGTCCACTTTGTCTCCATCGCGCCCTTGTAGTTGGTTCTTAGATTTCTTTTTGCTACTTTTATTACTCGCCTTGTTTTCGCTGTTCTTGATGTTACTATTTGCACCGTCGCCGCCGCCTCGCCTCGACTTTCGAAAGTCGAAACTCTCCCGCACGATGAATTTCTCCGCCGCGTCGATTTCCACGAGCGCTTCTTGCTCTGTTGTGTTCACTTTGCACTTCTCTGGAAGTTTCACCATGAAGTACACGTCCGGTGGTCTCATTTCCATCGATTCCAACGTGTCAAAATCACTCGTCTTTGCGAGCGAACTCCGCGAGACGAGTCGTTGGAACACCAATCGTTTCAGTTTCTCAACTTTTCTCTTCTTTTTCTTCTCCTCGTCGTCGATATCTTCTTCTTTCTCCTCGTCGCCAGTTTCTTCGTCTAAATCATCGAACACATCGACGTCTTCATCGTCCTCGTCGTCCGTGTCGTCCTCGTCTCGTTCGTTCGACTCTCCGTCTTCTCGTAACTTCCTTCTCCTTTCCAAAGAAGTGTCTAAAAGTTCAAACGCTTTCGGCAACGTGCACCCGTCTCTTCCTTCCAACGCGATTTCGCGAAGTAAAAAAGTCAGCCGTTTTTTCAGCATTCTCTGCAACGCGAGGGAGAATTTTCGCGAGGTCATCTCTCTCTTTGACATCAACACCACCCCGGTGCTGCTTTTCTCAAGTCTTCTGTTCTCATGCAGTCGTCAGTTCCGCATCAAACGAGGCGTTCAATTTCTTGTTTTTAATGTATTCTCGCGGAGAGCAACTGACTGCCTGAAAAAAATGACAAAAAAAGCAGTGTGACTCTCTTTTCTCTGCTTTTTAAAAGGCGTAAAATTCGAGCGTGTGCGGTTTTTCTCCTCACAGTTTTCTTGTTTCGACAAAGTTAAAAGGCAATTGCCCGAGTTAATTCTCCCACTTATCAAAGAGACGG